>PPYF01672160.1_pt1 | contig 13642 bp, 9 predicted proteins | sample 1559871 | NCBI WGS metagenome assembly PPYF01 (sample SAMN08240021, study PRJNA423297) | Human gut metagenome, whole genome shotgun sequencing project. | reverse complement strand
AGTATTCCAGGTGGAAAAGATGCCGTATTGGTTTTTTCGTTTATCGGTTTTAGGTCCCAAGAGGTGAAAGTGGGAAATCAGACGTTTATTAATGTCAAATTAGAAGAAGATACCGAGCAACTGGAAGAAGTTGTTGTTATCGGTTATGGAACGGCTCGGAAAAAAGATCTTTCCGGCGCAATTTCAAATGTGCAGATGACAGATGAACTTGCTGCTCTGCCAAATCCGAACGTAATGGGGTCCTTATCTAGTAAAGTGGCAGGTTTCCGTTACTCTCCTACCAATAGTGCGGGGGGAGATAACTTCAGTAGTCTGAATATCCGTGGTAAGAATGCAATTCCTGCTGATGTTTCAGCTGGCCAGCAAAGTGTCAATCAGCCGTTGTTGATAGTCGATGGCGTGATTAGTTTTGGTTCAATCAATGAAATCAATACGAATGACATTCAGAGCGTAGACGTGCTGAAAGATGCTTCTGCTGCGGCAATTTACGGTTCACGTGCTGCTAATGGTGTGATCATTATTACGACTAAAAGAGGATTGAGCGAAAGGCCGGTAATCAATGTGAACTCGAGTTGGAACTTTTCCGGTTGGTCTCGTATGCCGAAAATGGTGACGGATGAAGAAAAATTCTTCCGCAACCGTTTCTATGCAAAACAGGCAAGCGGTAGTATTCCTTCTGATGCTGTCTGGTCATCTGATTTTGATAGAGCTCAGTTGATGAATACGGTTGAGTATGATGCTTATAATGAGGGTGTTTATACAGACTGGCTGGATGAAATCTCACGTACCGGTTTTGGCCAAAAGTATGACGTGAGTGTTTCCGGTCGTTCAAAAATTGTGAACTATTATATTTCAGGTGATTATACGCGCCAAAAGGGTATTCGTAAAGGGGATGATTATGAAAAATATAACATCATGACCAAGTTGGATATTCAGGCAAAGGAATGGTTGAAAATTGGTTTGAAGGGGAATTATTTAGGTGCTAAAGAATGGGGAGTTCCTGCTCGTATTCAGAACGCCACTTGGATGACACCCTATTCTTATACGCATGCGCGTCAGCCGGGGTACGAGAATTGGCCGAATTCCAGACCTGACGGCAATTCTGCCAGTCCGTTTTGGGGATCTGGTGCTGGTGACTCTCATTTGTGGACAGATGATCAGAAGCGTAATTATAACATCAATGGTGTTGCGTATGCACAGGTAGATTTTCCATTTCTACAGGGGTTGTCTTATCGTATTTCATTGAATGCCCGCCGTAATTCAGCTATGCGTGATGTTTTTAATGATCCTCGTATTTGGGTGAATACGGACAATACTGCTGATATGGACAATCCGGATAAATTTGGGGTGAATGTTGAAGGTTATTCCTATACACAACTTTCTTCTACCTGGAACGTAGATAACATCTTTACATATACGCGTGATTTTAAAAACCATCATGTGGATGCCATGATTGGTTATACACGTGAAGCATCCAACAGCGAATTGCTCCGTACCGATTTTAAGGGATTTTCTGTTCCAACTACGTTAGGGGTTTATAAACAGGACTTGGCTAATACACGTACAATTCGCCGTGAACGTACAAGTAGTTCTGCCATAGGTATATTGACTCGTGTTAATTACAATTATAAAAGTACTTACTATGCGAATTTCACGTTTCGCCGTGATGGTTATTCAGCCTTCTCTGCTGGTAACAAGTGGGGTAACTTCTATGGTGCCTCTGCAGCTTGGGTGTTGAGTAACGAAAATTTTGTCAAAGACAACGCGGATTGGTTGGATTATCTGAAGCTCCGTTTCTCTTGGGGACAGAACGGTAGTCGCTCCGTTTCTCCGTATGCGACGATTGGTTCGGTTGGAACCACTTATACTTGGTTTGGAGATTCTGCTTCTGGTAGTGCTTTCGGACTGGTTCCTTCTTCCTTGCCGAACCGTTCTTTAACATGGGCGACTGTTGAAAAGTTTAATGTAGGTATTGATTACAATGTATTGGCCGGTCGTTTGGGAGGTGCCGTTGATGTATATGCGGGTAAAACGACCGATATGTTGATGAATCGTTCTGTTCCGTATCCTACCGGTTTCCAGACTGCTAAAGCAAATGCTGGTAAAGTGACGAATAAAGGTATTGAAATCACATTGAATTCTGTGAATATTGATGGTGATGGTAAGGAAAAGTTCCGGTGGGAAACTAATGTGGTATTTGATTTGAACCGTAACGAAATCAAGAGCTTGTATGGTAAGAACTACAAAGGTGAAGAAGCGGATGATGTGGCCAATGCGGTTGCCTACGGTTTTGATAGTTACTATGCTTTAATTATCGGCAAACCGATCGGTGCAGCATATGATTTGAAGAAAGTTGGGGTTTTCCAGAGTCAGGAAGAAGTTGATAATTATGTGGACAAGGATGGTAATAAGATCATGCCGAATGCGGTCCCTGGTGATTTGAAGTTCGAAGATTTTAATGAGGATGGCAAGATTGATGCCAATGACCGTCAGTATTTGGGATCAATGGACCCGTTGTTCACCATTAATCTAGGGAACACATTGAGCTATAAAAACTTCTCTTTGTATTTCAACTTTCGTTGGATGCAGGGCAATGATACTCATTTCTTAGGCTATAATCCGCACGCTTACAGTATAGGTGGTAGTGGTGCCCAGCTGGATGTAGTTGATCCTTGGACCCCGACAAATCATACTAATGATTATCCTCGTTATGGATACAATAACTCTTTGAACTATCAGTACTGGAGTCCGCGTTCCTTCTTAAAATTGAAAGACTTGGTATTCTCTTATAATTTTGATCAAAAATTGATTAAACCTTATGGAATCGAAGGCCTTCGTTTGTATGTATCCGGTACAGATTTGTTTACAATCACAGGCTGGACAGGTTTGGATCCTGAAGATGGAGGTACGATTGCGGGTGGCCCTACATCCAGCAGGATGGGTAGTAAAGGTACCTATCGTACATTCACAGCCGGCATTAACTTGACATTCTAATAGTAAATAAAAAAGAATTACGTATGAAACTCACGAGATATTTTTTTGTAGTAGCTGTTAGTACAGCATTGGCAACCGGTTTGACCGGGTGTTTAAGCCAAGATGAATTTTTGGAAGAGCATTCTTATAAATTCGATGACCAGACATTTTATCAATCAGAATCAGATATGGAATTGGCTCTTAACGGTTGTTATCGTCAGATCCAGTCTTTGATGATGGGGCAGACGCATGGATCTCACTCTTGGATGATTGGGGGAATCGGATTGGACACATATAGTCAAAAAGGAGGAAATGATCATTTTTCAAATTGGAATACATTGACTTCTGAAAGTGGATATACACGTCATTGGTATGATAATTTGTTCAAGTTGATCAACCGGGCCAATACTGTCATTGATATGATAGACGAACGTGTTAATATCCAATATTCTTCTGAAGAGAAGAAACTGGCTATCCGTGCAGAGGCTGTATTTTTCAGGGGATGGGCGTATCGTGTATTGGCCGGTATGTATGGCAATGTGCCTATTCTGGAACACCATGCGACAGAAATTACTACGGGATATACACCAAGTAATCGTCAAACTGTATGGGAATTCTGTAAGAAGGATTTTGAATATGCTGCAGTTAATCTGCCAAAGACAGCCTCTAAACCGGGCAAGCTTACACGAGCTGCCGCTGATCATTATTTGGCGGAAATTAGTTTAGCATTAGGGGATTTTGATAATGCTGTGGCTGCCTCTACTCGTGTTATCGATGGTACGGACGGAGATTATCACTTGATGACGACTCGTTTTGGTTCTCGTGCTGGAGAGGCCACCGATCGTTATGGTAATTCATTGGCTGCTCCCGCTGGTGCTTATTGGGATCTTTTCCGTGAAGGTGGCAACCAGAACTCAACAGATAACAAAGAAGCTATTTGGGTTTGCCAATATAATTATGGAACTTACTCTACCGGTGGCGGCGGTAATGAATGGTGGCGTATTAATGCCAATAATATCGAGTCGGTTTGGATGTCTACGACTGTTCGGAATGATACGAAAAAACGCACTTTGTCAAATGGAACTCAGATATATTTATGGGGTGACAATGTGGCTTGTTTTCAACCAGGTATTATGGGTAGTGCGAAATCGAATGTACCGAGTGCGAAAGATCGCTATGAAGCGAATATTGCCCGTGACTCGATGGGGGGGAATGTGGCTTATCAAGGAACCGGTATTATTCCAACCTATTATGTACGGGATCGTTTATGGGAAGAGTCTTGCAAAAATGGTAAGGTAGATTTTCGTGGTTCTGAGGTCATGATTCAGCGAAACTGGTATACGCCGGGGGGAACGCGTTGGCTGGATGAAAAAGCTGCTGCTTATGCACGGGCAGAAAAGGCTAGAGGCACGGCCGATGAGGCGGCTTATGCTATTACGGCTTCTGATACAGTTGAAATTTTCCCTCGTTTTTGGAAATTTTCTGATGACAGACATCCGAACGGTGACAACAAAGCCTATGACTGTGATTGGTATATGTTGCGTATAGCTGAAACTTATCTGATTCGTGCAGAAGCTTATTTGGCATTGGGAGAAAAGTCGAAAGCTGCTGCTGATATCAATGTATTGCGTGATCGTGCTAATGCATCTTATTGTACAGCTGCCGATATCGATATTGACTATATTTTGGATGAACGTGCTCGTGAGTTGTTGGGAGAGGAAAACCGTTGGATCACGTTGAATCGTTTATCTGTCAATCCGAATGCAACGTATATTAGCGATTGTCATCCGATTCAGGATGAAACGACGGGTAATACGATGTATGATCGCGCTCGCAAATATGCTTTCGGGTATGAAAACTTGTCTGGTTCTAATCAACCGCGCGAATGGGATCCAGTAGAAAAACGGTATATTTCCAACTTCCATCCGTATAATTATCAGTATCCGATTCCGACGCAGGTAATTCAGTCTAATACAGGTATTGAATATCCGCAGAATGCTGGATATTAATAAATTGGAAAATATAATATTAGAAAAGAAAGGGTGGTAAAAATGCTGCCCTTTCTTGTTTATGTTGAACATCGGAAAAGTGAATACAAGTGGGAGATGTATATGTGGATGTTGTGGAAAAGAATAGGAAAAAAGAGTTTTTGGAATATCGGTATGTTTTTCTTTGGGACTCGTTCTCCCTGTTAAAAATATTAGAAAATGAAGCGGAAAAAAATAATTGTTGGAAGGATAGGATTTATTGCAATAGGTTTGTTCTTGCTGAGCCTGTATCTAAAAGAAACTTTTCAGTATGCTTTTTTTAATCGGGAACAGCAACAATTATTTCTTTTTGATTCCGATTATGTATCGGGCCTGCTTTTGCAGCCAGGTGGGGTGGCACTTTGCTTGTCCCGTTTTCTTGTTCAGTTTTTTTATTCAACTGTTTGGAGTGTCTCTTTGACTGTGCTTTTGCTTCTTACTATCATCTTGGCAAGTATGGGGATTTTGCGTAAGTTGGGAGGAAAATGGTTTTTGACCCCTCTTGCGTTTTGTCCGGCGGGGACTTTGATTTTGTCTTTGTTTGATCCTTGCTTTTTTTATGAAGGGGTGATTGCCTATGTTATGGCTATGGTTGGCCTTTATCTTTATTTGTCTACAGCCAGAGAAACTTTGCGAATGCGATTGTGTCTGGGGGGGGCGGTTGCGTTTATTCTGTTTGGGTTGGCAGGAGCGGTTGCCTCTTTGTTCGCATGTTGTGCCTTTTGCTGTGATTTGGCTGGAAAGAGCAAAAAAAGTCTCTGTTCGCTGTCTTATGTTCCATTTACATTGCTATTGGCTTGGGGAGCTGTGCGCAGCGGCGTGATGGCTCAAATGGAACGAGGATGTACTTCTGCCAATTATTATGAATGGACATTAGAAATGCCTGTTTTCCATCATATCAGTTGGGTGGCACTGTTGCTTCTTCCGTTTGGGGTTGTGGTGGGGCGAATGTCGCTGTTGCATGGTAAATGGTTGCAAAGGATTGTTTTCTTGTTGCTTTTGACAAGCGAAATAGGACTTTTTTTCTTCTTGCAGGATCGGAAGATGAATCAGGTTCGAGTTTCTTTTGAACAATATCGATATGAATATTATACTGTTACGAAACAATGGAAAGATCTGCAACGGGAAGCTTCTAAGCGTATTATGCACTATCATGATGCGAATTATTTGAATCTCTCTTTGGCAGAGCAGGGAGTGCTGCTTGACCATTTGTTTACTTATCCTCAATATGGTCCGCAATCGCTTGTTTATATCCCGAATAATAAATCAGCCGATGTCCGTTTGGCTCATTTGTGGTTTGCGATGGGAAATATAGCTGCTGCTCAGAATGTGGCTTTTAACTCTTTATTCGCGTTGAATGGATATAATCCGACCATGCTTCAGATGTTGGTGCGGATTGAACTGATGCGAGGGAATTATCTGGTTGCGTTGAAGTATATAACCTTGTTGGAAAAAACAGTGCATTATGCCGGTTGGGCCACTGCTCAACGTCGTTTTTTGTTTGATGATGAAGCTGTGGAGCAAGATCCTTCTTTAGGCACTGGACGTGCCTCTTTCCCCTTGGATGATTCATTTGTTCTTTTGGCGTCTCCTATGGACGATCTTTATAAAATCGTAGCGGTTAATCCTGCGAATTCAAATGCGATGCAATATGCACTTGCTTATTTGCTTTTGGCGAAAGACTTTAATCATGTGCAATCGTTCGTCGATTCTTATTATGGAACTCCGGCTCTTCAGTATTTGGCCGAACCGGTACAGGAGGCCCTGCTTTTCTTTTCAGATTATTATCATACATTGGAGGAGGACTATGCTCTCCGACATGGTATCTCGAATGAGCAGTTATCCGCTTACCAACAGGTTGATTGGGAATACTGCAAGGCACATGGTGTCGAATCGTCCACATTGGATCGGTTTGTGCAGTTTAAGAAAGGATATGAACAAGTACGACAAGGAGCTCCTCGTTCCTTGTTGGATGGTTTCAAGCATACATTTTGGTATTATTTACTTTTTGCTGAGATTGGATGATGGAAACAAAGATTAATTGGATGATATGTCTGCTTGCAGGACTGTTGTTTGGAGCCTGTAGTGGAAACAGACCCGTACAAATACAAGGAGTGTTGGAGGCTGACCCTGATATATTTCCGGATTATAAGGGTGTGACGGTTCCGATGAATATCGCCCCATTGAATTTCTCCTATTTAGGGAATGAACCTTGCCGGTTGGTCGTTGAAGTGGCAGGGCATGAGCTGATGCAGATGGAGGGCAGACGAGGGCTTTTTTCATTTCCGGTTTCCGATTGGAAGGATTGGATGGGTCGATACGCTGGTGACTCGCTTCGTCTGACTGTTTTAGCGTATCAGTCGGATCAGTGGAAGCGTTACCGCTCTTTTTCAATCTATATAGCCCCAGATTCAATAGATTCTTATCTTTCTTATCGATTAGTTCCTCCTGGATACGAAGGTTGGAGGGAAATGGGAATCTACCAGCGTGACCTTTCTGATTATGAACAACGTCCTATTTTGGAAAATCGTCTGACAAAAGGTAATTGCGTGAACTGTCATGCCTATTGTGAGCGTGATCCGTCACGTATGATGTTCCATGCGCGTGCGGATTTGGCTGGTACGTTGATTCTGCAGGACGGTTTGGTTGAAAAGCTAGATGTGCAAACAGAGCAAATGGGTTCTTTTGTTTATCCGTATTGGCATCCTTCGGGTGATTATATTGCTTTTTCCATGAACAAGACTCGCCAAAATTTCTATAGCCATGATCCCGATAGGGTGGAGGTCTATGATACAGCCTCGGATGTGGTGATATATAGTGTGAAAGATCATAAAATAATGACTTCTCCTTTGTTACGATCTACTTGTGCTTTTGAAACATTTCCGACTTTTTCACCGGATGGGCATTTTTTATATTTTTGTTCAGCGGTTGCGGTCGATTCGCTGCCCCAGAATTGCAGGCAAGTGAAATACAGTCTTTGCCGGATAGCGTTCGATTTCCAAAACGAACGTTTGGGAGAAGTTGTCGACACGCTTTACAACGCGCGTATGGAAGGACAAAGTGTTTCTTTTCCGCGTTTGTCTCCTGACGGACGTTTCTTGGCTTTTACACTTCATGATTTTGGTAATTTTTCTATTTGGCATAAGGAAGCTGACCTGTATATGCTTGATTTGCTTACTTCCAGAAAATATCCTTTGGATGTTTTCAATTCGGAAGAGGCGGAGAGCTATCATTCTTGGAGCGGTAATGGTCGTTGGATGGTGTTCAGCAGCAGGCGGATTGATGGACTTTATACACGTCTTTTTATTGGCTATGTTGATTCGGAAGGGGTGGGGCATAAACCGTTTTTGCTGCCCCAGAAGGATCCTTTAACCTACTATGACGCGTTAATGTTTTCGTATAATATACCGGAATTGATGCGGTCAGCAGTCACAGTGGACGCCTGTCGGCTAGCCGGTTGTTTGAGAAGCGGAAAGAAATCAAATTAGAGGTGATAAGTGAATCGGTGGAGTGTTTGGGCGAATATAGTTGTAAATGCCGTGCTTGCTTCGGAGAAAATTTCTTGTAGTGAATAATATGGCTCTGTTCAGGAGTTTCGTTTCAATGAAGAAGGCAAATATGGAACTTTGTAATTGACAAACACTCATTTCTTTGTCCTTTGCAGCATTGATGCTGAAATGGCAGACATAGAGAGAAAAATGCGGTTATAAGATCCGCCTCTTTAGACATCGGTAGAGTGGTTTCCTATTTTGGGGATTGGGTGACGGCATATAATTGGTACTTGCTTGTTTCGCTTATGTCATTCGATATAGACATGAAGGAGGTCTCTTTTTGCCAGAAATGTAATGATTAGTATCAAAAGGATAAGGCGAACTGTGGAATATTGTGGATAATTTTGGCTGTAATGTTACTAATGCCATTGAATAATATATAATGATATGGAAATAATTTGGAAAACAATTCAATTGAGTTGTCTCTTTTTTCTTTTGCAGAGTTTTTTGTTCAGGACAAAAGATTTTTTAGAGAGAGACTTTGGGGCGAAAGCGGATGGAATTACGTTGAATGTGGCGACAATTCAGAAAGTTATTGATTTCTCCCATGAACAGGGCGGAGGTCGTGCAATAAATGAAGAAGTCTGTATTTATATTAGGATGTACATTGTGGGGTGTCTCTTTGTCCGCACAAAATGAAAATGTACAGTATCAACTGCTGGAGGGATATTCTTCCTCTCGTGCTTTTAATCCGAAACACATTGCAGTGCCAGATTTGCCAGGATATAAAACTCTGAAATGTGATTTCCATTTGCATACCTATTATTCGGATGGACATGTCACTCCTGAAATGCGTGTATTGGAGGCTTGGGCTGAAGGACTAGACGCTATTTCAATCACAGATCATCAGCCAGTGCCTCGTTCTCACACGGAAACGAAGGATTGTAATGTCTCTTACAATAAAGCCTTCCCAATGGCTGAAAGTAAAGGAATTACGCTGATAAAGGGGTTGGAGATTACAGGGAGCGATCCTGTTGGACACTTGAATGTCCTTTTTATCAAAGACTGTAATGACTATATGCCGAAAAAAAGAAATTTTTCAGAGACTGAAGCTGACAGCCTGATTGAAAAAGCTGCTGCGGAGGGCGCTTACATTACAACGAATCATCCTGGGTGGCCAGATAAGAACAGCGAATTGCCTGCTTATATTGTTCGTCATATCGAGCAAAAGCGGATTCAGGGTATTGAGATATTCAATAACGAAGAGTTTTATCCGCGTGCTATCGATTATGCAGACCAGTATAACTTGGCTTATATTGGAGCAACGGATGCTCATTATCCAATGGATTTCCTGTTTGACTTGAAAAAGAAATTCCGTACATTGACGTTTGTTTTTGCAAAAGAAAATACGCCAGAAAGCATTAAGGAGGCCCTTTATGCGGGTCGTTCAATCGCCTATGCTGATCAGAAATTGGCAGGAAAAGAGAACATGTTGAAATTGTTTTTACGTTCTTCGTTGAAAGTACTTTCTTATGAGGAAAGGAATGGAAAGTTCCATGTCCGTCTATTGAATGAAAGTGATATTCCTTATCTATTAGATAACGGCGTTTTGAGTGATCGTATTCGTATTCCGGCACATGCTGTTTGTGATATGACTCGTCCTCTTTCTCAATTGACACAGCCTTTCCGTGTGACAAATATGTATATCTCGTCTACTGAACGTCTAGAAATACCAGTGTCCTATCTGTTGGCTTCAAAGGAAATGCCAGAAATGCCATATGTTGATGAGCGGAAGGTCTCGTTTGTCAAAGAAGGCTTGTCAATAGTTTTGTCTTGCGGTGAAGGTGATACCTATTATACACTGGATGGAACTGAGCCTGAATTTGGTAGTGCTTCCCGTTGTGAAGGTGCGATCATACTGGATGCTCCTTGTAAATTGAAAGCTTGTACCTATAAGGATGGAAAGCCCAGTCGTGTATATGAACGTTATATCGGTTTCTCACGTGCTATCAAATGTAAAGGAAGGCGACAGGGGGTATCTTATCGCTATTATGAAGGTAACTTCAAATCTGTGAGTGATTTGGAGAAGATTGGTGAAATGAAGGCAAAGGGAGTGAAATCTTATTTAGAATTTGAGGATGATTTCAGAAACGAGGATCATTTTGGCTATGTGTATGAAAGCTTTTTGTCCGTCCCTGTTTCAGGAGCTTATGGTTTCTCCTTGAAAAGTAATGACGGTTCGGACCTGTTTATTGGAGGCGTTCGTGTAGTTGACAATGATCGGGCTGTCGGCTATGTGGAAGCAAATGGGTTTGTCTATCTAGAAAAAGGGTGTCATCCTTTGAAGCTTCGTTACTTTGACGGGTATAGTGGCGAGTATTTGCTGATGGAGTGGATTTGTCCTAAACAAACCTATGGGGAAACTGTCTCTGCCTCATGTCTTTTTGTTGAATAGAAATCTCGTCTTATCCAATCTTAGCGAAGATAGTCTGTTTCTATAGTTTGATTTTGGGCGTATTTGGATCGATGAATGATTATCGGTAGTTAGAATTATCTGTTTGAAAGTGTTACAGAACCTTTCAAAAAATATAGTGAAAGAGGTTGTATCGTAACATGTTACACGACACAGCCTCTTTTATTCGTTATACAGAAGTTTTTTTGTTTATTTATTCGGATTGACTATACATACAGAATCCTTTTGCGATCTTTTTACTGAATGTCCCTTGTTAGGTTTAAAAAAATCTTATTTGAATTTAAAAATCTAATGAGCGAAAACTGTATCCAATTCCTTTATCCCTAATTTATTCGGAATACCGCTACCATAAACTATTTTTCTTTAGAATTATAAAAAATTATTTCCTTATACACCCTATAATATCCAGGCTTGTTGTCATTAAAAAGGGGATAAAGATTTGCTGCAAATTGATATTTTTTCCCTTGTCTAACTTCAATACCTATATCAGTCCATGCATTGTTGCCATTCAGTAGTAGCCATTGATTGTCTTCTTTACGTGCTACCATATAATCCTCTCCCAAAAACAGGACTTTGGAATTATTATTATTCAGACTCATCGACACGCTTTTTGTGTCTATCGGATAAAAAGCTTTGTCTGTTTTCATAGATATTTGCAGAGTATCCAAGAATGCAGGTGCCGCGTGCCCAACATCGCCTCTAAACAATGAAAACGCTGTTGCAGGGTGGTATCGGATTTAATAATGCTGTCTACATAAAGAGCATAATTCCTCTTACAAACGAATGCCGTCTGTTTTATCATCTTGTCCATTCTTGGAAGGGTAAGAATGACAAGAATTAAATAGTACTAATGATGTAAAGAGTAAATATTTTATGATTGTCATTTGTAGAGTCTAAAAGTTACCAGAATTGTATATTTTACCTTTATAGCCTTCCTTTACAATGTTCCGGGTAGCCTTTGAGAAGCATTGGATATTCTTTCTTTTCAATATTCTTGCGCTTATTGGTACAGTAAGCGGCAAGAATACAACATCCCATTAAAAATACAATTCCGACTCTCATAGGTAAAAGCTGCGAATCAATAATGGAAGTAAAAGCGGATGTATGCTCCATATAAATAGGACTTTATTGTTTTACTTAATTAAAAAATATAAGCAAGGGACAATTGCCAATATCTGTTTCTTGATTTGAAAATATCACCATCGAAAATCTGGTCTATGGCGTCATGCTTGTCTCCTCCGATATGGTGTCTGGCGGATTCCGTTAATCCGATGTTATAGTAGCAGCTCAGCATCAGATGTTTCATTATCTTCACGCCACCTCCGAGATTCAGACCGACTTCAGTGGAACGCCATCCCATAGAAGAAAGATCCTTGTCTATGGCATCTACGGCTATATGGACTAGTTTGCGTCCCCAATTGTCCTCATTTACTAAAAAGGAAAAAGAAGGTCCTATTCCTAAAAACAAGTCAAAGTTGTCGGACAACCCCATTTCCCATTTTAATTCTATGGGTATGTCGATACTTTGTGTCTTGATATCAGCACTGACGTCATTGGAGGTGTTTGTCAATTTCACTCCACGCTGTACATACAATAGGGAAAAATCCAAGGTTAGTCCATAGAAACCGGTCTGATATTGTAGCATGGGACCTACTTGAAAACCAGTCATATTCTCTGTTTTAACCCGGTTGCTTATACCTTGAATATCAGCTTTGTTTCCAAGCACACCGGCTTTCAATCCAAAATGGAGACCTTGAGCCATACAAGCAGCAGGACATAACCAAACTAAAAAAAATAACAGATAAATAGCTTTTCTCATTTTATTTTAAATAAATAGTATTATAATACAAAGATACTAATTTCAGTCAAGGCATTTTGGCATGGATTACGGTATTATTGGTGAAAAATCATTTTTTTGTGTTTTTTGCTTCAAGCAAGTTTCCGTATTGTTTCGTTTTCTTTTTCCTATTTAAATATATTACTAACTTTGCTTCTATATTGGAATGTGGTTTACTGTTGTATGATGTGTTTTCTATTATACGATATGACTATTTAATAAATGGTAAAAATGAATAAAGTAATATTTTGCGGAATGATGCCTGTTCTTTTACTGTTTTTTTCAAGAAAGTATATTAAGAATATTGATTTTCCCGAGATATTTGGTTTATCTTTATTCGGAGTTTCACGATAAAATAGTCTTTGATCTTGTCAAATTCGTTCTATTTGGATATATATCCTGACAATGCGCTATTTCATCAGTTAACACACAACCAACTTTCGAACAAGCCATCTTCTCTTTTGATGAAAATAAAGCCTACCCATGAACTTGATAAATTCACCGGCAGACTTATCTATAAGATAGATTTATAGTAATCGACTGCTCAACTACATCTTGTACATTCGATTTATCAGTAAGATGCACTCCATTGTAAGTACATATCAATTTTCATATACCAACTTGTCTCAGGGTTGTTTTTGAGTGGCAGTCTCGCTTTTTCCTGTTTATTCCTGCATTTTCCCGGAACTGTCCCGATTATTTTCTCCATCATCCGGCAGTAATTCCTAGAACCACTTTATATCCGAGACAGCAAAAACAGTGTCATCAGATGACACAGGGCTTCTTCTATAGATATGATTTATATGAAAAACGGATACTGGTAGTATTATACGGTGTTTTT
>PPYF01029884.1_pt1 | contig 13643 bp, 20 predicted proteins | sample 1559871 | NCBI WGS metagenome assembly PPYF01 (sample SAMN08240021, study PRJNA423297) | Human gut metagenome, whole genome shotgun sequencing project. | reverse complement strand
CTCGTATGCCGCCGTCGGGATATGGTATTTTTTCATCAGGTCTTTGGAGAACGCTTTCGATCCTTCCAGGATTGCCGCATTCTTTCTTGGTCCGAATACGCGCAGTCCCTCTGCCTCAAGCGCATCGACAACACCGCCGACCAGCGGATCATCCATGCCGATGACAGTCAGGTCAATCTCTTCTTCTTTCGCAAAAGCAACGAGCTTGTCAAACTCCATCGCTGCAATATTGACACACTCTGCGTACTCCGCAATTCCTGCGTTTCCAGGAGCGCAGTAAATCTTGTCTACCTTCGGGCTCTGTGCCACCTTCCAGGCAATCGCATGCTCTCTTCCGCCGCTTCCTACAATCAGTACTTTCATCGCTCTTACTCCTTTATCTTTACGTGTCCGTCTTCTACCGTTACTTTTCCGTTTGCAATCAGATCAATCGCACGCGGCATGATGACCCACTCGGCCTCTTCCATGACGCGCTGCTGCAGTGCCTTCGGTGTATCGCCCTCGTGCACTTCGACTGCCTTCTGCAGAATAATCGGGCCGGTGTCTGTTCCGCCGTCCACAAAATGAACCGTTGCTCCCGTCACTTTGACGCCGCGGGATAATACGCCCTCGTGCACTTTCAGTCCGTAATAGCCCGTTCCGCAGAACGACGGAATGAGGGACGGATGAATGTTGATGATCTTATTCGGATAAGCATCCACAATGCTCTGCGGGATCACAACCAGGCATCCTGCGAGCACAACGAGATCGACGTTGTACGACTGCAGTTTCGCCAGCAGTGCCTCGTTGAATGCTTCTCTCGATGCAAAGGTCTTCGGGGAAAGGCATACCGCATCAATCTCCTTCTTTTTCGCACGCTCCAGCGCATACGCTCCTGCATTGTTGCTGATGACAACGGAAACCTCCGCGTTTGTGATGGTTCCTTCGTCAATCGCATCCAGAATCGCCTGCAGGTTCGTGCCGCCGCCGGAGACGAGAACTGCTAATCTTAGCATAACTGTACTCCTTTTTCTCCGTTTTCAATGTGGCCGATCACATATGGCGTATCTCCTGTGGAACGGATGGCTTTCATCGCTGCGTCTACATCTTCCGGATCAACAGCCAGTACCATACCGATACCCATGTTGAAGGTGTTGTACATCATCTGCTCATCGATATTGCCTTTCTTTGCCATCAGATCAAAGATCGGCGGTACGGTGTAGCTGTCTTTCTGTACAACGGCTACGGTGTTGTCTTTGAGCATACGCGGAATGTTCTCGTAGAAGCCGCCTCCGGTGATGTGGCTGCATGCTTTTACGGTTACACCGGCATCTTTGATGGCGCGGAGTGCTTTTACGTAGATACGGGTCGGTGCAAGCAGGGTCTCGCCGAGGGTTGCGCCGAGCTCATCATAGTATGTATTTAAAGAATCTTTTGTCATATCGAAAACTTTGCGGACAAGAGAAAATCCGTTGCTGTGAACGCCGGTGGAAGCCATGCCGATCAGTACGTCTCCGGCTACCAGATTTTCACCGGTAATCATGTCTTTCTTGTCACATACGCCGACAGCAAAACCTGCCAGATCGTACTCATCCTCCGGCATCAGGCCCGGATGCTCTGCGGTCTCACCGCCGATCAGTGCCGCATCGGACTGCAGACAGCCTTCTGCAACGCCTTTTACGATCGAAGCGATCTTCTCCGGATAGTTCTTTCCGCATGCGATGTAGTCGAGGAAGAACAGCGGTTCTCCGCCGGCACATGCGATATCGTTCACACACATGGCAACGGCATCAATACCGATGGTGTCGTGTTTATCAAGAATCATGGCGAGCTTCACCTTGGTTCCGCATCCGTCTGTACCGGAAAGCAGCACCGGCTCTTCCATTTCTTTGATTTTTGCCAGGGAAAAAGCGCCGGAAAAACCGCCAAGGCCGCCTAATACCTCCGGGCGCATGGTTTTCTTTACATGCTCTTTCATTAATTCTACTGATTTGTATCCAGCTTCAATATCTACTCCTGCGTTCTTGTAATCCATGGTGAACCTCCCTTGTCCTTTGTTTTTATTTACTGTAGTTACGGTATCCTGTTTCCTGCAGTTTTGCGTCTTTTGCCTCAACCTGCTCTTTCATTTCCTGTGTATATGCTTTCAGTTTTGCAAGCAGTTCCGGATCGGAAGTTGCAAGAATCTTTGCTGCCAGGATTCCGGCATTGGCACCGCCATTGATGGCAACGGTTGCTACCGGAATGCCGCTCGGCATCTGTACGATGGAGTACAGGGAATCACGACCTCCAAGCGATGTGGTATGCATCGGAATTCCGATGACCGGCATTGGGAAAATAGCTGCGCACATACCCGGCAGATGAGCTGCCATACCTGCGCCTGCAATGATAACCTTGAAGCCTTTCTCCTCTGCGGTTTTTGCATATTCGAAAAATACATCCGGCTCGCGGTGTGCGGAGATGATTTTCATCTCGTACTCAATTCCAAATTTTTCCAGCATGTCGGCTGCTTTGCTCATTACCGGCATATCAGAGTCGCTGCCCATCACAATTCCTACTTTAGCCATGTTGTTCTCCTTTTCTGATTAACTGTTCTAAGCGTTATTCATTAGTTATGCTTATATTTATGTTTTAATCATTCAGTTCTGCTTATAATATACTAAGCAGGCGCAGAAATGTCAACCCATAATCAGCCAAAAGGTTCATTTAATTCTTCCGTTCCCGGCAGGACGAAGCGTCCGTCCTCAATGAGAGGGATCGTCGTTCCGTCTGCTTTTTCGACCGCAACCGACTGCAGTTCGCGGTACGGAATCGTGATGTCCGTGTGGCATCCGAAGTATGCTTTCGACGGATCTTCTTTCCGTTTTGCCGAAACCTCATTCTCGCGCGCGATTACTTCTTTTCCGTCCGGGTTGTACATCGGGCTGTCCTCCGCCCAGGCGTAGCAGGTGTCGCCCATCGCAAAATGCGGGCCCATCTTCTCTGCGATCAGGATCGGCAGTTTTCCGGCGATGCCGTACTGCTCTGCCATCACGTACGCCGTCGTGTTCGTTCCGATGGCAAACTCACCGATCGGCAGCGTCCTGTGGTGATACAGCAGGTTTTCTTCTATATAAGTACGATTGTCCTCTTCTTTTTCGAAGTTTGCGCAGTCATACGTGGTGATCATGCCGTCGGTCAGCGTCAGGCAGAGATCGCGGTAATACAGCTCGTTCAGGTAGACTCCCGTCACATGGAGCACGCCTGTCGTGCCGGTAAGGCTCGGGGAAGTAAATACCTCTCCGACCGGAATATTGCAGTCGGCAACACAGTTCTCAAAATTCGTCTCTTTCGCAGGATCGTTCAGATGATGCAGCATCACGCGCAGATCCGTTCTATTCTCTCCTTTTCCAAGCACATGCACGGAAACGCCCTCGTCGAGCGCATCGATCAGGTACTGCTGGATGCGCTGGTATTTTTCGTAATCGAGCGTGTTGATCTTTACGATCTCACGGAAAATTTTTTCGTAGCGCGGATCGATCTCCGGCATCGGGTAGGCGATGATCGTGTAGCCGTACTCGTCATCCTTGATATAGCGGTTTACAATCTGGCCCGCCTCGTTCTGGAAACCGACACGGAGCTTTTGCTGGCGCTCGTTTAAGTGCAGTGCCTGTTTTTTATTTACTGGCTCAAACGGAACTTCGCCGAAGGTTTCCACCACGGCAGGGCCGGCATAGCCGTCCGCCAGTTCTTTGTACTCGTCGTATTTCACCTGCATCGCGCGGAGCCGTCTCTTCACGAGATCCTCGTTGAGATACAGCGCCTCATCGTTCCGGTGATCGTAGTCATACTGCTTATTCGCAGACGCACCGGCAACCCACGTTCTCCGCGCGCCGCGGGAAATCACCGGCTCGAGTCCCATCTCGCGGAACTGTAATATTGCCGCACGGATCATGCGCTCAAAACCGATGTGGAAGCGGATGCTGACTGTCTTCTTTTTCGACAGATCTTTTCGCGCCACGAGAAAGCACTTGCGGAAGCCTTCTGTGTAGGTGCGTGCCATCGCGTCGATTTCTTCCTGGCTGAACGTATTTAAAAAGCGGGCTGTACCCTTCTCATTTTCGGTGATATATTCGCCGTACTGGTACAGATACCGCAGATCCGTCAGATCAGATTCCATCACAATATCCTTCACAAAGTGCAGCGACGGGTCGACGATTTCGCGCACCTGGTATTCCTGGCGCTCCTCGGCGTAATCGCTCACATACCAGTAAATGCTCTCTTTTACATACTGCGCGGACGGCAGCGTCTCCTCCTCGAACATCGCATACAACTCGAGATACAGCTCCATCGCCGCTGTCAGCTCCAGCAGGCGGTCCTCATAGACCCAGACAACAGCATTTCCCAGCTCCCGGTACAGGCAGCAGAGGCTCCTTCCATGCGTTTCACCAAGTGCCCGCACGGCAAACGCCGGGTTTCCGCAGGAGGTCTCATACCGCTCTCCAATCACATCTTCATACGGCTCGCGGTTAAAAACAGCCAGCTCTTCCTCGGATGCTGTTTTTAGATATCCTTCTGCGATTCTGCTCCGGATCTGGTCCATTTTGCAGAGGTACTGTGCCATCTGTGCAAAAAAATCGCGGTACGGCTGCGGAACGCTTTTTTCCGCCGGAATCTGGCGGATCCGCTCAATTGCAAGCGCATACCGCTCGTTTAATAATTCATCCGTCATAAAAAAATCCCTTTCTGTTTCTCTTTAACTGTTACGAGGGGCAGATCTGCCCCTCATTCTTCTTAACTTATTCCTGTTTTTCTTCCCGGTCGTCAATAATTTTTCCATCCCGGATACTCTGTTCGAGAATCTCTTCCATATAACTCCAGATCTCCTCGGAGCCGGTCGTCGTCTTCTCATTTCGTTTTAACGGCTGGGAAATCCGCACATTGTGGCGGGTCCAGTCTTTTCCATCGTTCTCATGATTTAAAAGCAGCGGCTGGAAATTGTCCATCACATGGGCAAAGCGCGCTTCCGGTGTCTCATACGCTTCGAACTCGAGCCAGAGATCCATCAGCATTTTTCCCTGATCCTCCGGCAGCAGGCCGTAGATGCGCTCGGCCGCTTTGTGTTCTCTCTCGTCTTTTGTTTTGTTTGCCTCCGCGTCGTACGCATACGTGTCGCCTGCATCAATCTCCACGAGGTCGTGAATCAGCAGCATGAGCATCGTTCTGCCGATGTCGATTTTCTCATTCGAATATTCCTGCAGCAGAAATGCCATCACCGCCATGTGCCATGCGTGCTCCGCGTCGTCCTCCTGGCGCGAATAGCCGCGGATGTGCGTCTGGCGCAGGATCTGTTTTTCTTTATCAATCTCCAGAATAAAATTCAGCTGTTTTTCAAAACGTTCACGATCCATCTTTTTCCCCTTTTCTTTTATATGTACTCCCGGAGTCTTTCTGTGCTTGATTTTACGAGAGTACATTTATCTCACACCGATCAGAAACAGTGCCAGCCATGCGACCAGCATGCCGCCGCTCGTAATCGAGCCGAGAACCGACATTCTGTGGCTGACCTGTTCTTCTTTAAAGCTCTTCATTCCCACATAAAAGCCGTATCCCGACAGAAGGAATGAGAACAGTCCCGCTGCTCCGAGAAAAATGCCTCCGTTTCCGCGGAACGCAAACGATACGACCGAAGCCATCAGAAACAGAAAGACCGAAGCACCTGCCATATAGAGAGCTTCCTTTCCGCCTTCCGACGGCTTCCGGACGAAATTGTAATTATACTTCTTCCTCGCCATATTTCCATCTCCTGAATTTATTGCAGATCAGGAATGCGCCGCAGCCGATCATGGCTCCAAGCGTATTCAGGATCAGATCATCTACATCAAAGCAGCCCACCTTCGTGATGAGCTGAATCGTCTCCACGCAGAGGCTGAACATAAAACCAAGAAGCGATACTTTCCAGAAACTCTCCATTTTTTTGTGCATCACCGGAACAATAAAGCCGAACGGCAGAAAACCGATCACATTGCCCGCCAGATTTAAAAATGCGGCAAGGAATCCCACCTTTTCGCGGTAAATCCAGAACCGTCTGATTTCCTGAAACGGCACCAGATTGTAACGGTAATCCAGTTCAAAAAAGTTTCTTCTCCCGTATTCTTCTGCAAAAAACAGAAAATAAACGAGCGCAAGAAGATACACCAGAAATAAAATCCGTCCCACAACGCGGATTCTGGCTTTCGTCTCCTGCTTCATCTTCGTTTCCCCTTTCTGCGTGGTATCAGAAACGCCGGAATACCTCTTCGGCGCATGCGCTTCCAAAATATTCCGGCATTTTTCTTAAAACATAATTTCCCCGCGTCGTTTCAGCAGACCTGCTCCGCTTACGATCATCAGGACACCGGTTGCTACCCCTACCACAACCAGTACTGCGCCCATGGCGATATTTCCGCCGCCGACACGTCCCATGGTTTTATAGATTTTTTCATTCATCGTGCAAAACTCCTTTTTTCAAGTGTACCACGTCTTATTTGACACCGTACTCCTCATAATAAGCATCAATGGCAGCCTTCATCTTGTCATCGATCTGGATTTTGCCCTGGCATGGACGGTTGTACAGATAGGTGATGACATCCTCCATGGTTACAATGGCATTTGCCGGGAAGCCATAGGTTTCCTGGATTTCCTCAAGTGCGCTCTTGTCGCCTTTTCCGCGCTCCATACGGTTTAAGGATACCATCAGACCTTTGATCTCCACATTGCCCTGTGCCTGGATGATCGGGAACGTCTCCTCGATGGATTTTCCGGAGGTGGTAACATCCTCGATGATGACAACGCGGTCGCCGTCTTTAATTTTGCTTCCAAGCAGCAGTCCTGCATCTCCGCCGTGGTCTTTTGCTTCTTTCCGGTTGGAGCAGTAACGTACTTCCACACCGTAGAGATCATGAATCGCAATGGCGGTTACAACGCCGAGCGGGATTCCTTTGTAGGCCGGTCCAAACAGAACGTCGAAATCCAGTCCATAATTGTCGTGGATTGCTTTTGCATAATACTCACCGAGACGTTTTAACTGGCTTCCGGTTACGTAAGCGCCCGCATTCATGAAGAACGGGGATTTTCTTCCGCTTTTCAGAGTGAACTCTCCAAATTTTAATACCTGGCTCTCGACCATAAACTCAATGAACTCCTGCTTGTACTGTTCCATCTTCTTTTTTCCTCCGTATTTCCGGGCTTTTCCAGCCCTTAATATCTATTTTTTCTGCTTACTACACCATTTTTACACCATTTTACAATTAACCGCACTGTCGGTCAACTCTTTGCATTTCTTCAATTTCTACCCTTTGCATTTCTTTGCGTTCAAATTTTTGCATTTCTTTGAACATAGTATCTTCTGTTACATGACAATATAAATCCATTGTCATTTGAAGTGTTGCATGTCCCAAAATTTTTTGTAGTGTTTTAGGATTGTAAATACCAGATTTTCATATCCTTTTGGCGCAATCTTTCCTTTTAAAACTACTTTCTGCTTTTGTAACCATTGTCTTTCTAATGCACAAATAGCTTTGTGTGTTAATGGAATAATTCTTTTTCCATTTTTTGTTTTGGTATCATGCATTTCAAAGACATACTTTCCATCTTTACTAAAATAGCATAGCGTATGTCTCACATATAGAACTCCGCGCTCAAAATCCACATCTTCCCAGCATAATGCACATATCTCTCCAACTCGCAAACCGGTTTCTAATGCCAGAACAAACAGATTATAATAGAACGATTTATCAGCTTCTGCCTTTGCTAAAAATATTTCTGTTTCGCGAACAGTTAATACTTTTCTTTCTTTTTTCTCTTCTTTTGAAATAGTAGTATTTATCTGTAACGCCATATTTTTAACTATTAAATCCGTATCTACCGCTTTATTTAGCATATCTACCAGTATCTTTTTTGAACCTTTTCGCGCATTGTCTGTACTCAATTTATTGATTGCTTCTTGCACAACAATCAGATTTAATGATGTTAATTTTCTCCAGCCAAGCTCTTTTTGTACTCTTTTGTAGCGTGTCAAATATTCTCGCTTTGTAGAATCTCTACAGTTCTTTTTGCAGGTATTCATCCATATCTCAAACCATTGATCCAATGTTACATTCTTGTCAACTACATTAATAGCCTTATCATTATTATACTGCTCAGTTCGCAGTTTCTGTCTGACTTCGTTTAGGCTCTTTGCATAAATAGTCTGACGTTTACCAAAGCGATTTACAAATCTAGCTTGATATAGTCCATCTTTTCTCTGTGTGATACCAACACCTAATTCTTTCCCGTTGAGTGATTTTCCCATCACTTCCTCCTTCCCTAGCAAACTCGGGAAAAGAACTATTAAATTTCTTTTCAATTCTATCACATTTGCTATAATATTTCAAATCATGAATTTGACTAGAACGTAAAGATTTCTCTTTAAATTCTAGTCAATATCACAATTCATAAAATCTGCTGTTTTAACCAAGTATCCAGTCTTTCCCTATGCGCATATAAACGATTGCCAATACGCACAGTAAAGCCATTTTTCGGATTTCTTAATAGTTCTCTGGTTTTTGTTTCACCTATTCCCAAATACTCTCCCATTTCTTTCACATTTAATAATATCTTTTCTATGCTAATCACCCCTTCATTCTTTGACAAATGGATTTCTAGCTTCATTTTCTACAGGATAGAACCCTTCGTTCTCTTCTAGCGCTCTACGTTTTAAATCTTCAATATTTTTATATTCATTTGCTGGAATTGAATACCTCTTAAATTCCCCATTTTGCACATAATGATATACGATAATATCCAATCTTCTTAATAACTGATCTATTTTATCTCTGCCTTTTCTATAATCATCCACCAAAAAATCATAAATTTCTTCTGGCCCATATGATGACGTTATAACACATGTTGTCCATAAATTATATGTATTTCCATATCTACAATGGGTCTGTGCTCTACTAAATTTTCCCAATATAGTGAGTAACTGGTTATATGTGAACATGTCACTTTCTAGGTCGTCAATAAACAGTATCGGCGGAAGTCCTTGTTCAATATACAGATCAAACCCTCCATTTTTTTGATCTGTCAATAAATATACATTATCCGATGTATATTTTTCACACAATTCATAATAATAATCTGATTTACCGCTCCCAGATTCCCCGATGTGCCACTCATTATATGTACTCTTTTTTAATGGCTCTTTCTTTAACCGCTTTGCTATATACTCGCTTTTAATTATTTTTTCATACCTTCGATAATGAATCGATAATTCAAAAATTTCTTTTGGAGTTGCGCCATTTTCTAACAATTCCTCTATTTCATCTAAATCATTTCTTTTTCCCTGTACATCCTGTATCGCTTCTAATCCATATTGGCATAAGACCTGTTCGCCTTTAGATTCATTTTTTCCTTCCTTTAACAGATACCCTTTCAATGCCTTTTTTCCACCCATTTGTGGTTCTACATGCGCATTTCCAAGAATTTCTGAAACCTTTTTTAATGTTGTTGTGTTCCCATAGCAGGCCATATGCGCATGATAAAGCCCTTCTTTTGATACGCAAACTACAACACCTGCTTTACGACCTTTTCCACTATTTTCCCATAAAGACACAAGATATTCTGCTAGATATTCTGGATTTTCATATTCTTTTTTATCCAATCCGACATTTTCCATGTTTTTGATATGAACCGTAATCATCCAACTTCTTCCTCGCGTATCGCTTGAAAAAATTCCCATTCTGTCACACTTTCCTTTCCAGTCACATTCTCGATGTGACCACTAAGATCCTCTATTTACAGTAAATTTTGCCTATATTCACAGTTACATAGGTCATGAGGTAATACTTACCTCATGACCTATGCGTTCAACGCCCGGCTTATGGTTTTCCCAACGCCTGCCGCTGACCGTTGCCTTTCTGAATCAATAACTTTTTTAATTTCTCTGGTTCGCTTAAAAATGGAATTTGCAATGTTGCTAGTTCTTTTTCCGGCATCGAAATATACCCACAGCACTTCGGCAGATGCACACTCTTATTAATCTCACAGTTTGGAAATAACATCCCCGCACTTTCACTTGAAATCGTTGATCCCATAAAAATTCTGATTCCAAATTGTTCTCGAATTGCCGTATCAATCGTTTTACTACTGAATTGTTGGGAAATGAATATCAGTTTATAACCAAAACTCCGCCCCATAAAGGCGATATGGCCTATTTTGGCCATCAACCCTTTAAACTCTCGGCTGTCTTTATTCAAAGCAAAGCTACTAAATTCATCGAAAATCAGATACCTTTCTTCTTTTCGTCTATTTTTAATGGTATCCTCAAAAGACACATAAAAAGAGTTCAATAATTCATCACAGCCGGTATATTCCGCATAATTGTCAACAATACCGTCCCAATCGCCGCCAGCTTTGAAGTCACAAATAGTAATATCTTTTTGTCCTTCCAAAAGCTGTTTCACAATTAACTGAGCTAAAACAGTCTTTCCACCGCCCGTGCTACCAGAAATCAATAAATGTGGCACTTTGTCGGTATCCCAGAAAAATGGTCTTTTCATTCCATTTTTCCAGGACTCACGACAATATCCTATATTAATGAACATGCCGCAGCTCTTCTTCCAGCTCCGTATCACGCAGAACCCCACCATTTTTATCTACAGCTTTCCGGATTTCCTGTCTGTACAAGTTCAAAAACGGACGCATATCTTCTTCCCATTCAGCATAGTAAAGAAGTATGAACGTGTAATCTGTACCCTTTGTGTATCTTGCAAAGATGTTCCACTTCAAATTATAAAACTGCACATACTCTTTAAATTTAAGCCTCAGCAAGCGCGTCAATTCCTGCATCTCACCATCATCCAATTCATGGTCTGGCACAAATCTTATTCCTATCGTGGGAACATTCCGAACAATCCCATTCTGGGTTTCGATCTCGAAACCTTTTTTGGCATATGGTTTCGTAATAACTTGTATATCGTTAGCCAACGTTACGTCAAACGTGTGTCTAACTTTAGGTTCCGTGAACAAAATTTTTAATGCACGTTTTATATCTTTTTTTAATGCGTTTACCGTGTCCTCAAGGCTATACTCCACATGAATTGCTTTTTCCGTCACTAACCCCAGGCATAACATCATCATTAAAAATACACCAATTTCGAACATTTGCTTCCTCCTTAGTTTAGTATGTCGATCCTTTTAATCGGCTGGTAAATATGACCTTTGATAGTAATTGCTTTCCCATAGATGATTTCGATTTCGTCTCCTATTTTAAGCTGAGAACAATCCTGCTCTCCAACATAAATCGACTCAACTTTTTCGCCTACACATCCGCGTCCGGATTCAGCATTCATATAATACGGTTCAAACGCGTCTGTGATGTGTAATGTGTACTTCTTTATTCCGTTCGTTGTTGTGAAGTTTATTCCGACTATCTTCATTTTTATTCCCCCTTTCTGCGGTGCGCCTCCGCTTTTAAGCTCAAGTCTATTTTAGCATCCTTTTCATGTACGCGTAATTCTAATAAGAAAGATCGAGTATGGTAAATTTTCATTGCCTACTCGATCTTTTTTTAGCGTTCTTTTAATATTTTGATACTTTTTCTCAACCCATCATATATTTCTTCCGGTAATCTTTTTATTTTTATAGCACATTGAACTGACATTTCTAATATCTCGTCCTCATCTGCTCCAGTTATTTCAAGTAACATCTCTTTTAAATCTGTTTCCCCATATTTCTCAATATAGCATTCAATACTTTCCATATTGTATCGAATCTCTTTTTCCGGATTAGTTACTATATACATTTTCCCCATTCCTTTTTTCAAAAAACTTTCTTCAATTTTGCATAAATGACATACATTTTTTACAACTTCCCTCCCTGTACTTCGCAAAACGCCACTTTCCTGTTCTCTCCATTTTCCCATATTATCTACAATACATTTTATAGCGTCATTATGCGATTTTGACTTATAGCAATTCATTTTTCTTATTTCCTTTGCTATATCAATCATGGAGATTCTTTGAAAGTCCGCAACAAAGTCTAAAAGCGCATCGAAATAGTACGCTTCTATATCTTTCGGTTCAATTTCTATATTTCTCATAATTGTGGCTACACTTGCTCTCGTATCAGAATCAAGTTGCATAAATTCCCTCATGATCGGTTCTTTATACATTATTATCGGTGCGCCCATCTCCACCTTTTGCGTATTTTCCCCACTGATCCCTATCACAATTCCTTGATCCGTTATTTTATAACGAAAATATATTTCTCTATCTTGAAAGTTCATTTTTTTCCTCCTTTTTTCTATATATAATACCATAGCTTCCATCTACCACGTAATACGATTATGGTAATTCGTATATAATTTTTTCAACAAGAGAGCCAGCAGGAAAAATCCTACCGGCTCTCTAAAGTCTATTATTTTTCTAATCCATTCGAAATGTCAATGGCTGCCCTACGGCGTATCGCTCTGCTTGTCCATTGACATTTCTATTTTTTCTCCGTTTTTCAAATTCATAGTCTCAATATTTTCAACGTCATGAACATATTTTATTAAGTCTTCAACACCACATTCAAAATAATGCAATAACTTGCAAAGTAATTGTGCATCCAGGCGCTGAAACTCATTTCTACAATATCTGTTAAAATTCGATCGTGGAATATCCAATTCTTTGCAAACCGTATTTTTACTAACCCCTTTTTGCTTAAGTAGCTCTTCAATTCTAAGCTCCAAATGTCCAATTCCCATAATATCTTCACCTCAATGTGAATTATATCCAAAAATATTTTGTATAGTAATTCACTATAAAATGAGGTACTATATAGTTAGGTGGTGCAATTTTATTGAAAGGAGCTATACTATATTGAAAAAATATTTTCTGTTGTTACTTCCGGTTATTTTTCTTTTTATTCTCTATTTATCACTACCAGATTTTTTGATTTTTAACAGCCTGTCATCTAATTACAATTCTATTCGTGATACCGAATTGCAAGTAGCTGTGTACCATCAAAAAAATATTGATTATTTGATAAACGAAATTGCTCAAGAACACAACATGATTAATGGAACGCCAACCACACTTACCATTCACTTATATCATTCGAAACGAGAATTTCAAAACGGATATAAGCCCTTCTATTCAATTTCTATTGATTATTCTAAAAAAATAGGAGATTGCCCAAACACTGGCAATCTCCTACTGATTCAATTTAATAATTCTTTTCCTTTTGCTACACCATCTACTACACCATTTAGTCAACAAATTACATTATGTTACGATATTTTATAACATTTTATTTTTTTCAATTTCCTACAAGTATGGCGTTTTTCGCGAATACAGTACCCTTTCAAACGGCACAAACATGAACTCGATAAACTCCTGCTTGTACTGTTCCATCTTTTTTCCTCCATATTTTCAGGGGAAGGCATCTTTTTTCGCAATGCCGCCCGTTTTTACTTCTATTCTTTTCTATACTACCATAAACGCCTCTGTTTTTCCAGTCCAGACACAGGATTTCGCATAAAAAACGTGACATCCTCTCCTACCTGTAGAGGTGGGGGCTTCCCTAACCTCGGTAGGTTTGGTTCTCGTTCGATAGCACCAATGTGCTAAGCATAGGCGAGCTATCCCCGTGTGTCCCACGGTTTTATTATATTACGTTAC
>PPYF01028752.1_pt1 | contig 13643 bp, 27 predicted proteins | sample 1559871 | NCBI WGS metagenome assembly PPYF01 (sample SAMN08240021, study PRJNA423297) | Human gut metagenome, whole genome shotgun sequencing project. | reverse complement strand
ATTTCATTGAGGTTGATGTTGCAGAGGACGGTTATAAGTATCTGATTATCCACACTGGCAGCCGCAATCTTGGGAAACAGGTGGCAGACTACTATCAGAACCTTGCCTATGAGTTGATGTGCGGTAAGGACGATTTGTACGAGCGTCAGAATAAGCTCATTGAGGAATACAAGGCCGCCGGAAGGAAATCCGAGATTGAGGGCGCAATAAAAGAACTGCACAAAAACTTCCGTGCCACTACTCCGAAGTTACCAAAGGATCTGTGCTACTTAGAGGGAAAGTATCGTGAACAGTATTTACATGATATGCGTATCTGCCAGAAGTTTGCATATTTCAACCGTGTGATGATCGCACAGATTATCTGTAATCACATGGGATGGGGTGTTGATGCAGATATGCCGGACTTCTTTGAGTGCATCCACAATTATATCGACCACGACTCCAACATCGTCCGTAAAGGTGCTATCTCTGCCAAGTACGGAGAAAAGGTTCTTATCCCTATCAATATGCGTGACGGATGTATTCTCGGAACCGGTAAGGGAAATGAGGATTGGAACTGTTCTGCGCCGCACGGAGCCGGACGGATTATGTCCCGGATGAAAGCAAAGGAAACTCTCAGCATGAGAGACTATTCACACTCTATGGACGGTATCTACACTACTTCTGTGTCAGAGGAAACCATAGATGAGGCACCGATGGCATACAAGCCTATTGATGAGATTGTGGAATGCATTGGAGAAACCGTTGATATTCTTGCGATTCTGAAACCTATATATAATTTCAAGGCAAGCGAATAATGTGGCATTGATAGACACATTGATGTATAATGGACTAAACATTTATATAGGGAGGATATGTCTATGAAGATGAGATATTTTGCCATACTGTTACTGTCGGCCGTTCTTTTGACTGGTTGTGGTGGCGGTACATCTACCAAAAATGGCACTACTGCGGTCACGACTACGACAGAAAGTAAAGACAAAACAGACCTTGCAGATTTGATGAGTACGCAGGATTATTCCTGTACTGTGGATGATTCTTTTATGTATTACGTTATGTATGTAACAAACAATTCAGATAAGGTTGTGAGTATTGATCTGAATGTGACCGCATTGGATTCTTCCGGCAGTATGGTTGGTTCTTCCAGTGATGGAACAAAAGCGGTTGCTCCAGGGCAAACAGCCGGTATATGGACCACATTTGATGAATGGGATAAGATTGATAGTTTTGATTACGCTCTGTCCGTATCTGAGGAAAAAGAATACTCTCCTGCCTATTCTGACTTATCCGTTGACTACAATACTACCGACAGCGGCATTGTTGCATCCGTGACAAACAACGGAACTTCCGCCGCAGATTATGTGTGGATGGATGTGGTGTACCTTAAAGATGGGAAAATGGTTAATTTTAGCGAATTATCTTTTATGGATGATAACCAAGAATTGCAGCCAGGTACAACTCTTTCTCAGGAGGGCACTTGCTACTCTGATTCCGGTTTTGATGATGTAGTGATTGCCATAAATGGCAGGAAATGATTTAAGGCAGAGGTTTTATTCCTCTGCCTTTTCTATGAGTTCCCATGCCTTTTCATCGCCAAATTCTTTCCTTACGGCTTTCCATAATCTGAGGTACTTCTTTGATTCTCTGTCCCTTTCAGTCCTTGCCTTGTCAATCTGGCTTCTGAGGCGGCTTATATACTGCTCGTCCTCTGTCTGAATCAGCTTATCTGAGTCACGGTACAGTGACCGGATCATACTTTCTTTGAGCATTTCCACCCACGGCGTAGATACCTCTGTGCTGCGCCCATTGATTGAACGGCTTGTTTTATATTCCCTATCGGATAAATCCTGTTTCTTGGCTTTCTTGGCGCAGTAATCGCCAATATACACGCCAACCCAGTCTGGGATTTCTTCTTTGACCTGATCGTAAAGTTCTCTGGTAAGCACATAATAGTTGTAGTGACCTACGAACGATTTAACTGCTGCACTATGGAAATCTGCCTTTGATACCTTGACCTCATAGCATCGGAAAATGCCCTTTGTATCGTATGTCATGTAGTCCACACGCTCCTTGCCGCCATATCCTATTGTTACCTCATAGCAACCAAACGTTCCCATTTTGTATGTGGCTCTTCTGATTGCCTTTTCCAATGCTACGGTTTCTGCGGTTTTCATTTCAAATCCTCGATTGAGAATACCAAACCTACGCAGTAGACCTCTCCATCTTCCCAAATATCAAATCTCTCACAAGGAATTTCTGTCTCATACGTCCATGTTGCCGGAAGTCCGTCTCGGTTCATTCCATCACACCATCTGGCATCTATCCAGTTGGCACGTTCTTCTCCCTCCTGGTCTACTCCATCCTTATCGAAATAAACTCTTCCGCCATCAAAACAGCCTCCCTCATCGCGGATTGCTCCGTCAAACTCCATCAAATCATCTGATGCACCTGTCACAATGACAAGACCGCTCTGCTGTGCCTCTTCCAGTACATCATCGAAACTATCTCCGTATGCTCTTCCATTGAGCTTTTCTGCCAGTTCTCTTGCTTCCATATTGTCCTCCTTTAATCTGTGTATACAACGATTTCCTGTCCCTCCATTCTGTACCCAAAGCAGAGGTTTCCGCCATCCGCTATTATGGCACATTCATGGTCTGACAGATTGTTTGCGTTTCCGATAATTTGATAGCGTTTGCAGGCATATCCGCTGTCTCCGCTCATTATCACGGTTTTCTCTGCTAGGATCTTCTCTTTCTGTTCATCTGCCATAGACTCCCACTCATATCCAAATACCACTATCGCCTTATCCTTTATCTTCTCGTATTCCTCATACCACGTTTTTATCATCAGCTACTCCTTATAACAAATCCCGTTGTTGCCGTTAAATCTCATATACGGGTTGATTAAGGGGCTTCTGAAAATGTCAATCTCTCTGCCATCGTGCATGAACTTGAATGAAATACTATTAAACGATCCTTTCATTCCTACTAAGCTCACACTCGTATTGCTCTGCCCCATCATAATGTCCTCTACATCATATTCAGTTCCGATTTCCAATCCGTCCTCTTCTCTGATTGCTACTGCCTTGATTGGTATGTGATTCTGTATACGCATAGGTTCCTCCTTTCTCTCATGCTTGTATTTTGGAAAATGGGTTCCAACATCAAGGAACATATCGAGAATGATCTTTCCTGTTTCTCCGCAGAAATTTATATGCCCTGCGTCTGTCTGCTTAGCAATCAGTTTTCCGCAGTTGAGACAGCAATCCTTTTCGTTACGTTCCTCGAATATTTGCAGTGGTGTCTTATTCATCCCGGATTCCTTTCTCTCTGAAATGCTCCATGATTTTGCAGATTGTGACATCTCCAACACCTTTGATTTTTGAGATTTCTTTCAGAAAATCATTGATCGTCATTCCGGTAGCCGATTTCTTTCCCTGATTAAATCCCTCACTCCTGGCTTTTTCCACTCTGTCATTGACATACTGCACCAACTGTTCATCAGTCATTTTGCGGATTTTAACCGCTTTTTCATGTACCTTATCTTCATTTACTGTTCTGCGGCAGCTTCTCTTCTTTGCCATTGCAATCCTCCTATCTCATGTATGTTTCAACGATGCACGCATCGTCCTCTGGTGTCCTCGGAAACTTAAACATGAATCCGGCTGACATTACATCTTTTTCGCATCTTTCGAGATTTTCATATTCGCAGTAAACATTTGTTGGTCGGCTTTTCTCTCCGTCCCATACTCTTGCCACCACTTTCCCCGGAAAATCTTTCGGACTGTTATATATCACTACTAGCGGCACTTTTATATCTGAATAGTCCACCAGATTAAGTGTCGGTACTCTCTTATACAACGGCGTGTTTTGCTTTGCTAATTTCTTCTGTTTGTTCACTCCCATACCTCCTTTAATTCCACATGGAATGATTTCAATAGTTCATCGTCCATGTTTGACATAAATGTTCTGTACGATATGTCTGGCTTATTTTCCATAAACCACTCTACCGCCTTTTGATTTCTGGCTGTTCTGGTAGATAGATTTCGCCAATTATCCTGATACCGAACCCGTTTCAATTCTCCGTACCATACAAGAAATCGTTCTCTCGTGCCATTCCTATCAATCCTCATAGGCACATACGGATTAACAATCTCGTAATCTATCCGCCGGACTGCTATCGGAACTGCCATAACCCACATTTCTCCTGTGGCAACGGCATCCGGCACTTTATCCGCTATCTGCTCCGGCATGAGGATAGCATCACTCTCTATGTAATACGCATGGATAACAACCGGCACGCCGATTCTTGCCATGTTGTACGCCACTGTTCCGCCTTGCGGCATCGCTTGGATTGCACTCAATATGTTAGGTGCTACGCATATCCTTGGAGTGGTGTTATCCTCATCCGGGCAAATCTGTTTCGGAACTCTCGGAACAAATCTTTCTACTTCATCAAATGAAACGTGAACCAATTTACTGTTGTTTCTTTTTCCTCTTTGCTTCATCCTTTTTCCGTTGGCGTTCCTCCCAATAGGGATGTTCCAACCTTTCTAGTCCAGTGCATCCTATCTGCAGGCACTTATGGACTTTCATTTGCTTCGTTGATAGATACCCTTTGTGTGTTTTGCAGTACGCTACCGGCGATTTAACCATATTCTTATCAATGCTCTGGAATAAATCAGGCATGGATAAGGGCTTTCGGAAACTCTTGAATGAGTTCTTCGCCCCAAATGTCCGTGAGGCTTGGTTTCATAAATACCGGTATGTTGTACTTTCTGCACTGCTCCACAATATTTTCAATCCATTCTCGTCTTGGTATGACTTTATCTTTTCTGCTGCCAGTCTCAGCTCCTACGATTATCCACTCCGGGATGTATGATTTCTCACTCAGCTCTCCGAAGTCTGTCAGCATAGGCTCTACTGACAAAAACGTATGGAACTCATAGTGTCCGTCCTGTCCCATATACTCCGTATCTGGATCTGTGACTGTCGTTCCGTACCACATATTATCTCTGAGTGGTAATTCTCCATAATGATGCAGCTCCATATATCTTCCGGGATTCTTCGTGAGGAAGAGGTAATTATGCTGCGGAGCTTTCTCACAAGCATTAAACACTTCCCTGATCCATCTATCAGGAACCCACTCTCCAAACACATCCGACATTGATCCGACAAAGATATTTCTCTTCCTCTTTTTGTCTCTGTATTCTCCCATGCGGTATCTGTGGATTGTCGGCACAAATCCATGCGGATAGGCGCATCTGAATTGTTTTCCGGTCTCATCATCAACATAATACGGTTGCTCATTGATCTCATAAGTTTCAGAACCATCGTCTCCAAGTTTGTACGTCTCCGGTTCTACCAGATGGCATCCTTTCCGTGATACAAAACGGTTTGCAATGCCTCTGGCATAACAATAAGGGCATTTATGACGGCAGCCGGTAATTGGATTCCATGTGCTGTCAGCCCACTCTATTTTCGTTTTATCCAAGTCTCTTCCTCCTACCTGTGTATTTCCCTACATGATTGATATAACCGCAATAACAGCACTTTACCTCGTCTCTAAGACGGCTCTTATAAATCTGATTTCCGCAACATCCACAGTCAAATTCCTGCGGATTGATTTTCTTTTTCTTCATAATTGAATCACTCCTTTGGAAATAATTTGTCGTAAAACCATTCAATATCACGGCGGACTTTGAAAAATCTAAATTTGTCCTCTTCACTCGTGCTTCTCGCACTGATATACCCATGAAAAGCATTTACCTCTTCTATTATCACTGGCAACTCTGCATATTCCGTCTTTAACATCCACTCACTTCCGATAGGGTATTTATCGAATTTTGAGTAGTCTATCTCTTCGTCAGTATGAAACGGAAGATCGTATTTGTTTTTATCCACGGCTAAATCGTCAATATAACAAGTGGCATACACCTTTCTTGGGTTGTTTCCATATTTTTCAATATTTTCAGGCAGATTGTCGTTGACTGCATCAAACTCCAAACCAAATTTACCGCACCAGTCCACCGCCTCTTTCAGATGTTCTTCCACTCTGCAAGTCCAAAGGATCACTTTTGCGCCCTCTGCTCTGCGTTGAACGAGGTGCTGTATCAGTTTTTTGTTAGGTGCGCCAATTCCGGGCCACTTGCTTTCGCAGAGCGTTCCATCGAAATCTACCGCATAAATCGGTACAAAACTACTCATCAGCTAAATAACCTCCCATCTTCGTAAAAATCTTTTTCTTGCAACAACAGTTTCGCAATTATCGGTCGCTCTTAATACCCCCTCTTCATATCCTTGAAATGCCTCTGGATTGAATGTAATTGTTGCGCCCGGAATGAACATTTTGCTTAATCTTTCAGCTTTCGGTATCTTTTCTCCCAAATTAGTCCCGCAATTACATATCTCCACAATTCCGTTGGGGTATATTTTTTGACAAGTTTTGCATCTGCAAACCTTTTTTACCCTCATGTTTCTCCTTTCCTGTTATCTGTTATCGTTCCTTTCCATTCCCAAATCAAATAATGATAATTGTGCTCTTTCTCTTTCTAACCTTGTATTTGAGACCTCATACATCTCGGTATCTATCTCAAACCCTACAAACTTCACACCGGTTCTGTGATATGCGATGAGACTTGACGCAGATCCTACATGGGTGTCAAGCACCACCCCCCCCGATAGCTTAAAAGCACCTATGAGATATTCGTACAATGCTATTGGCTTCTGGGTTGGATGGATGCGCTTCTCTGAATTTGTTCCGCCAGTGTTTGAGTATCTGAACAGTTTTGCCGGGAGATTGTAAGAAGTCCACGCAATCTCCGCTTGTGAAAAGGCATCCCACGGCTGCACCTTGTCCCATACAACAAAGCACTTTGTTGGTGGCAGATTGAAATAATTTCCGCCCCATATAATCTGATTTTTCGATACGCGGAACAATTCTTTGAAGTATTCCTCCGTTGACGGTTTGCTGTCCCATTCCTTTACCTGTCCACTCCGTTTCAATCTGCTTGCGGTGCTTTCGGCTGGATAACCGTTCTTCGTCCGGCTCTTATTGGTTCCCATCGCCATGTTCGGCGCATTGATCCCGTATGGTGGGTCTACGATTGCCACATCAAAGTATTTATCAGGGAAAAGTTTCATGCCGGCCATACAGTCCATGTTGTAGTAACCAAAATCTAATTTATCCACTTAATAATGCTCACTCCCTTATAACCTTTCTGAAACTCATACCACGCATACGCAACTGCACTTCCGCCTCCGGCTTTCATTTCCTCAAACATTCCGTTTTTAGCGCACAGAATACGGCTGCGTGACACATACACATATCTCGGAGGATATTTCTTGAATAGCTCGCCTCTTCCCTTTCCCTCCAAGAACTGCAATTTAAGGAACATGAACACCTTTCTCCCGTCCGGTATAATCGTCATTGCGTGTTCAATGAACTCTTTTGCATACTTGTACGGAGGATTGGTAAGAATATCGCCATCCCACATTTCTGTTGTCTGTAAGAAGTCTATTCCGCCCTCTCCATACCCTCTGTCGATAAGATCCGTACTGCGGACCTCATAACCGAGTTCTATGAGACGTTCTGATAAGTGTCCTTGTCCTGCAGAGCACTCCCAAATCTTATGATTCAGATCTGCCCCCCCCTGTAACAATGCGTCTACTGCGATAGGGTCTGTCGCATAGTAGTCGTTAATCTCTCTTTCTTTCTCTGTGTGGTTGGATGCGCCAAGGGTTGTAAAAATGCTCTTGCCGTTTCCGGTCCAATCTTTTCCCATCTCTGATCTCCTTATAAATATCCAAATCTATAACCATATATGGATTCCAGTTCTCCACGGCATACCTTACCAACCGAGTTCGGCGGTAGATTGTACAGACGCTCCGCCTCCCGGCATGAGAAAAAGATTTCTTCCTCATCGCCTATGCAGATAACCATTCTGTGTTTCCCTGGCTTGTCCTTGCGGTTTCCGCACTGTACGCCCTTGTCCGCCCATCTGAGGTTGTATATACTGTTATCGAACCTCTCCATGTTATTTATATGGTCTACGGTGTCATGCCGCCGTCTGTCTCCCATGAAGAAAGTCTGCATAACAATCTGGTGTCTCTTAAACCGTACTTGGTTTCCATCCGTGTCTGTGAACATACTGGAAATATCATATTTATCTCCGTATGCCATATTGCAGAGGATTCCGTTTCTTATAAGCCTCCCAAATGTTGATATGTAGCAGTTGATGTCGAAATCATGCACACTCTTAACTTCCAAATCCTCATCGAATTTTACAAGCCGAGTGATCTTTCTCCATTTTTCTTCCTCATCCGGGTGTTTCCGGCGGATGTAATCAAAAGTTTCTGATTCTCTCATAACTTCTCGAATGTGTATACTGAATATCTCGTTGTTACTGTGATCTTCCCTTTTATCTCAATGTAGGAGATTGCCATGCTCGTTGTGAGTTCTCCGACATAAGGCGTGCCATCGGCATTTGAGATCCACTGAATTACCATCTGTTCTCCAATTCTCACGTTTGGCTTGGTACATATTCTTCCTACTCTGTCAGGGTATCTCCCATCTGTCCGTGGATTGCCCTCTCTGTCCGTTATTGAGACTACTTTGTAATTTTCCATAGCGTCCTCCTTAAAACAGATGGAACAAAAGCAGATCTTCGTTGTCCGCCGGATCGCACTTCTCTTTCCATTCCAGTTTTCTCACGACATCCCACGTTTTCAGGCAGATATTGGATAAATCATATTTTTCATATACTCTACGGTCGATGAACAACCGCATATCCAAATCCTCTCCATAGAGGTTGTGGCTCATATATTTCAGATTGCGAATATCATCATCCGTTGCCTCGGCATGGAGCGTTACTGTGATTCCGTCTAATCGGTCAAGGATCTTTCCGTAATCATCCATTGATAAACAAGCCGTGTACAGATACACTCTCTGCCGTTTATTCTGCTTTTTCAGTGCCTTGATAAATCTCAACAGGCTATCCGGGTTGAGCATCGGTTCTCCGCCGGTTATCACAACTTCCTCATAGTCTGAGAGAACTGAAATATCTCCGATGCTCGCTACCTTTCCGATTGTCTCATTGCAGCATCCGGGGCATTTTCTGTTACAGGCTAATGTCACTATTACTCTCGCTGTCTTTTTCATATTTCCTCCTTAATCCATGCCGTCATAAAGGCTTTCAGATAATTCAACCTGTTCGTCTGTCAAATCCCTAAGTGCATTGATTATCTTCATCTTTGTTTCTTTGCATGGGAAATATCCGTACTTCGCATATCTCAGCATCCGTTCAAAAGTGCTCATTGGAAATGGAATATCTTTATCAATTACAATCCGTTTAAGATGCAGATGTTCAAAAAACGCATCATCCATCAGGATTTTGTACTCAATGTGTGTTTCCGGTATTCCAATTTCCTCTAAGAAATGTTCATCTTCCAGAGTTTCAAACGGAAGTTCTTGTTTTTTAGCTACCGCACCAGTTTCATCCTCTACTTCCTCTTTGTAATATGCGAACTTCGTGATTGTGAAATCGAACTTATTCAGAATTTCTTCCGGTTTTCCAAATATTTTGCAACAAAGCTCAATCACAACGCCTGTTTCAATGTGTTTGTACGCCTTTACATTGTCGTTTTCGTAGTGGAAATGATATTTCTCATCTCTTACATCGTCTCCGTCATATCCGGGTGTCTGGCTGTCAAAATACTGTACCGCATCATCAAAATCACTTTCATTCTCAAAGAAAATATCAAGGTCTTTTACCTTTTCTTTATTGAATATGTTTTTGAAACATCCTCCACATATAAATCCTTTGTGACCGGTCATGTATTCATCAAGCCAATTTAGCATCCAGAAGTTTTCTCTATCTCTCTTTATTAGAGCCATACTTCCTCCTATCTCCGGGCCATTGCTTCCTCATATAACCGCTTATACACGTCCCTCTCAGCAGTTATCTTTGCGATTTCCAACTGTGTCTCAATGTCCGGCATCTCCACCTTTTCTGCAATAGGTTCAGGTTCTTTCTCGTCTGGCTTCACTGCTTCATTTGCAGCTTCCGCCCACTTCTTTACCAGATCATTCGATTTGATGTTAATTCCAATACCGATGCTTACCGCCAACGCTGCATCAATCTTTTTCATTTCTGCCATAGAACACTGTCCTATGTAATCTCCAACCTTATCCTTGTTTACCGTATCAATCTGCTCACAAAGCACGGTGGACGGATATTTTGAACTGTTGATCTTAACGTGTGTCGGCAACGGTTTCTTTTCCTGAGTGGTAAGGTAAACCACTTCCAATATGGGAGCTGCATTGTTGCCAATATCATTGCTTATGATTACTGCAGGTCTACCCCCCCCTGTACATTTCCGCTATATTCGCTCTCGTTGCGGATATAGAAGATTTCCCCTCTATAAAATTCTTTGTTCATAGTGTCCTCCTATTCGATTTCATCCTCCTGCGGCATCTCAAACACTCCAAGTGGTTGATCCGCCACATATTTACATACTAAGTCTCTGGGGTTTTCATCCTGTCCTCTTTCAAACAGCAAATTCATGGTGTAGCAGTCCATAAGCATTGAAATCGCCACTCTGCATTTTTCTTTCGTAGAATATCTGCCAATCACTACTCTGTTTTCTCCTACGAGGGCAGCAAGCTACGCAGTTAAAAATAATTCCCAACTGTGTGAGCATGATCTGTACATCTGCAATTTCATCAATCACTGCTTCTCTCATTTCCGCTGTTTTCTCATCGCTACGGCGGAATTTCAGAATGGCTTTGACGAGTTCCGAACACTCTTCAATAGCCATATCTTCCTGTGCATCATTTCCATACGTTTCTACGATTGTATTGAGGTTTCTCATCTGTTCCTGTGTCAATACTGTTTACCTCCTAATATCTGATATTTAGATTTCCATGTTCATTGATCCAATCAATAATTTCCTTGAAACCAAGACCTCCCTCATTCCAAGGTTTCATAATGTACTCATACTGTTTTGGATGAGTGAGTTTCATCTTTTCAAATCTTCCTGGGGACTTTTCAAGGTGGCATCCATAGCCGCAGAACATACAACCAGTGCGCTCACATCCGGTCGTTTTGAGAACCGGTCTGCCGAGATCGAAGATTTCCATATTACTTACATCAGCTAATGTCATTTGACCGTGTGCCTCATCCTCTGTTACAACCTTTCCGTATACAGAACAGATTTCAAATCTCTTCGGATTCTTTTTGATGTATTGTCTGGCTTTTCTTCGCTGAATTTTATCTACCCTGCGCCGGACTTCCATGTTGCAAACCGCTAAGTTTTGGTCGTATTCATCTTGCAGTTTCCGTATGTAAAGAAGTACGTCCTGCTCCGTCCAAAAACTCATAGGGTTGCTGATCGGAGATTTCATATCAAATCCATTGCATCCATTTTTAAGCCACTGCTGCGTTCTTAATCTGCTCTCGCTCGCCATTTGAGCCGTCATTGGTTTACGTCCTGTTCGTCTGGCATAGGCATGAGCCGGAGCTTTTTTCATTACCTTGCAGCACTCAGAGGATATTTCCCACGGACAGTCGATAAAGAACTTGTATCTTTCACAACTGTATTTACTTCTTTCTCCGTTAGGGATATTCCCCATCGTCATTGCTCCGAAAAGAATCTTTACTCTGACGGGTATACTCTCCCAGTCCCCTAAGTTTTCTATACTTGTTGTCTGCCCCCCCCTGGACGGCTTTTGCATACTCGCCAGATCCAGTGAGTTTACGGTAGAATTGGTTGTACCCCCCCCCCGCGCAAGAATTTCCTTGCGCCGTATACGCACTCGGAAACCTCTTTGCTGATGAATGGGTAGCCATATCTTTCAATAACCTGTCTGAATGTCATTTTGGGTTTTATCCAATCGACATTGTTGAACTGTTTTACAAACTGTCTGATTTCAGGATATTCAAGACCTGTATCAACAAACATAGCTTTAATGTTGGGGTACAGTTTTCTCGCAATATCAAGTAGAACTGTACTGTCTTTTCCGCCAGAGAAAGAGATATATACGCCATCCTCGCCGTACTCATCTACCCACTCCTTGATTCTCCGCTGTGTCATTCTGACTTTTGCATTAAGCGGTAAGGACTGCATCTGGTAGAGGTCGGATATAACGTGTTTGTTACCCACTTCTCTGTTTCTCCTTTCTGGTGTTACATATAAGTTGCTTCTTTGAACACGAATGTGTCCTCAGAGTCTACCTTTTCCGATAACTCTCTCAGACGCAGATCGTTGGAGCTGTAAATCTTTTTCTTTTTCATATCAGCCACAAAAAACTCCTGCCCTGCCTGAATATACTCTCCGACTTTGCTCTTCCGGCAAATCTCGTAGGAAGCATACTCAGTCTCTTTATCGTCTGTCTGTTTTTCCTTTGCGGTTTTTCCTAACATACCGACTTTTTCTCCTTTCTCTTGTTTTATGTTTGTTTGACTAAACATTTTCTTCAAAAAAATTTTCAGTCTTAACCTTGCAGTCTCTATATACATCCTCTTTTCCAAGGAATAACTGCCCTAAGATTGCAACCAGAACATTTACCACAATACTGTTTCCGGCCTGCTTATAAAGCTGTGTGTTACTATTTACTTTCTCCGCCTTATGGAAATCTGCATCTGAGAAATCCATCAGCCGCCAGCACTCTTTTGGAGTGAGCTTTCTTATGCGGTACTCTGTGTAAACCTTTGAGTTCGCATCTCCATGCGTTCCGGCGGTCAGCGTTGGAGAATTGCCATTATCAGAATAAACAGATCCGCATTGACTTCCCTCGTTGGAAATCTGCCCTACTTTTGCCATTTCTGTACTCCTTTCCGCGAGATTGTCGCTATGCTGCATACCGTCCTGCCCCCCCCCCGAACAATTTTCTCAATACGGCAAATCCCCATGCTTTGGGATGTAAGTGTAGGGCATACATGGCCGCCGCCTTGCACTCTTCCTCGCCGTAATTTACTTGTCGGGTATGAGAAATCTGCAACTCCGCCAATCTCACATTCGATATAACCTTTCTGTGTTGCCTGCCGGATGCCTACATACTCTCTATCCATCATCCACCGTCCTTATCTCTAAAACCAGATTGTCTTTTTGAACAGTTGTGAGGGTGTTGGATATGCCATCAGTTCTTGCTTCAAGTTGAGTCATATTGCCTCTTTTTTCTGAAATCTGGTGGCTTTCGTATAATTTTCTGATTCTTTTGCCGTATTCAGTTCTGACGCAACGGCATATCGCAAAATCAATCCTCATTTACTCTTATCTCCAAAACATAGTTATCTTTTTGGACGGAAGTAAGTGTGTTGCACAAGCCCTCTGAATTCGGTTCTAACCGCTGTTCCGTTGGTGCGCCTGTGGTTCTGTCTGATGGATTGTTTGGGTTTCGTCCTCTGCTCGCAACAATGATTCTTTCAACCACGTTTCCGCCTCCGTCTCTGTTATTACGCAAGGTACAGTACCCCCCCCCACTCGTGATTGCCGGAGCTATGCCGCCGGTATCATACACTCGCCCTTGGTTTGGGTTCTCTCTTGTGGAAGTGGGGAGAATATTGCCTAACCTCTTAATCCCGGTCTGCAATATCTTCTTTCCTTTCCTTGATTTCTAATATCTTTGGTTCCAAATTGCCCCCC
>PPYF01188679.1_pt1 | contig 13649 bp, 12 predicted proteins | sample 1559871 | NCBI WGS metagenome assembly PPYF01 (sample SAMN08240021, study PRJNA423297) | Human gut metagenome, whole genome shotgun sequencing project. | reverse complement strand
TCGCCCGACCGCCGAGAACGTAAGACGGACGTACCACCAGCGGGTAGCCAATCTCTTTCGCCTTCTCTACCGCCATTTCGATAGCGGTAACGGTGGCGTTCGCCGGTTGCTTCAGTTTCAGGCGGTCAACCGCGTGCTGGAAGCGTTCACGGTCTTCCGCACGGTCGATAGCATCCGGGCTGGTGCCGATAACCGGTACGCCAGCGGCTTCCAGTGCACGCGCCAGTTTCAGCGGGGTCTGACCGCCGTACTGAACGATAACGCCTTTCGGCTTCTCAATACGCACGATTTCCAGCACATCTTCCAGGGTTACCGGCTCGAAGTAGAGGCGGTCGGAAGTGTCGTAGTCGGTGGAGACGGTTTCCGGGTTACAGTTAACCATAATGGTTTCGTAACCGTCTTCGCGCAGCGCCAGCGAGGCGTGTACACAGCAGTAGTCGAATTCGATACCCTGACCGATACGGTTCGGGCCGCCGCCGAGAACCATGATTTTTTCACGGTCGGTAGACGGATTCGCTTCGCACTCTTCTTCATAAGTGGAGTACATGTAAGCGGTGTCGGTGGCGAACTCTGCCGCACAGGTATCCACGCGCTTATAAACCGGGTGCAGGTCATACTGGTCGCGCAGCTTGCGGATTTCCGCTTCGCGCACGCCCGCCAGTTTTGCCAGACGCGCATCGGCAAAGCCTTTGCGTTTCAGCTGGCGCAGGAATTCAGCGTTCAGGCCAGTGATGCCCACTTCCGCTACTTTCTCTTCCAGACGCACCAGTTCTTCAATCTGTACCAGGAACCAGCGGTCAATATTGGTCAGGTTGAAGACGCCGTCCACAGACAGGCCCGCACGGAACGCATCGGCGATGTACCAGATACGATCTGCGCCTGCGTCTTTCAGTTCGCGACGGATTTTGGTTAACGCTTCCGGGTCATCCAGGCTCACTTTCGGGTCGAATCCAGTCGCACCGACTTCCAGGCCGCGCAGCGCTTTTTGCAGGGATTCCTGCTGCGTGCGACCAATCGCCATCACTTCGCCAACCGATTTCATCTGAGTGGTCAGACGGTCGTTAGCACCGGCGAATTTTTCGAAGTTGAAGCGAGGAATTTTAGTAACCACATAGTCGATGGACGGCTCGAAGGAGGCCGGAGTACGTCCGCCAGTGATGTCGTTCATCAGTTCGTCGAGGGTGTAACCCACCGCCAGTTTCGCCGCCACTTTAGCAATCGGGAAACCGGTCGCTTTCGACGCCAGCGCCGAAGAACGGGACACGCGTGGGTTCATTTCGATAACAATCAGACGACCGTTTTTCGGGTTCACCGCAAACTGAACGTTGGAACCACCGGTTTCAACGCCGATTTCACGCAGCACCGCCATCGAGGCGTTACGCATGATTTGATATTCTTTGTCGGTCAGCGTTTGGGCTGGCGCGACAGTGATGGAGTCACCGGTGTGGATGCCCATCGCATCGAAGTTTTCGATAGAGCAGACGATGATGCAGTTGTCGTTTTTATCACGCACCACTTCCATCTCGTACTCTTTCCAGCCGATCAGCGACTCATCAATCAGCAACTCTTTGGTCGGAGAGAGATCCAGACCGCGGGCGCAAATTTCTTCAAACTCTTCACGGTTATAAGCGATACCGCCGCCGCTACCGCCCATGGTAAAGGATGGGCGAATAATGCACGGGAAGCCCACGTCAGCGGCAACCGCCAGCGCTTCTTCCATCGTGTGTGCGATACCGGAACGCGCGGTTTCCAGACCAATTTTCTTCATCGCTACGTCGAAACGACGGCGGTCTTCTGCTTTATCAATCGCATCGGCAGTGGCACCAGCTTGCGCGCCAGAGTAGTCAAACTCACACGCCTGACCGATAACAATCGGGCCCGCACCCAGAATCAGGATACTTTTTATATCTGTACGTTTTGGCATGGCTCTTTTACTCCTGATTACTTAGCGGTTTTACGGTACTGCTCAATTAACTCGATAAAGTGGTCGAACAACGGCGCGGCGTCGTGTGGACCAGGGCTGGCTTCAGGGTGCCCCTGGAAGCTGAATGCCGGTTTATCGGTGCGATGAATGCCCTGTAACGTACCGTCGAACAGGGATTTATGCGTGACACGCAGGTTTGCAGGTAATATTGCTTCGTCCACCGCAAAACCGTGGTTCTGGGCGGTGATCATTACCACGTTTTTCTCCACATCTTTAACCGGATGGTTGCCGCCGTGGTGACCAAATTTCATTTTGACAGTCTTCGCACCGCTCGCCAGCGCCAGCAGCTGATGACCGAGACAGATGCCGAATACCGGAATATCGGTTTCGAGGAATTTCTGGATGGCGGTAATGGCGTAATCGCACGGGGCCGGGTCGCCAGGACCGTTGGAGAGGAAGATGCCGTCTGGATTCATTTTCAGCACATCTTCCGCAGAAGTTTGCGCCGGAACGATGGTCAGGCGACAGCCTCTATCCACCAGCATCCGCAGGATGTTGCGCTTGGCACCAAAATCATAAGCCACGACGTGGAACGGCAGCTCGTCTTCTTTTTTCGCTTCTGGCAGGCCACCGGTCAACGTCCAGCTCCCTTGTGTCCAGCTATAGGCTTCTGCGGTGGTCACTTCTTTTGCCAGATCCATGCCATTCAGACCTGGGAACGCGCGGGCTTTTTCTAACGCCAGCGCCGCATCCGGGTTATCGCCCGCGATAATGCAGCCATTCTGTGCGCCTTTCTCGCGCAGTAAACGCGTCAGCTTACGGGTATCGATATCGGCAATCGCCACGATGTTATGGCGTTTCAGGTAAGAAGAGAGGTCTTCGGTATTACGGAAGTTGCTGGCAATCAGCGGCAGGTCGCGAATCACCAGACCTTGTGCATGTACCTGAGAAGATATGAGGATAAGTAAGAGTGACGATTTGGCGGGAATAGGAAGGATCAGTGAGGATTTCTTGATAACCGGTCATTGAAGTATTGAAAACGACTTCCCCAACCGCCGTGCCGGTTGCCCCGATGGCCCGACCGTGAAACTGGGTTCCGTCTTCCAGAACCAATAGCGCTGACTTAATCAAAACATCCTCCAGAGAATATCCACTCACTTTATTTGCATATTAATTCATAAACACGATCTGAATCAATGCAAATCTGTTGCCCGCAGATTTTTGGCAAACGGCGGCATTCTGGAGAGATGTCGGATAAAAGTCAACTTAAAGCGGAGATTTTTAATGTCATTTTACGCCACTGGCGCATAACACGTGATTTTTACGCCAAAAAGATCAACAAACCTGGCTGAGAAAACGCTTGCGGACGGCGAAGAGTGTAAAATCTGGCGCTGGACGGCAAAAAAGTGGACCAGATGGTCAAAATTTACATTTCATTCACTTGAAAACCGAACAATACCCTAACTTATAGCCCATTCAGAAAAATAACAACCTAAAGCGGCCAAAAATAAAAAAGGGCAACAAAACATTGCCCCTTGCATCAATAACTTATTGATAGCAATAACCACATCACGATGGGTAATAATCGTTATAAACTATTCAGATCAAGCACGTCACGCATATCAAAAAATCCGCTTTTCTTGCCTTTCAGCCACAATGCAGAGCGAACCGCGCCATTAGCAAAGGTCATTCGACTGGAGGCTTTATGGGTGATCTCGATACGTTCGCCAATATCAGCAAACATCGCCGTATGCTCCCCGACGATATCCCCCGCGCGGACGGTGGCGAAGCCAATGGTGCCCGGGACGCGTTCGCCAGTGTGGCCTTCACGGCTGTAGACCGCGCAGTCCTTGAGATCTTTGTTCAATGCTCCGGCGATCGCTTCGCCCATCGCCAGCGCGGTGCCTGACGGCGCATCCACTTTATGCCGATGGTGCGCTTCGATAATTTCGATGTCGGTGTAGTCGCCCATCACCTTCGCCGCCTTCTCCAGCAGCTTTAACAGGACATTGACGCCGACGCTAAAGTTAGCGGCGAAGACAATGGCAATCTCCTGCGCGGCGTCGCGAATCGCCTGCTTGCCGGCGTCGTCAAAACCGGTGGTGCCGATGACCATCCCTTTGCCGTGGTCGCGGCAAAACGCCAGATGGTTCAGCGTGCCTTCCGGGCGGGTAAAATCGATCAACACGTCGAAATCATCTTTTACCGCCGTCAGGCTGCTTTGCACCGTGACGCCCGCTTTGCCGGCACCCGCCAGCTCGCCGGCGTCGCTGCCCACCAGGCTGGACCCTTCGCGCTCCAGCGCCGCGCCCAGCGCCACTCCATCCATCTGCAGCGCAGCCTGAATTAACTGGCGTCCCATCCGGCCGCCCGCGCCGGCGATGGCCACGCGGATTTGTGCATCATGCATAGCTATTCTCTTTTGTTAACATTACGTAAATTGTTTTCAGAGTAACCAGCCCGTCAGCGGGCCGCTACTCAAAAACGCCGATAATTAGAAATTTATGACAAACGGCGGACGATATCAGTAAAAACTATACGATTGTGCTGAAATGCGTGCTTTGCGGGTGCAGGCGCTCTCTCTGAGGCAATATATCGACGTTTTCGTCATCTGTCGGTATTAAGAAATAAGATGCACTAAAGCTGGCATACTCGACCGACCAGCATTGAAATGCTATGGAAACATTATACTTCTGGTAGAGCAGAAAGCCTTACGCCAGGGTGTAGCTGACCACCAGCTGCCCCTTCTTCATCTTAATCTGACTAATGACAATGTCGCCCAGCTCCGCCAGACGGGCGACGTGGGTGCCACCGCAGGGATAGGCGGGCAGCTCGCCGAATCCCACTTTGCGCATGCCGTCAGCGTACGTCACCTGACGCGGTAAGTCCTGCGCCTGCCATGCCTTTACTAGCGCCAGTAGCGCACTGGCGTCCGGCAGCGCGGCGCTATTCCTGCTGGCAAAGGTTATCCGCCCTTCGCCGGGCCAGTGGTGCGCTTTCACCGGTTGCCAGCCAAGCTGTTCGCCCGCCAGGCCAAGCAGGTGGCCGGCAGAATGCAGACGAGCATGCAGCTGTCTCGCGGAGGCATCAATTTTCATCTCCACTTCACCGAGGGGAAGCAGTTGCGACAGAATATGCAGCACCCTGTCGCCGCGCACAACCACCGTCTCAACGGCCTGTCCGGCAATCCAGCCGCAATCCGCCGGTTGACCGCCCCCTTGCGGGTGAAACAGCGTCCGATCCAGTTCGATGGCGTAACGGCCATCCGCTTCTGCAGTGCAGGCGATGATCTGGGCGCGCCCGTCGGTAGCATCGCTGGTGTAATAAACCCGTTCAGTCATAGTGATTCTCCTCTCTGTTCGCCCAGTATATTATTAATACCGACAGCGATAATCCCATCATTCGCCAATGCACTCTTGCTCCAGGAGCACAAATGAATCTGAACCTCCTGCCCGACCTTGCCCTCTTCGTACAGATCGTCGACCAGGGCAGCTTCTCCGCCGTCGCCCGCCAGAGCGGCATTACCCCTTCCGCGGTTAGCCGTAGCGTGTCGCGGCTGGAGCGAGAGATGGGCTGCAAACTGCTGCAGCGTACCACTCGCAAGCTGCGTCTGAGCGATGCCGGGGAAACGGTTTACCAGCATGCCCAGCAGATGCTGGAAGCGGCGCGACAGGCGATGGATTCCGCCGGCAGTCGCCAAACGGTCGCCCAGGGAAAGCTGACGCTCAGCGTACCGAAAGCTATCGGCCGCTTTGTGATCCATCCGCTGATGATGGCGTTTTTTCACCGTTACCCGCAGGTTGACGTCTGCCTGCGGCTGGAAGATCGCCCTCTGGATTTTATCGATGACGGTATCGATCTGGCGCTACGCATCACCGATACCCCCTCGCCCGGCCTGCATGGCAAACCGCTGATGCCGGTCACGCACGTTATCTGCGCCACTGAAGCCTATTTACAGCGCCACGGTATGCCGCACACGCCGCAGGAACTGCGGGCGCACAGTTGCATCAGTCTTGGCGAAACGCCTGCCGACGCGCGCTGGAAGTTCCGTCGGGAAGGGAAAACCGAAACGGTGCAAACATACGGGCGGTACGCCGCCAACCATACCGCCGTGCGCCTCGACGCGGTTAAGCAGCATCTGGGGATCGGCAGCCTGCCGCTGTTCACCGCCCGCGAGGCGCTGGCGAATGGCGACATTGTGCAGGTGCTGCCCGAGTGGGAATTTATCAGCAGCTACTCCGGCGATCTGTGGCTGCTGTGGGCGGGAGATAAGCATATGCCCGCCAGAATGCGGGCGATGATTGATTATCTCAGCGAGACGGTGCCGGCGCTGAACGCAGGCAGCACAGAGCCAGCGAAATAACCGCAAACCACGGAATGATAACCCCCAGCACGAACCAGATCCCGGAGCGGCCGATGTCATGCATCCGCCGGCAGCCAACTGCCAGCAGGGGGATCGCCATCAATAGCAGCCACAGCGCCGCAAAGGGTATGACCACAAAGCTGAGGATGCCGTAGCGAGGGTCTAGGCGGGTTGCCAGACACCAGACGGCCAGCGGCGCGCTGGCGATCAGTAGATTGATAAGAAAAAACGTCCAGAACTGCTGTCGGCTGGCCCGGCCGCTAAAATTAAAGGTCTCTTTCCAGCCGCTCAAATACGCCTGTCCATAGGTCATTGCTTCTCTCCTTGAAGATTGGGTGGGTATTACGGCGCCAGAGCAATCACCTCCGCCGCCCAGCGCTGAAACCCTTCCACGTCGATATCCAGCGCCACCTGGGCGTTCGCCGGCTGACCCAGTCGTCCTTCAATATCCACCACCGTGGTGCCGGCGGTCCAGGTGCCCTGCGTCTCCACCGCCACAAAACATGGCTGCAGAGTGAACAGTTCCGGGCGGGCCAGCCATGCGATAGCGCAGAGATCGTGCATTCGCAGACCACTGCTCATGCTGCCGCTGCGATAGTGGCTAAACAGCGCATGGAGCATTTTACCGGTCTGGTTCAGCGTCGGCAGGGTTGCCAGATAATCCGCCGTCAACAGCGCCCGATTGGTGACGTCCAGCCCGCACATCACAATCTCCAGCCCGCTGTGGAAGACTTTCGCGGCAGCTTCCGGGTCGATGGCAATATTGAATTCGGCATTCGGCGTAAAGTTGCCGCGGCCCGCCGAGCCGCCCATGATCACCAGCCGGCGAATGTTGAATACGCATTCCGGATACTGGGTCAGCAGCAGCGCAATATTGGTCAGCGGGCCAATCGCCACCAGAGTGATCGGCTCGGCAGCGTGCATAAGCGCATCACGGATCGCCTGGAAGGCCGGCTTCGCCAGCGGCTGACGTTGATGCTCAACAAAGTCATACCCTTCCATACCGGATTCGCCATGCACCGAAGCGGCATCGCGCAAGGGACGCACCAGCGGCATCGAAGCGCCCTGCGCCAGCGGCACATCGGCATGCCAGAAGTGCAGCAGCTGCAGCGCGTTACGGGTCGTCTTCTCCACCGAGACATTACCTGCCACGGTGGTCATCAGCTGCAGATCCAACTCGGGAGCGAACAGCGCCGCAGCAATGGCGGCAGCGTCGTCGATGCCCGGGTCAGTATCAAGAATGATCGGTAAGCGCATGGTTTCTCCCTAAAAAAAATGCCAGACGTTAAGTCTGGCATCTTCTCATATTGCAGGCGGAAAGAACTTACTCTACTTCACGGACATCCACACGCAGCTCTTTCGGCACTTCAAAAACGATATTCTCTTCTCGGCCTTCCAGCGGCACCGCTTCGCCACCGCCCAGCTCCTGCAGCCGGGTGATAACGTTCTGCACCAGAATATCCGGCGCCGATGCGCCCGCCGTCACGCCGACGCAGGCCGCATCCTTGACCCAGGCTTCCTGAATATCGGAGGCATCGTCAATCAGGTAGGCTGCCTTACCCATCCGCTGCGCCAGTTCGGCGAGGCGGTTAGAGTTGGAGGAGTTTTTCGAACCGACCACCAGCACCACGTCAGCCTGCTCCGCCAGCGCGCGCACCGCTTCCTGACGGTTAGTGGTGGCATAGCAAATGTCGTCTTTGCGCGGGCCGACGATTTTCGGGAAACGCGCGCGCAGCGCGTCAATCACATCAGAGGTATCGTCCACCGAGAGGGTGGTCTGGGTCATAAACGACAGCCGGGCGTCGTTTTTGACTTCCAGCTTGAGAACATCTTCCGGCGACTCGACAAGGTACATGCCCCCTTGCGGGTTATTGTACTGCCCCATAGTGCCTTCGACTTCCGGGTGTCCGGCATGGCCGATCAGAATCGACTCTTCGCCACGGCGGCTGGCGCGGGCGACTTCCATATGCACTTTCGTCACCAGCGGACAGGTGGCGTCGAACACCGTCAGGTCGCGGCTCTTCGCTTCATTCCGTACCGCCTGCGATACGCCGTGAGCGGAGAAAATCAGGATCGCGCCGTCCGGTACTTCGCTGATCTGTTCGATAAATATGGCGCCGCGCTTGCGCAGGCTATCCACTACATAGCGGTTATGCACCACTTCATGACGAACATAGATCGGCGCGCCGTACAGCGTCAGCGCGTTTTCTACAATGCTGATAGCGCGGTCAACGCCAGCGCAAAAGCCTCGCGGGTTAGCCAACAGGATCTGCATGTTACTCCTCCAGCGCCGGATCGATCTCCAGCACTTCAATATCAAAATGAACGGTGCGCCCGGCCAGCGGATGGTTGAAGTCGACGGTGATGGAATCGCCGTTCACTTCACGGATCACGCCAGGCATTTCGCTGCCATCCATTGCGGTAAAGAGCATAATCGCGCCGATCTCCGGCTCGCCGGCGTCGATAAACTCGCGGCGAGAGAAATACTGAATCAGGTCCGGGCTCGGGACGCCAAAAGCGGCGTCAGGCTCCAGCGAAAAGGCCTTTTTCTCGCCCTCTTTCAGACCAAGAAGCTGTTGCTCCAGCCCTTCAGACAGGGAGGTGTCGCCGAGGCGAAACAGCGCCGGTTTGCCATTGTTACGGGTGGACTCGGCGGTGGATCCATCGTCCAGCTTCAGCGTGAAGTGAACGAGAACCGCGCTGTTGCTCTGTACGGATTTAGACATGCAAATTGCTCGCTTGTTTTAGGTCACCTGTTGCCCGGAGGCGCTACGCTTACCGGGCGACGGGAGACCACACATTCTGTAGGCCGGGCAGGCGTGGCGCCACCCGGCATTAACATTTACACCTGCTCTTTTGCGGTCGGTTTCGGCAAGAAGCCTTCCAGCACAATCATCGCCGCGCCGATGCAGATAGCGCTATCGGCGAGGTTGAAAGTAGCGAAGTGCCAGTCGCCGACGTAGAAGTCGATCATATCGACCACAAAGCCGTGCCACAGGCGATCGAACAAGTTGCCCAGCGCGCCGCCGATAATCAGGGCGTAGGCAATATTGTTCAGCTTTTGCGACGCCTTCGAACGGTACATCAGCACCGTCAGCACCACGCAAATGCCGATCGCGATCCCGGAAAAGAACCAGCGCTGCCAGCCGCCGCTGTCGGCGAGGAAGCTAAAGGCCGCGCCATAGTTGCGGGCATAATGCAGATTAAGCGACGGGAACAGCGGAACCGTCTCCCCCAGAGCGAAGTTCTGGAGGATCAGGAATTTGCTGCCCAGATCGATAATCAGCACGGCTACGACCACCCACAGCCAGCGTAGCCCCGTTGAACAGATCGATTTACTCATCAGGCGAATTTACGTTGCTCGCCGTCACCGGCGACGTTGCTCACACAGCGTCCGCAGATTTCCGCGTGTTCCGCCACCTTGCCGATATCGGTGGTGTAATGCCAGCAGCGCGGGCATTTCTCACCTTCAGCTTTACTCAATGCGACTTTCAGCCCTTTGAGCAGTTCGCTCTGCTGCGCATCAGCAGATGCGCTCGCATAGTCTGCGACGTTCGCCCCGGAGGTCAACAGGACAAATCGCAATTCATCCCCCAGCGCGTTGAGCTTAGCGGCCAGGTCGGCATCAGCATACAGCGTCACCGCAGCTTCCAGCGAACCACCGACTTTCTTATCCGCACGCGCCTGCTCGATCACTTTGTTGACTTCGCCACGGACTTTCAGCAGCTCATCCCAGAAGCCGTCATTCATCGCTTCGTCGTCGGCCAGGCCGAAGAGACCCTGATACCATTCGCCGGTAAAGACGTATTTCTCACGCTCGCCCGGCAGGTAACCCCAGATTTCGTCCGCAGTGAAGGACATGATCGGCGCCATCCAGCGCACCAGCGCTTCCACGATGTGGAACAGCGCGGTCTGGCAGCTGCGACGCGCCACGCTGTCCGCCTTAGCGGTGTACTGGCGGTCTTTGATGATGTCGAGGTAGAACGAGCCCATCTCAATGGAGCAGAAGCGCATCAGGCGCTGCACCACTTCGTGGAAGTCGTAGGATTCGTAGGCTTTCAGGATATCTTCCTGTGCCGCCTGCGCGCAGCCGACCGCCCAGCGATCCAGCACCACCATCTCTTCCGGTTTGACCATGTCTTTTGCCGGATCGAAACCGTTCAGGTTCGCCAGCAGGAAGCGCGCGGTGTTACGGATACGACGATAGCTGTCCGCGGCGCGTTTGAGGATCTCGTCAGAGACCGCCATTTCGCCGGTGTAGTCGGTGGAAGCCACCCACAGTCGCAGGATGTCGGCGCCCAACTTGTTCATCACGTCCTGCGGGCTAACGGTGTTGCCGATAGACTTGGACATTTTGCGCCCCTGACCATCGACGGTGAAGCCGTGGGTCAGTACCTGACGATATGGCGCTTTGCCTTTCATCGCCGTGGAAATCATCAGCGAGGACATGAACCAGCCACGATGCTGGTCGGAGCCTTCCAGATACATATCGGCGGCGTGACCGGCGAATTCCGGACGCACGTCAACCACGGAAGAGTGGGTCGATCCGGAGTCAAACCAGACGTCGAGGGTATCCGGCACTTTCTCGTAGCTGTCAGCGTCATCGCCAAGGATGTCGCGGGAATCGAGATCCCACCACGCCTGGATGCCGTCGACTTCAACACGCTTCGCGACTTCTTCCATCAACTCAAGGGTACGCGGGTGCAGTTCGTGGGTTTCTTTATGCACGAACAGCGACATCGGCACGCCCCAGGTACGCTGACGGGAGATACACCAGTCAGGACGGTTGGCGACCATCGATTCGATACGCGCCTGGCCCCAGTCCGGGATCCACTGCACGCCTTTGATCTCTTTCAGCGACTGCGCGCGCAGACCTTTCTGATCCATGCTCACGAACCACTGCGGGGTGGCGCGGAAGATGATCGGCGACTTGTGGCGCCAGCAGCACGGATAGCTGTGCTGCATTTTTTCCACATGCAGCAGCGCGCCGCGCTCACGCAGCATCTCAACGATGATATCGTTGGCTTTGAAGACGTTGATACCGTCCAGGGACGGATAGGTGCCTGGCAGATAAGCTCCGTCCGGGCCAACCGGGTTAGCGATTTCCAGACCGTATTTCTGGCTGATCGTGTAGTCGTCCGGACCGTGGCCGCCGGCGGTATGCACCGCGCCGGTACCGGCATCCAGCGTCACGTGGTCGCCAAGGATCGCCGGCACGTCGAAATCCAGGAACGGATGCTGGAAACGCATCAGTTCAAGCTCGGCGCCGTTCACCGCCGCCAGGATGGTGTAATCGGCCGCGCCAACGCGCTTCATCACGCTCTCGACCAGGTCTTTCGCCAGGATCAGCGCCTGACCGTCAACCTGCACCAGCGCATAGTCGAACTCCGGCGACAGGGAGATAGCGCGGTTAGCCGGCAGGGTCCACGGAGTGGTGGTCCAGATAACCAGCGACACCGGGCCGTTGACGTCGGCGACGCCGAATTTCGCCAGCACCGCGGCTTTATCTACCGCGTGGAACGCCACGTCGATGGATGGGGAAGTCTTGTCGTAATACTCCACTTCCGCTTCCGCCAGCGCGGAACGGCAGTCTACGCACCAGTGCACCGGCTTGGCGCCTTTATGCAGATGGCCGTTGCCGATGATTTTGCCCAGCGCGCGAATGATATTGGCTTCGGTTTTGAAGTCCATGGTCAGGTACGGATGCGACCAGTCGCCCAGCACGCCGAGGCGAATAAAGTCTTTACGCTGGCCGTCGATCTGCTCGGCGGCATATTCGCGGCACTTGGCGCGGAATTAATCTTGTTAACCGAGTGACCAATATGAATGCTGCCATTCGCATAAGGAGGGCCATCATGCAGAATGAAGGTTTTTTTGCCTTTTTTAGCCGCACGGATGATGCCGTACAGATCATCATCAGTCCAACGCGCCAGCATTCCCGGTTCGCGCTTGGCGAGATCGCCACGCATCGGGAACCCTGTTTCCGGCAAATTCAGGGTTGATTTATAGTCACTCATCAGATTCTCGGTTCCGTGTTTCGGTTTGATTACATAACAGGCTTAAGCCGGTTTTGTTAGCCCAAAAAATTCGCGGGCGGTTAATTCATCACGCGCAATCTGCGCTTTCAGTTCGTCCAGCGACGCAAATCGCTGCTCATTGCGTATTTTTTTACGCAGCACTACTTGTATATGGCGACCGTAAAGGTCCATTGCAACATCTAACAAATGCACTTCCAGCTGCTGGCGAATACCGGCAACCGTTGGGCGTGTTCCGATGTTTGCCACGCCGGGTAACGGCTTTTCACCGAGGCCCAGCACTTCTACCGCATAAACCCCTTTCACCGGGGAAACCTGACGGCGTAGCGGTACATTCGCCGTCGGGAAACCTATAGTGCGCCCTAATTCATCACCGTGGACTACACGCCCGGAGATGGCAAACGGGTGCCCCAGTAAACTTTCTGCCAGAGCCAGATTGTCATCCGCCAGCGCCTGACGCACAGCGGTGCTGCTAATACGCACGCCACCTTCGCAAAAAGTTTGCGTACTAGTGATATCGAAGCCGTATTCCATGCCAGCTTTCTGTAATAACAAGAAATCGCCTTCACGACCAGCGCCAAAGCGGAAATCATCCCCTACGGCAAGAAATTTTACGCGCAAATGCTTCACCAGAAGATCGCTGATGAAATTTTGCGCGGTTAACGCCGCGAAACGCCTGTCGAAACGCACGCACAGCACGTAATCAACGCCACACTCTGCAAGGTAACGCAGTTTTTCCCGCAGCCGGGTCAGCCGTGCCGGGGCTTTATCGGTAGCAAACAGTTCCAGTGGTTGAGGTTCAAAAAGCATCACCATCACCGGTAAGTTGCGCTTGCGCCCTTCTTCCTGCAAGCCCTGTAACAGCGCGCGATGACCGCGATGCACGCCGTCGAAATTACCAATAGTCAGCACACACCCTTCTTGCGGGGCCTGGCTGAGATTATGTATGCCGCGTATCAGCTTCATGTCTGGCTCAAAACAGTGAAAATCGTCCGAGTATACCTTGTACAGCGGTCAAGGTTAACCGGCGATTGAGTACCGAAATCAGAAAGAAGTGGCTTTTCATTGCCATGGCGCAAATCACGGGAAGAAACTGACCGCCTGCTGCAATTTTTATCGCGGAAAAGCTGTATTCACACCCCGCAAGCTGGTAGAATCCTGCGCCATCACTACGTAACGAGTGCCGGCACATTAACGGCGCTTATTTGCACAAATCCATTGACAAAAGAAGGCTAAAAGGGCATATTCCTCGGCCTTTGAATTGTCCATATAGAACACATTTGGGAGTTGGACCTTGGCTAATATCAAATCAGCTAAGAAGCGCGCC
>PPYF01158290.1_pt1 | contig 13650 bp, 10 predicted proteins | sample 1559871 | NCBI WGS metagenome assembly PPYF01 (sample SAMN08240021, study PRJNA423297) | Human gut metagenome, whole genome shotgun sequencing project. | reverse complement strand
TTTGACTGTCTGAGGCGTATGCCGAGTTTCAAATTTTGAAAGCCTGCTTTTAGCAGAATTTTGCCCCTTTAGAATTGACTCGCCGATAGAACCTGAACAGGAACACCTTTCCAAGCTTTATTCCGGTTCGGGTATCCACAGCCTTTCTGAATTAAATCCCAAATCAACTCAGACTCTGTCGTGATTGATCTCGCGATAAAATAACCGCGCAATCTCATCCTGTTTATCCGTCTGACCAAGAATCCACATCAGTTTTGCAACAATGGATTCTGTTGTCATATCATCGGACTGTAGGATTCCTTTATGATTACTGAATTTTTTTCCAACTTGATATACGCCAAGATCACAGCCTTCTTCCGGCACCTGTGTGGTGACAGCGATTGTTTTGCCGGAATCTACCCAGGAGAAGATCGCTTTTTCAAAGGAATCATCATATTCCGGGATGCCGCCGATACCAAAGGTTTCCAGGATGATAGCATCATAGTGACCACTCAACAGATCGAAAATCTCAGCTTTGACTTCCGGAGTCAGTTTCAGCACAAAGACACGGTCATTAAGACTTGCGTAAGATTTCAGATCCTGAGGAGCGGGACGTTCTTCCGTATAGTAACGGATGATACGGCTGTCACGGATAATGGCAAGTTCAGGGAAGTTCATACTGTCAAATGCATCAAAACTTCTGGTGCGCTGCTTACGTCCGCGGGTTCCGGCAACAACTTTTCCGTTAAATACAATGCAGACATTGCAGGAAAGATCGTCGGCAGCATACAGAATACTCTGGAACAGATTGATCTTTGCATCGGTATAAGGATTGGCCATTGGTTTCTGGGAACCGGTCAGTACAATTGGCTTTACACTGTCCTGGATCAGATAAGACAGGGCGGCAGCAGTATATGCCATGGTGTCTGTTCCGTGAAGAACGACAAACCCATCGTAGTTGTTATAATTTTCCATGATCGCATCACGGATCATCAGCCATTGACGTGGACGCATATTGGTGCTGTCGATGTTCATAAGTTGAAGTATTTCCAGATGACAGATGTCTTTGATTCCCGGTACGCTGGCTGCAAGTTCTTCCCCTGTCACAGCCGGTGTCAATCCAAGATCCCCCTCTTTGGATGCAATCGTACCACCGGTTGCTATCATTAGTATGTTTTTCATGATCAGTTACCTCTCAATATACATAATATAATTTTTATACTTCTATAAGATTAGCTGTGATTGGAAGGCATGTCAAGAAAAAACAGGTATTTTGCAGAGTATTTTCAGATGGACATTAACCCTTAATATCAGATGGATTTTTACCGGAAGGCGGAGCCTGCTCCGGAGCATCATCTGCGGATGAGACCGGAGGAAGGAATGGATAAAGTTCCTCATACGAATCCAGTTCCGCAGGATTAAGAGGTGCAGAAGGAATCAGACCGGTACAGTCATGAGAAGAGGCAGCAGTTGCGAGATAATCGTAAGAATCAATGAGTTCCTGGTTGGATAATGGGTTTACATTTACAGTCTTTTTTTCATGTTTCTTCATAATAAAAACTCCTTTATAATTCAGATATATTAGAGGGGTGAATAAATGGTGGTTATTTAGTAAAAAAAGAGGAAAACCTGCTTTCCGGTATAGAATGGGTAGAAAAAAAGAAAATTATACGGTATAATACTTCATGTTGTGAAATATTAGAGCGTTAAAGCTGAAAAGAAGAAAAGTTACAATTTAAAATAATAAATAAAAATAACAGATAAAGAAGATCTGATGAAATACAACAGGAAGGAGAAGCAGGAAATGAGAGTAGAAATTGACACACATACGCATACGCTCGCAAGTGGACATGCATATAATACGCTGAATGAGATGGCGCAAGCAGCAGCGGATAAAGGACTGAAGGGACTTGCAATTACGGAACATGCACCAGAGATGCCCGGAACTTGTCATTTGTTCTATTTCCAAAATTTAAGAATTGTTCCAAGAAAAAAATACGGGATTGAGCTGTTATTAGGAACAGAACTGAATATCATGAATGTGCGGGGGGAGACCGATCTCCCGGATTCGGTTCTTGAAAGACTTGATATTGCAATCGCCAGTATTCATATGCCGTGTTTTAAAGCTGAACGGACAATAGACAATGTAACCGCAGCATATGAGAAAGTAATGGAACATCCGTATGTGGACATCATTGGACATCCGGACGACGGGAGATTTCCTGTAGATATGAAGCGTCTGGTAAAAAAAGCAAAAGAAACTGGAACATTACTGGAAGTAAATAATTCATCACTGCGTTCGGAAGGATTTCGAGAGAATACAAAAGAGAACTGTCTGGAGATGGTAAAGGAATGTAAAGCACACGGAGTGATGATCGTGCTTGGCAGTGATTCACATGTGGATGCAGATATTGCAGAGTATCCATATGCGGAAGAAATATTGAGAGAAACAGATTTTCCGGAAGAATTGGTTGCCAATGTTTCACTGGAAAAATTAAAAGCATGTATAAAACATGGGAAAAAACTATAGACTTTGCAATTTTAGTGTGTTAAAATGTAAAAGTAATGAATCTGCTACGAAGGAGATAATGCTATGAGTAAGAAAATCAGAACAGAGGCGGTTGACTATCTGTTTCAGGGAATTTTAAGCCTCAAAGATAAAGAGGAGTGTTATACATTTTTTGAAGATATCTGTACGATTAATGAATTGCTTTCATTATCACAGCGTTTTGAAGTTGCAAAGATGTTAAGAGAACACAAGACTTATCTTGAGATTGCAGAAAAGACAGGCGCTTCAACAGCAACGATCAGTCGTGTGAATCGTTCGCTGAATTACGGTAATGACGGATATGACATGGTATTCGAGAGAATCGGACTTGTGGAAGTCAAAGACGAAAAAGCAGATGTCAAAACTCAGGTTACAGATAAATGCAAACAACTGCAGAGAATCCCTGTCATCTTCCGGTGCTTCATCAAAACATTTTTTAGAAGAATTATAAGAGCGGATAATTTCTTTTTCAAATTCCGGAATTCTGGACTTTTCCAGTTCGCATACTTCTTTATAGATAGAAGTGATATCAAAATCCTGATCTGTGTCAAAATACTTATCCGTAATCGGTTCTAACATAGTTTCAATATCTTTAATAGAAAGAAAATTTTTAAAATAATAGATAAAGATCATTATCAGCAGATGCTCTTTGGAGTACTTCTTCTTCACAGGTGGAGGGAGAAGATTGTTCTTGGCATAGTTGTTGATCATGGTCTTAGTAAGGATCTTATCATCTTCATGGCGTTTACTGGATGCCAGTTCTTTTTCCATAAAGGTAGTAACCTGATCCATGTATAAATCTATATTCGGAATATCATCGGGTCTCACGTAATCAATCCGTGAGATGCTTGATAAAATGCTGTTCAGCATATCTTTTGTGTCTATTGTCATTTTTTATCACCTCAATGTAATTATTATATAGTTTTGAAAACTAGATGGCAAGCGTTTTTTTATACACGTTGCAGAAAATGTCTGGAAAATACGGCTGAATATCGGAGAAGTTATTGACATTTTAATTGGATATGATAAAATAAGTTCGCTAACAAACAATTTGATAACAAACAATTTGAGCGTGAACAATTGAACGGAAAGGATGGTAATGTGGAAAGAAAAGGAAGAAAGATCGGACCGGAGATACACTGTGCGGATCTGAAATTGTCAAGGAATCTGTCTGCACATGTGAGAAAGTCCGGAGTGGATGAGGTGACGATGATGCATGGCTGGATCATACGGTATCTGTATGAGAACCGGGAGCAGGATATTTTTCAGAAGGATATTGAACAAAGATTTGCAGTAGGTAGATCTACAGTTACGAATCTGCTTCAATTGATGGAAAAGAAGGGATTCGTAAGAAGAGAATCGGTAAAACAGGATGCCAGGTTAAAAAAAGTAATCCTGACAGAAAAAGGAATTGCAAGTCAGGAATCTTTTGAGGATATTGTGGAGCATATCGAAGAAGAGCTTTCCGAAGGCATATCAGAAGAAGAACTTCATATTTTTTATAAGGTATTAGACCAGATTAATCAGAATGTGAAGAAATATGAAGTCAGGTAATCCGGAAAATCGGAGTTATAAATGTAACTATAAAACAAGAAACGAAATAGAAAGGGCGTAAATGGAATGATTAAGACATTAGCAAAACAGATTAAAGAATTTAAAGCAGCATCCATTGCAACTCCGCTCTTTATGATCCTTGAGGTATTGATGGAGATGATCATCCCATATCTGATGGCATCAATTATTGATAAAGGGGTCAATACCGGGGATATCCACCACATCTACAAAGTCGGCGGAATCATGGTTGTTGCGGCGGTCATCGGATTATTCGCCGGAATGATGGGCGGAAGATTCGGTGCAAAAGCATCGGCGGGATTTGCAAGGAACTTACGAGAGGCTATGTTTAACAATATTCAGACATTTTCATTTTCAAATATTGATAAATTCAGCACAGCAGGACTTGTAACCCGAATGACAACGGATGTAACCAATATACAGAATGCATATCAGATGATCCTGCGTATGTTCACCAGAGCACCGGCCAGTATGATCTGTGCGATGGTCATGGCATTTACAATCAATGCGAGACTGGCATGTATCTATCTTGTAGCGGTAATTATTCTTGGAATTTTATTGTTCCTGATCATGAGCCATGCGACAAAATATTTCCAGCAGGCATTTCCAAAGTACGATGATCTGAATGAATCCGTGCAGGAGAATGTATCTGCGATCCGTGTCGTGAAGGCATATGTAAGAGAGGAACAGGAGACATCTAAGTTACGAAGAGCAAGTGAGAATATCTATAACATTTTTGTAAAAGCAGAGACAAATCTGGTATTCAATGCACCGATGATGCAGACGGCGGTATACACCTGTATCCTGTTAGTGAGCTGGTTCGGAGCAAAGATGATCGCAAGTGATTCCCTGACGACAGGAGAACTGATGAGTCTTCTTACATATTGCATGAATATTCTGATGAGTCTGATGATGTTGTCGATGGTATTTGTCATGGTCGCTATGAGTATGGCAAGTGCGAGACGTATCTCCGAAGTGTTAAATGAGACGAGTGATCTTAAGAATCCGGAACATCCGGCCATGAAAGTAGAAGATGGAAGTATTGAATTCCGTCATGTGGACTTTGCGTATAAAAAGGACAGTGACGAACCGGTACTGGAAGATATTGATCTGAAGATCCGTTCCGGTGAGACGATCGGAATCATCGGAGGAACAGGAAGTGCCAAGACGAGTCTGGTTAACCTGATCAGTCGTCTGTACGATGTGACGAAAGGCGAAGTACTGGTCGGTGGCAGAAATGTCAAAGATTATGATATGGAAGTGCTTCGTGATCAGGTATCAGTAGTCTTGCAGAATAATGTGCTGTTCTCCGGAACAATCCTTGATAATCTCCGCTGGGGAGACAAGGAAGCAACTTTGGAAGAATGCAGACACGCGTGTGAACTTGCATGTGCGGATGAGTTCATCGACCGTTTCCCGAAAGGATATGAGACCTACATCGAGCAGGGCGGAAGTAACGTATCCGGAGGTCAGAAGCAGAGACTATGTATTGCAAGAGCAATACTTAAGAAGCCAAAAGTACTGATTCTGGATGACAGTACCAGTGCGGTAGATACCGCAACAGATGCGAAGATCCGAAGAGCGTTTCGTGAAGAAATTCCGGATACAACGAAACTGATCATTGCACAGAGAATCTCAAGCGTACAGGATGCTGACCGTATCATCGTTATGGAAGACGGTAAGGTCAATGGATTCGGTACACATGAAGAATTACTGGAACAGAATGATATCTACCGTGAAGTCTATGAATCACAGACCAGTGGTGGCGGCGATTTTGACGAGAAGGAGGGTGAATAAGATGCCGGGACCGGGAAGACAGCCGAGAGGAATGAAAGCACAGGTAAAAAATCCGGGTGAATTATTCCTCCGCCTTATGAAATATGTATTAAAAGATTATAAGTTTCACTGCATCAGTGTAGTAGTATTGATTGTTGTCAGTGTTCTTTGCAATGTGCAGGGAACGATGTTCATGAAGAACCTGATCGACGAATATATCACACCATTTTTATTATCAGATAACCCCAATTTTACACCGCTTGCACATGCGATCGCCAGAGTAGCAGCATTTTATGCACTGGGTGTACTGGCAACATTCGGTTATAACCGTCTGATGGTCAATGTGACGCAAGGGACACTACGCAACTTAAGAAATGATCTGTTCTCTCATATGGAGAAACTACCGGTCAAGTATTTTGATACGCATGCACATGGAGATATCATGTCGGTATATACGAATGATATTGATACATTAAGACAGATGATCAGCCAGAGTATGCCGCAGCTTCTGAACAGTGGGATTACGATCATCAGTGTATTTGTCAGTATGTTGATCTTAAGTATCCCACTTACGGTCGTAACGATGATCATGGTCGGAATCATGGTATTCTGTTCAAAAAAATCTGCCGGACAGAGCGGGGCATATTTTGCAAAACAGCAGAAAGACCTGGGAACTGTGAACGGTTATATCGAAGAGATGATGAACGGACAAAAGGTGGTAAAGGTATTCTGCCATGAAGAGGAGAACATGCAGAACTTCAAGAAGCTGAATGATGAACTATATGTCAGTGCAGACAAAGCCAATACATTTGCCAACTTTTTAGGACCGATCAATGCACAGATCGGAAATATCAGTTATGTGATCTGTGCGATCATCGGGGGTGTGCTGGCACTTGGAAAGGTCGGAGGTTTTACCCTCGGAGGTCTGGCAAGCTTCCTGACATTTAATAAGAGCTTCAGTATGCCGATCAACCAGATCAGTATGCAGATGAATGCAATTGTTATGGCGATGGCCGGGGCCGACCGTATTTTTAAGCTGATGGATGAAAAAGAAGAACTGGATGAAGGTTATGTAACACTGGTCAATGCGAAAGAAGAAGACGGAAAGCTTACAGAGTGTGAAGAAAGAACCGAACGCTGGGCATGGAAACATACACATCAGAATGATGGCAGTGTGGATTATGTGGAGGTGAAAGGTGAAGTCGTATTCAATGGTGTGGATTTCGGTTATAATGATGAGAAGATTGTATTGCATGATATCAAATTATATGCCAAACCGGGACAGAAGATTGCATTCGTCGGATCGACCGGAGCAGGTAAGACGACGATCACCAATCTGATCAACCGTTTCTATGATATCCAGGACGGCAAGATCCGTTATGATGGAATCAACATTAACAAGATTAAGAAAGCGGATCTCAGACATTCACTTGGGATTGTTCTGCAGGATACACATTTATTCACCGGAACGGTGCGTGACAATATCCGCTTTGGTAAACTGGATGCGACTGATGAAGAGATCGTGGCAGCAGCAAAGCTTGCAAATGCCGACAGCTTTATCCGAAGACTTCCGAAAGGCTATGATACGATGCTGACCGGAGACGGAGCAAATTTAAGCCAGGGACAGCGCCAGCTTCTGGCAATTGCAAGAGCCGCTATTGCTGATCCTCCGGTATTGATCCTTGATGAAGCAACCAGTTCCATCGATACCAGAACGGAACGGATCGTACAGGATGGAATGGATAAGCTGATGCGTGGAAGGACAACATTTGTTATTGCCCACAGATTATCGACAGTCCGCAATTCTGACTGCATTATGGTACTGGAACAGGGAAGAATCATTGAGCGTGGTACACATGATGAACTGATCGAAGAGAAAGGCAGATATTATCAGCTGTATACGGGAAATGCGATCAGCGCGTAAATGAATCGGATGATGAATGAAAATGAAAAAGGGACAGGACATTTTTTTAATTTGGGACGGAGGATTTTTTAAAATCCTCCGTCCCAAATTGTTTCTTGCAGAACCCGGACAAAGCAACTATAATGGAAACAGACATTCGAAAAGGGGTAGAATGCATATGAAATCAATCATGCTATGTTATAATCTGAAAGGCACGAAAAAGGGAAGAAAGATCGGCATGCTGGGAAGTTTTCTTGGCTTTCGTGTGAAATATGTGGAAAAAGAAGAGTATTCAAAGACAATCGGAGTACTGACCGGACTGAAAGAAGAAGTGGCGGAAGAGGCATCAAGGGAGGAAACTGCCGGGACAGACAATGAAAAAAATGAAGAAATCACAGACTTTGAAGAAGAGATGCTTGTCATGCTACTGGCAGATAATCGGATATTGGATAAGCTATTATTCCAGATGAAAAAAGAAAAAGTACAGGTTCCGCTGAAGGCAATCGTTACCGCAAAGAATCAGAACTGGACATCAACGGCTCTTTATAGCGAAATAAAAAGAGAGCATGAATCCATGACGAAAGCAGAACAGGCCGGAAAGAAAAAAGAAGAATAAAAAACCGGAAAGAAAGGAAACCATAAGATTGAGTATATACGATACATTAAATGAACAACAAAGAGAAGCAGTGTTCCATACAGAAGGACCACTTCTGATCCTTGCAGGAGCAGGATCCGGAAAGACCCGTGTTCTGACACACAGAATTGCTTACTTAATTGAAGAGCAGCAGGTGAATCCATGGAATATCCTTGCAATTACATTTACGAATAAAGCAGCCGGAGAGATGAGGGAACGTGTCGACAAATTGGTTGGATACGGATCAGAGAGTATATGGGTAAGCACCTTCCATTCCATGTGCGTGCGTATCTTAAGACGCCATATCGATCTGCTCGGATATGATACCAACTTTACAATCTACGACAGTGACGATCAAAAGACACTGATGCGTGAGGTCTGTAAGCTTCTGCAGGTAGATACGAAGATGTTCCGGGAAAGAGCACTGTTGTCAGAGATTTCCAAAGCAAAGGATGAACTGGTGACACCACAGGAATACCGTATGCGTGCGGAAGGAGATTACAGCCGGAAAAAAATTGTAGAAGTATATGAAGAATATGAAAAACAGCTCCGATCAAATAATGCATTGGATTTTGATGATCTGTTGTTTAAGACCGTGCAGCTTTTCCAGACACAGAAAGATGTACTGGAATATTATCAGGAGCGTTTCCGTTATATCATGGTAGATGAGTATCAGGATACAAATACAGTACAGTTCGAACTGATCCGTCTGCTGGCATCCAAGTACCGTAATCTGTGTGTGGTTGGAGACGATGACCAGTCCATATATAAGTTCCGCGGCGCGAACATTAAGAATATCCTGGATTTTGAACATGTGTTTGAAGATACTAAAGTGATCAAGCTGGAGCAGAATTACCGTTCTACCGGCAATATCCTGAATGCAGCCAATGCCGTGATCCGGAACAATCAGGGAAGAAAAGACAAGACGCTCTGGACAGAGAATGAAGATGGAGATATGATCCAGTTACGTCAGTTTGATTCTGCTTATGAAGAGGCAGAATATGTAGTCGGTGACATCAGACGCCATGTCAATAAAGAACTCTGCAGCTACAAAGATAATGCAGTTCTTTACCGTACCAATGCACAGTCCCGTATGTTCGAGGAACGTTTTGTCCGTGACAGTATTCCATATAAAGTCATCGGCGGTGTGAACTTCTATGCGAGACGTGAGATCAAGGATCTTCTTGCATATCTGAAGACGATTGATAACGGAAGAGATGATCTGGCTGTCAGACGTATTGTAAATGTTCCGAAGCGTGGAATCGGACTGACCAGCATCAACCGTGTGCAGGAATACGCATCAACCAGAGAATGCAGCTTCTATGATGCACTTCGTGCCGTTGACCTGATCCCGAACATTGGAAGAGGACAGGCAAAACTGGAATCGTTCGTTGCAATGATCGAGCATTTTAAGAATGATACAGAAGACATGAGTGTATTGGAATTGTTGGAGGAAGTTATCAAAGAAACTGGTTATATCGATGCGCTGATCCACGAATGTGAGAGTGAAGAGGCAACATCAAGAATTGAAAATATAGACGAACTCCGCAATAAGATCGCTGCTTATGAAGAAAGCTGTGCGCTACAGAATGAAGTACCGACACTTGGAGGATTTCTTGAGGATGTAGCTCTGGTAGCAGATATCGACAGTCTGGATGAAAGTACGGATTATGTCGTATTGATGACATTACATAGTGCAAAAGGTCTGGAATTCCCGCATGTATATCTGGCAGGAATGGAAGACGGACTGTTTCCGAGCTATATGACGATTACCGCAGACGATCCGGCAGAACTGGAAGAAGAAAGACGATTATGTTATGTAGGAATCACAAGAGCAGAGAAAGATCTGACACTGACCTGTGCAAGAAAACGTATGGTACATGGGGAGACACAGTATAAGAAGATGTCCCGTTTCTTAAAAGAAATCCCATTGGAACTTCTGGAGACAGGACCATCAGCAAAAAAAGAGAAGAAAGAAGAAAGTGAGCAGGTAAGGGTGAAGACCTCTTTCATGCAGGCGAAAGAAACATTTAAGACGAAGGCATTTACCGCACCAAAGCCGGTACAGCAGTTCGGGACACCAAAAGGCGGAAAGCTTCCTTACGGAGTGGGAGACCGTGTCAGACATATCAAATTCGGAGAAGGAACGGTAACTGCAATCATTGAAGGCGGACGTGATTATGAAGTAACAGTTCACTTCGACGGACCCGGAACAAAGAAGATGTTTGCCACATTTGCAAGACTTCAGAAAGTATAACAATCCGGAATCTATCCGGGATACAGGAGAAAAATCTGAAAAATAAGTAGTCATACACTACGTAAAGTGTTATAATAAGTAAAGAATGATTTGCCGAAAGAGCAGAGGAAAGGACGTGGGAGCATGAGTAAAGTAGAAGATATTATTGCAGCATCCAAGCTTAGCGAACTGATGAATAAAAAAGAAGAGGACAAACACGGCAAGACCGTACTCTGGATTCTGGCAGTAGTCGGAGCTGTAGCTGCAGTTGCAGGAATCGCTTATGCAGTATATTGCTTCTTTACCCCGGATTACCTGGAAGACTTCGAGGATGATTTTGATGACGATGATTTCGACGATGACTTTTTCGATGATGACGATCAGGTATAAGAACCGGGCGGATGAATAAGTGAAGAAAGAAGCAGGTTAGAAACCGATCTGGTAAAAGAAAGGCGACTGGCCTGCTTTTCTTTTGCAATCTCAAGTGCGTCCGCATGGAAAATTCAGTAATATTTATAGAAAGAAGAGAGAGAAGGCATGCAGGAACAGTGTTATGCACTACTGATTGATGCAGATAATGTATCAGCAAAATACATCAAGCCGATCCTGACAGAATTGTCAAAATATGGGATCATTACATATAAAAGAATATACGGAGACTGGACGAGCACACAGCATTCAAGCTGGAAAGATGAACTTCTGACAAACTCGATCACGCCGATCCAGCAGTTTAGTTATACACAAGGAAAGAATTCTACCGATTCAGCTATGATCATTGATGCGATGGATATCCTGTACACGAATGATGTGGATGGATTTTGCATTGTATCCAGTGACAGCGACTTTACAAGACTCGTCAGCCGTCTTAGAGAGAGCGGAAAGATGGTTATTGGCATGGGAGAAAATAAGACTCCGGAGCCATTCAGGAAAGCGTGTGATAAGTTTACGATTCTGGAAAATCTGATGAGTGAGCAGAATCCGGGAACATCGAAGAGCGAGACAACACATGACAGACGAAGTAAAGAGAAGATTGAAGATGCGATCATTAAGATGATCATTGAGAATCAGGATATCAATAAGCCAACCGGACTCGGTGAAGTAGGAAGCCGTCTGGTCAGTCTTTACCCGGACTTTGATGTGCGGAGCTACGGGTATAATATGCTGTCCAAGTTTCTGGAGGAATTCACAAGAATCCAGATGGTAAAACATGGAAATATTGTGTCGGTTACTTTAAGAGAGGATCAGGATCTGAAGGAAAATATCGACAGCTACGTCGTACAGATTGTGAAAAAGTCGGGAAGATCCGGAGTAGAACTCAGTACACTGGGAAATAAAATGTATGAAAAATACAAAGACTTTAAGATCCGCGATTATGGATATTCCCAGTTCAATCAGTATGTGAAAAGTCTGAAACATGTGAAATTGGAACAGGAAGGGACAATCCTGAAAGCAGTATATAAAGGATAGAAAAGCGGAACAAGAGACAGAACCAGAAATAGTAAAGATAATGAAATAAATTGCAATAGACAAAAGCTATGACAGAAAGGATAGATATGAAAAAAGGACAGGTATACGAAGGAATTATAGAATCCGTAGAATTTCCAAATAAAGGGCGCATTTATCTGCCGGAAGAAGACAGATGGGTAGTCGTAAAGAATGGCGTGCCGGGACAGAAAGTAAGATTTTCAGTCAATAAGATCAGAAAAGGAAAGGCAGAAGGGCGTCTTCTGGAAGTACTGGAACCGTCAGCCAGCGAGATTCCGTCAGTCTGTCCACATTTCGGACAGTGCGGAGGCTGTACTTATCAGAATCTTCCGTATGAAGAGCAGCTTGCCATGAAGAATGAGCAGGTGAAAAAAATGATGGATGAAGCGGTAGACGGGGAGTATATCTGGGAAGGTATCAAACCAAGTCCTGTCAGGACCGAATACCGTAATAAGATGGAATTTTCATTCGGAGATGAATACAAAGACGGACCACTGGCACTTGGGATGCATAAACGCGGAAGTTTTCATGATATTGTAAATGTGACAGATTGTCAGATCGTAGATGAAGATTACAGAAAGATTCTTGCATGTACACTGGAATGTGCGGGAGAATCGGGACTTCCATATTATCACCGCATGCGTCATGTTGGATATTTCCGCCACCTGCTGGTAAGAAAAGCAGTAAAGACAGGAGAAATCCTGGTGGATCTGGTCACAGCATCCGATACGGCAGAACTCGGAGTTGATCCGGCAGAGGCAATGAAAAAAATCCAGACATTTAAGGCTGCATGGTTGGAAAAGATGACAGCAATGAACTTTGATGGAACATTGGTCGGAATCCTGCATACAAAGAACGACAGCCTTGCAGATGTCGTAAAAGACGAAGGAACAGAAGTCCTGTTCGGACAGGATTATTTCTACGAGGAATTACTTGGATTAAAATTCAAGATCACACCATTCTCATTTTTCCAGACTAATTCGCTGGGAGCGGAAGTCTTGTATGAGACAGCCAGAGAATACATCGGAGATACGAATGAAAAAGTTGTCTTCGATCTGTACAGCGGAACAGGAACGATCGCACAGATCCTTGCGCCGGTTGCGAAGAAAGTGGTTGGTGTGGAGATTGTAGAAGAAGCGGTAGAAGCAGCAAAAGAAAATGCGAAGTTAAATAATCTGGACAATTGTACATTCTGGGCCGGGGATGTATTGAAAGTCATTGATGAACTGGGGGAAGTTCCGGATCTGATCATGCTCGATCCACCGAGAGATGGCGTGAATCCGAAGGCGCTTATGAAGATCCTGAATTTCGGAGTGGAGCGTCTGGTGTATATCGCATGCAAACCGACCAGTCTGGCACGGGATCTGGAGATGATACAGGGACGTGGATATAAAGTGGAGAAGATCAGCGGGGTGGATTTGTTCCCGGGAACTTATCATGTGGAGACGGTTGCTCTTTTGTCCAAAAAAAACCGGTGACACGATAGAGATCGACTTAGACCTGGACGAGCTGGATGC
>PPYF01268568.1_pt1 | contig 13651 bp, 11 predicted proteins | sample 1559871 | NCBI WGS metagenome assembly PPYF01 (sample SAMN08240021, study PRJNA423297) | Human gut metagenome, whole genome shotgun sequencing project. | reverse complement strand
GCCGTTGAGGGAGGCAACCAGTTCTTCGGGAAGATCGGGCAGCTTGGCCGCTTCCGCGATGACGTCGGCGAGTTTTTCGCGACGGTGCTTGACCGCGCTCAACATACCGAAACCGTATTCGGCGGCGTCTTCAAAGAGGGAGCTGCCCCAAGCCGGGCCGTGGCCGTCCTTGTTGGTGGTGTACGGCACGGTGGGAGCGGAGCCGCCCCAGATGGAGGAGCAGCCGGTCGCGTTGGCGACGAGCATGCGTTCCCCGAAGAGCTGGGTAATCAGCTTGACGTAAGGCGTTTCGCCGCAACCCGCGCAGGCACCGGAGAATTCCAGCAGAGGCTGCTGGAGCTGGGAGCCCTTCAGGCTGTCGCGGGACATCAGGTTGTCCTTGGGTTCCACACATTCGGTGGCGAACTTGAGGTTGGCGACCTGATCTTCGATCTGGGTGTGGAGCGGCTTCATGACCAGAGCCTTGGTCTTGGCCGGGCACACTTCGGCGCAGGAACCGCAGCCGAGGCAGTCTTCAGCGTACACCTGCATGCGGAACTTGAGGCCCTTGAGTTCCTTGCCGATGGCGTCCTTGGTGACGAAGGAAGCCGGAGCGCAGGCCAGTTCCTCGTCGTTCACCAAAACGGGGCGGATGGCCGCGTGGGGGCAGACGAAGGAGCACTGGCAGCACTGGATGCAGTTTTCGGAAATCCATTCGGGGATGTTCACGGCTACGCCGCGCTTTTCAAACGCGGTGGTGCCGAGCGGAACCAGCCCGTCGGGTTCGAAGGCGGACACGGGCAGCTTGTCGCCCTGCTGAGCGAGGATCGGACGCACCACATTGGTGATGTATTCCGGTTCGTGGTTGTGGCCGCAACCGCAGCTGCAGGTACACGCTTCGGCCTTGGGAGCGTCCGCGGCATCGGCCCATTCGGCCGGAACCTTGATTTCGGTCAGGGCGGCGATGGCGTTGTCCACGGCGGCGAGGTTCATGTTGACGATCTTGTCGCCCTTGCGGCCGTAGGTCTTCTTGATGGAGTCCTTCAGCAGCGACACGGCCTGATCAAAGGGAATGACTTCGGCGAGCTTGAAGAAGGCGGTCTGCATGATCATATTGATGCGCCCGCCGAGGCCGATTTCCATGGCGACCTTCACCGCGTCCACGTTGTAGAAGCGGATGTGCTTGCGGGCGATGATGCGCTTCATGGAAGCGGGCAGTTCGCGGCTGAGGTCTTCGACGGTGTTCCATTCGGAGTTCAGCACGAACACGCCGCCGTCCTTGATGCCTTCGAGCACGTCGTACTGATGGACATAGGTGGACTTGTGGCAGGCGATGTAGTCGGCCTGATTCACCAGATAGGTGGAGCTGATGGGCGACTTGCCGAAGCGCAGGTGGGACACGGTGAAGCCGCCGGACTTTTTGGAGTCGTAGGCGAAGTAGGCCTGAGCGTAGAGATCGGTGTTGTCGCCGATGATCTTGATGGCCTGCTTGTTGGCGCCCACGGTGCCGTCGGCGCCGAGGCCGAAGAACTTGCACTGCACGGTGCCGGGGGCCACGGTGTCGATGTCCTTGCCGACTTCGAGGCTGGTGTAGCTCACGTCGTCGTCGATGCCCACGGAGAAGTGGTTCTTCGAGCCGATGGTGTTCATGTTGTCGAACACGGCCTGCGCCATCGCGGGGGTGAATTCCTTGGAACCCAGACCGTAGCGACCGCCGAGGATGCGGGGCGCGTTGCCCTTTTCCATGAAGGCGGCACAGACGTCGAGGTACAGGGGTTCGCCGAGGCAGCCGGGTTCCTTGGTGCGGTCGAGCACGGTGATGGTTTCGACCGTGGTGGGAATGACCTTCAGCAGGTGTTCCACGGAGAAGGGACGGTACAGGCGAACCTTCACGAGGCCGAGGCGCTGGCCCTGCGCGTTCAGCAGGTTGATCACCTCTTCGATGGTTTCACAGGCGGAACCCATGGCGACGATCACGCGGTCGGCTTCCGGGTGGCCCACATAGTCGAAGGGACGGTACTTGCGGCCGGTGATGCCTTCAACCTTCTTCATCGCCTCGACGACGATGTTCGGAACGGCGTTGTAGAAGAGGTTCCGGCGTTCGGTGTTCTGGAAGTAGATGTCGGGGTTCTGGGCGGTGCCGCGCTGGTGCGGGTGTTCCGGGTTCATGGCGTTCTGCCGGAATTCGTTCACCTTTTCCCAGTTGACGACCTTGCGGATGTCTTCATAGTCGATGACTTCGATCTTCTGGATTTCGTGAGAGGTACGGAAGCCGTCGAAGAAATGGCAGAAGGGCACGCTGGATTCGATGGTGGACAGATGGGCCACCAGAGCGAGGTCCATGCACTCCTGAACCGAGCTGGCGCACAGGAAGGCGAAGCCGGTCTGACGCGCGGCCATGACGTCCTGCTGGTCGCCGAAGATGCTCAGGGCGTGGGTGGAAAGCGCGCGGGCGGAAACGTGGAACACGGTGGGGAGCAGTTCGCCGGCGATCTTGTACATGTTGGGGATCATCAGCAGGAGGCCCTGAGAGGCCGTAAACGTGCTGGTCATGGCTCCCGCGACCAGAGAACCGTGCACGGCGCCGGCGGCGCCCGCTTCGGACTGAAGCTCACGCACGGTAACGGTCTGTCCCATCAGGTTCTTTTTACCGGCGGCGGCCCAGTCGTCGGCCAGTTCGCCCATCACGGAGGACGGCGTAATAGGATAGATGCAGGCGACGTCGCTCAGCGCGTAGGCGATGTGCGTGGTTGCCGTGTTGCCGTCCATGGTTTTCATTTTCTTGGCCATGAAAACTCCCTTCCGCCCTCGGGCGGACGTTGTTTGTCTGTCCGTCGGCGTGACGGGCAAACAGGATACGTGTTCAGCCGCAAACGCCAGCGAGGCCGGCGCGGCAACATATTGTGTACTATTCAGAGCGCGGGGCGCGTGCCCAAAGGGGCGGAGACTCCCGGACACATGTCCTTTTCAGGAGGATAACGACTTGCCGTCCCTTGTCCATTGTTATGTTGTCGACTCTGATCTGACGTACCGGTTTCCTGCGGCGTTCCGGGATTCTCCCTCCCCCGTTTCGACGCGGGAACCGGCCTGTTCATGGCGAGTGAAGGTCTTCCATCTGGAATGGATGAAACACGTTCCGCATGTGGGAAGGCAATACCACACATTTGGTTGGTTGAACAGTCTATTTCGTGTTTATTCCTAAAAATCTTTTTGCACAAGCGGACGAGGGACGGAAACGGACGAGCCCCTGACAAGGATTTCAAACGGATATCCTGACAGGGGCTCGTGCGGCGCGAACGGAAAAATCAGAGAAGATCGGGATCGGCGGGTTTGCGTTCCCAACAGATTTTTCCCTGCCCCTTCCTGAATTTCCGCAGCAGCACGTAGAGGGCCCCGGCACCCCCGTCGGCGGGCCGTGCCGTGCAAAAGGCGAGAATCACACGTTTAAGCGGGTCCTGCGTGAACCATTCCTGAACTTTTTCTCTGAGAATGGGAATCCCATGCGGCGAATTCAGGCCGCGTCCGGGGACGACCAGAACGGTCCGTTGGCCCTTGAAATAGGCCGCGCGGAAAAAACCGATCAGCGCGTCGAACGCCTGCTGCGCGTTCATCCCGTGGAGATCGAGGTGGGATTCCGGGCTGAACTGGCCCGCCTGCAGTTTTCCCACCGTCATAAGATCGAGCCCGACGACATGCCCTTCAACGTATTCATCCGTGAACGCAAGTGCGAACTCAAGTTTGCCGTCCATGAAGTCTTGGAGCGGATTGACGGCTTCCTGCACGGGGGCAACCGGAGCGGGCGCTTCGGCGACGACGGCGCGGCCTTTCCCGGAGAGAGGGGTCACGTCCTGCATGGCGCTGAAGAAAACGTTGTCCTCAACCTGAAGCTGCTCCGGCTCATCAGGAGAGGTGGCCGTTTCCTGTGCGGGCGCGGCTTTCTTTTTGGCCTTCAGAGACCGCTTGGTTTCTCGGACGGAGTCTTCAGGCAGAACCGGATGTCCCAGCGAGGCCGGCGCGGACGGTTTTGGAGACGTCTTTTTGGAGGCAGCACCTAGTTTGGTCACTCCGGAGACGGCGGCGAGAAAGGCTCTGGCTTCCTTGTCGTCGGACGGGGAGGAGCCGAATTCCGAATAGAAGGACAGCGCCGCGTCGGCATCGGCTGACGGAGCCGGTTTTTTCGTGACGGTGCGTTCCTTTTTCTTCTCTTCCAAAGACTGAAAGCGTTTTTTGTCCAGCTTGCGGAAGGGGTTTTCCGCTGCAAAGGGTTTTTCTTCATTCATGTTGAGAACCTTTCGTGCGTTGAGAGATGGCGGTATAGGCCATACCATAGTCTCCGCGCGGCAGGACCGCAAGGGCCGGGAGCGGCTCAAAACGGTCGAAGAAGGGGGCCGCCTCTTGCACAAGCCTTGGGAAAAGCCTATTCTCGCCGGACATATTACCCAAAGCTAGTTTGAGGAGAGGATCATGTCCCTGACGCGAGCCCAAGCGTATACTGAGGCCGGAGTCAACATCGACGCTGGCAACTCCCTGGTTTCCCGCATCAAATCCATCGTATCGCAGACGCATATTCACGGCGTGCTGTCGGATATCGGCGGGTTCGGCGGACTTTTCAAGCCGGATATGTCCGGTATGGACGAGCCGGTGCTGGTTGCCTCGACCGATGGCGTAGGCACCAAGCTGAAACTTGCCTTTGCCTTCGACAAGCATGATACCGTCGGTATCGATCTTGTCGCCATGAGTGCCAATGATATTCTGGTTCAGGGCGCGCGTCCGTTGCTGTTCCTCGACTATTTCGCGACCGGCAAACTTGATGTGGACAAGACGACGCAGGTCATCGCCGGCATCGCCGAAGGCTGCAAGCAGGCCGGCTGCGCACTGCTCGGCGGTGAAACGGCGGAAATGCCCGACATGTACGGCGACGGCGAGTACGACCTCGCCGGTTTCTGCGTGGGCATGGCGGACAACGCCAAGATCGTGGACGGCTCCGGCATCCGTGTGGGCGACGTCCTTATCGGACTGGCGTCCTCCGGCATCCATTCCAACGGCTATTCCCTTGTCCGCAAGATTCTCGACAAGAGCGGCCTCGGCCCTGACGATATCCTTCCCGGCACCGATCGGACCGTGAAGGACGTGCTGCTGGCCCCCACCTATATTTATTCCGACGTCGTGCGCAACCTGATGCGCGATCTGCCCGTCAAGGGCATGGTCCACATCACCGGCGGCGGTTTCTACGACAACATCCCCCGCGTGTTGCCCAACTCGGTGACGGCGGACATCAATTTCGCTTCTTGGGACGTTCAGCCCGTGTTCCACTGGCTGCGCGAGCAGGGCGGCCTGACTTGGCCCGAAATGCTTCAGATTTTCAACTGCGGCATCGGGTACGTTTTCATCGTTCCCGAAGACGTCGCCGAAGAGGCTATGGGTCGTCTTGAGGCGATGCACAAGGGCGCTTGGGTGATCGGCACTATCGGTCGCCGTCAGGAAAAGGATGAGGAACAGGTCAAAATCCTGTTCTAGCCTTTTCAGCCATCCGGTATAATGCGGAAAGCCTCCTCGGATAACTCGAGGAGGCTTTCCTGTTTTACGAGAGTATGTTGAGTGAGCGTGTAACTGACCGCAACAAAAACAAAGGACCACCCGTTCAGCACGGGTGGTCCTGATTTCGCAGCCCGACAGCCCGGTTATTGGGAAAGGCCTTCCGCTTCCGCCTCGGCGATGCGGGCGTCAAGCCAGCGCATCATGTCGCGTTCGGCTTCCGGGGAAGGGTAACATACGCATTCGCACCGCATTCTGCCCTTGGCTCGCACGAGCAGTTCGAGCCTGACGCCGTCGTCGAGGATTTCAAGTGCAAGGCAATGCGGCCCGCACGAGGTTTCATGTTCGATCTGGACCGGGAGGAGCTGTTCTTTGTCCAGCGGGACCCAATAGAGCTTTTCGATGCCGGACTGACAGCCTCTGGCCGTCAGGTTTTCCTCCAGTCTGGCGAGGGTGTCCGGGTGCAGTTCGTCCACGAGATAGCAGCGCATGATCGTTCCTTTACAGGTGATGAGATTCGGATTTGCGGACTCTGCGCGTACATCGGCCCGCAGGGTGTTCTTCATCAAGGCCGAACATGCGTCTGATCAGTTCGACGTTGCGGGATGACGGTTCGGACTGCGCTTCCTTCAGGAAGGTGATGGGCTCATGCGAGAGCTTGCGGACCAGTCCGTGCAACATGGCTTCCAGCGCCTCGCGAGTGGCCTGATCCACGGGGCCGAGCCGTTTCAAGGTCCGGTAAAGTTCTTCCTGTGCGTGCGTTTCGAAATGCGAGAGCAGGTCCACAATCGTGGGTTGCAGGTCCAGCGAGTCCAGCCAGAACGTGAAGGCTTCGACTTCCTCGTCGACGATGGCCTGCGCCTTCTCGGCTTCCACGCGGCGGTGGGCCAGATTTTCTTCAACCACTTCCTTCAGGTCGTCGATGTCGTAGAGATAGACGTTGTCCAGATTGTTGACGTCGGGATCGATGTCACGGGGCACCGCAATGTCGATGAAGAACATGGGGCGGTATTTGCGGCGTTTCAACACGTCCTTGATGTCGCGGGCCCGGATGATGGCTTCCGGGGAACCCGTGGAGCTGATGATGATGTCCACGTTGGCGAGGCGGTCGAAAAGCTGCTCGAAGGGAACCGCTTCCCCCTTGAACTCGGCGGCGAGTTCCTTGGCGCGCTCGTAGGTCCTGTTGGCGACCTGCACGCTGCTGATGCCGGACTGGATGAGGTGGGTGGCCGCGAGTTCCGCCATTTCCCCCGCGCCGATGAGCATGGCCTGATACTGGCTCATGTCGCCGAAGATGCGTTTGGCGAGTTCCACGGCGGCGTAGCTGATGGAAACCGCGCTCGCCGCGATGCCCGTTTCGGTCCGTACGCGCTTGGCGACGCTGAACGACTTGTGGAGCAGACGGTTGATGATGGTTTTGGTCGTTCCCGCCACGGTCGCCTTGCGATAGGCGCCTTTGAGCTGGCCGAGGATTTGCGGTTCGCCGAGCACCATGGAGTCGAGGCTGGACGCCACGGTGAACAGATGGTTGATCGCTTCGCGCCCTTTATGGATGTAGACATAGGGGGAGAGCTCCACCACCTTTCGGCCCTTGGCGGAGGCCCAGGCCTCAAGCACGAGTCCCGGAACATCGCCCTGACCGACGGCGAGGATTTCGACGCGGTTGCAGGTGGAAAGAATCAGCGCCTCATCCAGCGTCGTTTCCGCGGTGTTGTCTTCGCCCGAAGGGCGGAGCGGAATGGCCCACGTCTCTTTGGAGCAGTGATCCGTCAGTGCGAAACGTTCCCGTACCTCAACTCCGGCGGTGCGGTAGTTGAGCCCAATGAGATAGATTTGTTGTTCCATATCAGCGTGGTGTGGTCAGAAAGCTGTGGTGGGTCGTCATGAAGAGGTTCACCACGATGAGCGAAAACGCGCATACGGTGAATATCCATATGGCCAGAACCGCCGGCTTGCGTCCCTGCCAGCCCTGCGTGAAGCGCTGGTGGAAGAGCCATGCGTACAATCCCCAGACAATGAGCGAGACGAATTCCTTGGGATCGCCTGAAAGGACGGTCCCCCAATTGATGCGGGCCGAAATGAATCCGAAGAGGATGCCCGCCGTAAACAGAGGAAAGCCCACCATCGTCGTCATCGCGTTGATCTTGTCCAGCGCGGACAGTGCGGGCAGGTCCTTCTGGAATCCGGCCATCTTCGACTTGGACTTGATCGTCTTGGCCTGAATGAGGAACAGGACACCCGCGCCGAAGGCCAGCGCCATCAGGCCGAGGCTGACGAAGATCGCCACGATGTGGATGGTGAAGGTCATGCCGGACAGCACGGGAGGAAGCGGGGATTCGGCATGGCGCAGGAGCAGGGCGATCAAAAAGGTCAGCAGCGAGAACGGGGCCACGGTCAGCAAAAGCGCCTCATAGCGCCAGCGGAGCCAGGCGACGAGGCCGCTGAGCGTGATGCACCAGGCCAGCAGTTGGACATAGACGGATCGGGTCAGCCCGGCGAATCCGTCGTCCAGAAAGGTGACGCCCAGAAGCAGGGTATGGGTTGTAAAGGCGAGCACTGTAAGCACCAGAGCGGCACGCTTGAGCCATTCGTTTCGGGCAAGGATGCCCGCCACGACGGCCGCCGTGCCGAGGGCGTACAAGTGAATGGCCAGAACCGGCAGCAGTTCAGGCAAGATCATGCAGCAACTCCATGATGTACGGGTGCAGTTGGGGAGGTAACAGGTCCCTCAGCAAGGCCTCGCAGGTTTCCCGGTCCCGGCGCCGCAGCGCGTCGGCCAGCGGTGATTCCACGAGGTTCCGAAAGAGGGTTGTATTCTGCCTCGTCTCTTGTTGCAAGGCAAGAATCAAGGGGCGGAGCCGCGCCAAAAGTTCACTGATGCCCGTGAACCGTCCGTCGAGCCAGCTTTCCAGTTCCCTGCGCATCTTGCGGGCGAGGGCAGGGCTTCCCCCGCCGGTGGAAACCGCGATGGAGATGGTTCCTTGTTCGATATGCGCGGGTACGATAAAGGTACTTTCCTTCGGGGCGTCGGCGCAGTTGCAGGCGATTCCCCGTTCCGTGCAGGCGTCCGCCACGGCGGCGTTGGTCCGCCGGTCGCTGGTGGCGGCAAAGACCAGCGTGCAGCCCTCCACATCGGCGGGCGTGAAAGGCCGCTGCTCATAGGCGAGACGCGAATCCTCAAGCATCGCTTGAAGTGTTTCGCCGGGAGCCGCCAGATCGAGAACCTTGATCCGCGCCGGATCACACGCGAGAAGGGAAGCTATCTTGCGGCAGCCGACGCTTCCGGCTCCGACGACGAGGCAGGTCCTTCCGGACAGATTCAAAAAAACGGGATAATAGCGCATAGTACACCCGGCGGGCAAAGAGTCTCATACCTTGAACCTATGAATTGGAAAGCATACCACGACAGGGGCGCGTCGTCCACAGAGGCGTGGGACAGTCCCCTGTCGGAACGAGGATCGGATGATTCGGGCATTCAGAAACGAAGATTCGGAGGCTGTCGTGGCCCTGTGGCTGGAGGCGTCGCTTCAGGCGCATGCCTTCGTCGGAAAGGGCTACTGGGAAAGCAAGGTGGAGGATATGCGGACCCTCTATCTGCCCTTGAGCGAGATCGTGGTGGACGCGGATGAGGCTACGGGGGAAATCACCGGCTTCGTGGCTCTGGTGGAGGATTTTCTTGCGGCATTGTTCGTCGCGCCCCGACATCAGGGGAAAGGAACGGGTACCCGGCTGCTCAAGCTCGCTCAGAAGATGCGTGGGACGCTGGAACTCTCGGTCTACGCGGAAAACGAACGGGCCGTGGAGTTTTACCGGAAACACGGCTTTAAGGTCGTTGGGCAAGGTGTGGAAGAGGCTACGGGACATCTCGAACTGACCATGCGGTTTGGCGGATAAAGGAATTGAGAGCGGAGTTTTCCCCGGTCTGGGGGCTACGCCGCGTTCACCCTGCGTTGACAGGCGGACAACCGTTTCGTTTCGGTTTTTTGCCAGCGCGTTGAAGGCGTGCGCGGCGGTCAGCGTTCCCGTCTTGTTTTTTTAGCAGAGAGTTGCGCGAGTATGAAAAAAAGAACACCTGCTCGCGGAGCACAAAAACGCCGGAGGGCGCGGGCTGAAAGTTCAGCCCGCGCCCTCCGTTCCGTAGAGGAAAGGCCTAGTTCAGGCCCAGTTCCTTGATGAGCGTTTCTTTGATGCTTTCGATGGTCCCCTGACCGTTGAGGACGATGTATTTCGTTTCGCCCTTTTCGGCCAGCGCCTTGAAGTAGTGTGCGGCGGCCAGCGTTCCGGTCTTGGTATCGTAGTAGATGTCGTGGCGCTTGTTGATCGCCGCTTCATCCTGATCGTCCGCACGGGCCGTCAGTTCGCCGCCGCAGACGCGGCAGACGTCGCCGTTCGGCTTGATGGCGTCGATGAAGATATTGTTGGGATGGTTGCCGTCGTTCTTGCAGACGCGGCGGCCCATGATGCGATCGCGGGCGATGTTGCGGGGCAGGTCGATTTCAACCACGTAGTCGAGCTTCATGCCCTGTTCCTGCATGGCCTTGTGGAGCTGCTCGGCCTGAGCGATGTTGCGGGGGAAGCCGTCGAGGAGCCAGCCGTTGGCGCCCTTGCTGTTCAGGGTTTCGAGCACCATGGGAATGGTGATGGCGTCGGGGACGAGTTCGCCGCGATCCATGTATTCCTTGGCTTTCTTGCCGAGTTCCGTGCCGCCGCCCACATGTTCGCGGAAAATGGCGCCGGATTCGATATGGGCCAGCCCGAAAGCCTTCTTGATGAGCGCGCCCTGCGTGCCCTTGCCGCTGCCGTTCGGGCCGAACATGAGGATATTCATGGTCAATCTCCTGTGTATAATGGGGTCTTATGATGCTGGCGCCGTCAGGGAGTCCTGAAGCGGAAGCGTAGCCTGCCCGGACCGGAGCCCCGGCAGGAACTCCTCAAATCAGAAAGAGGAATCCGTTTTCGAGACGGGCAGGAGCGCATGGCCCTCATGCTGAGGGTCGGAGGCGACGAGGCCGTTTTCCTGCAAATAGGCGTTGCCTTCCGCAACGAACTCCTCATGCGTGGCGTCGGGACGGATTCCGGGACAGAAGCCTTTGGCGAGGTGGAGGCTTTCCGCATCCGCCATGTTGCCTCGGAAGAACGGCCATGCACGGCAGACGTCGGGCTTGATGACGTGAACGGAGCAACCCTGCCCCGCGCGGAAAAAGATGCAATTGCCGTCCTCGCCGGTCCTCACCTGCCATTTCCCGTTTCGGAATACGCCGTAGGCATCGAGAAAGGCTTGCTTTTCGAGGTTCAATCCTTCGTAGAGCCGCTTCAAATCCTTGGGCGAAAGGATGATGCCTCCCTCGCCTTCGCAGCACTGGCCGCACATCTGGCAATCAAAAACAGGTTTCATCATTGGGTTCCTACAACAGACGGTTATGTTCGACCATGATGCACAGGTCCTCTACGACGGCTATTCCCGCTTTCCCTACAAGGGCGGATGCTTCCGGGCTTACGATGCCGAGCTGCATCCAGAACAGTTTGGGAAGCGGAGACAGGGCAAGCGTTTCACGGGCATGATCGGGACAATACTGGGGAGCCCGGAAGACATTGACGATGTCGATGGGGCAGGGGACTTCGGCGAGCGTGGTATACGTCTCCAGTCCCCAGACGTTCTTTCGGGTGGGGTGGACCGGGATAACTTGATACCCGGCCTGAATGAGATAGCGACCTACGCGATCAACCGGTTGTCCCGGCTTGTCTTTTGCACCGATGACGGCGATGGTTCGGGCTTCCGAGAGCAGGGTACGCATCCTGTCGTCGGAGAGAAACGTTTGCAGCATGGTGGACCTCACAAAAAGAGTGCAGAAAAGTTTAGTTGGTAATGGCGATAAAGGCAACGAAAAGTACCGTTCGGGGGTCGCGTAAGACGATAGCCGGAAACATTGTTTTTTATTGAAAGGAGTTACCGTACGCTGACTTATAAAGCCCATAGTTTTTAAAAATTATGTCAATTTTTATCCAACAACACCAAACCTTCCATAAAACCCACCACAAACAACCAAAACACACCCTCCCGCGGGCTCCCGATTTTACCGAAGAAGTCTATTTCCAAAGGTCCGACTTCTGGGATACACCCGGACACGATGAAAGAAACCGGTTTCCGCCATAATCCGAAAAGGAGATTTTTATGTCGCATCCAGTGCCTTCTGAAGAGCTGGCCCGCAGGTATGAACGTTGCCGCCGCTTGTTGCAACAATACGCTCCCGATGCCGGAGGCATGCTCGTCGTCTCCCGGATCAACATCTACTACCTGACGGGAACGCTGGGGTGGGGGCTCGTCTGGCTTCCTCTGGAGGGCGAACCGGTTCTGATGCTCCGTAAGGGATTGGAGCGGGCCGCGATGGAATCGCCCCTGCGTCATGTGGTCCCGTTCAAATCCTACAAGGAAGTCGCCGCGTTGTGCACGGAGTGCGGCAGCCCCCTTACGCCGGTGATTGCCGTGGACAAGAACGGCTTCAGCTGGACGATGGCGGAAATGCTGCAAAGCCGTCTCTCTTCGATCCGTTTCGCATCCTGCGATGCCGTGCTCGCGCAGGCAAGAGCCGTAAAATCGGCATGGGAGCTCGGCGTGCTGCGGCGGTGCGGCGCGCTGCACGCGGCGGTACTGGATGACGCGTTGCCCGCACGCATGCGGCCAGGCATGAATGAACAGGAAATCGCGCGACTCTACGTTGAAGCCGTGTTTGCCTGCGGCGGAAACGGCATGCTGCGGATGAGCGCGCACGGAGAGGAAAATTTCTTTGGTTACGCTTCGGCGGGAACCTCCGGCATCTATCCGACCTATTACAACGGACCGCTCGGCTGTAAGGGCATGTGCCCCGCAATTCCCTTTATGGGGGATGCGGAACGGGTATGGGAGCGTGGCGCTCCGCTGTCCATCGACATGGGATTCAATGCCGAAGGGTACAATACGGACAGGACGCAGGTTTACTGGAGCGGGCCGACGGCGTCGATCCCGGAGGAGGTCCGGCGGGCGCACGCCGTATGCGTTGAGGTCTTCGAGCGCACTGCCGCGGAGCTGAAGCCCGGAGCCGTTCCGGCCAAACTGTGGGAACAGGCTTGCACGTTGGTTGAAAGGGAAGGGCAGACGGAAGGCTTCATGGGATTGGGGCGCAACAAGGTGCCGTTCCTCGGGCACGGAATCGGGCTCAGCGTGGACGAAACGCCCGTTTTCGCCAAGGGATTCGCCGCTCCACTGGAAGAAGGCATGGTCGTCGCCATTGAGCCCAAAATCGGCATTCCCGGCATCGGTATGGTCGGACTTGAACATACGCTGGAGATTACGGCCTCCGGCTCGCGGTCTTTGACGGGTACGGAGACGGGGCTTATCGGCATCGACTGATTATGCCGGAAGAAACATGTTGCCGGTTTTCTTGCGTAGAGTACAATAGTTTCAAGAATATATGCTTGTTCGGGCACAATGCTTTTCTCTCATTGTGCCCCGCTGTCGCCCAATCGCAAGAAAACAGGAGTGCAACATGGATAAGATTCTGCGTATCAACGTCGGTGCCGAAGGCGGCCCCAAGGCCTCCGTGGAACCGCTTGGCGAATACGCCGGGCTGGGCGGTCGCGCGATGACGACCACCGTGGTCTGCAAGGAAGTTCCCCCCACCTGCCATCCGCTCGGACCCGAGAACAAGCTGGTATTTGCGCCCGGACTCATGAGCGGCACGGCGGCCTCCACGTCCGGCCGTCTCTCCGTGGGCTGCAAGAGCCCGCTGACCGGCGGCATCAAGGAAGCGAACACGGGAGGCACGGCGGCGCAGGCGATGGCCCGTCTCGGTTATGCCGCCATCATTCTCGAAGGCGAAAGGAAGGGTGACGACCTGTACAAGATCGTCATCGACAAGGATTCGGTCACGTTCCACAAGGCCAACGAACTGCGGATGCTCGCCAACTACGACATGGTGGACAAGCTGAAGCTCGTTCACGGCGACAAGGTGACGTATGTGACCATCGGTACGGCCGGTGAAATGCGGATGGGCAATTCCACCATCTGCGTGACCGACCCCGAATGCCGTCCGACCCGCCATGCCGGTCGCGGCGGCGTCGGTGCCGTCATGGGTTCCAAGGGCATCAAGGCCATCGTCCT
>PPYF01370799.1_pt1 | contig 13656 bp, 10 predicted proteins | sample 1559871 | NCBI WGS metagenome assembly PPYF01 (sample SAMN08240021, study PRJNA423297) | Human gut metagenome, whole genome shotgun sequencing project. | reverse complement strand
TCGCGATCCATTTCTTCGGGTCAAATTCACCAGCTTTATTAAGATGTGCACTTCTTACCGCAACCATTGTCCTCTCCTTTCAGGGACAGGCCTGCCGAAGTCGGCAAGCCAAGTTATTACTTACGCTCAAACAGCACCATCGATTCCAGGTGCCCAGTGTGCGGGAACATATCAAGCATTGCCAGACGCTGAATTTGGTAACCCGCACTCAGCAATGCCTCGCTGTCACGCGCCAGCGTTGCCGGATTGCAGGACACGTACACCACCCGCGCCGGCGCTAATTTTATAACATGCTGCATCACGCCCGGTGCGCCAGCACGGGCAGGATCGAGTAAAACTTTGTCAAAACCGTGCTTCGCCCACGCCTGCAGCGTAACGTCTTCTTCCAGATTCTCGTGGAAGAAGGTGACATTCTGGAGATGGTTCTGCGCCGCATTCTCCCGGCCTTTTTCGACCAGCGCCGGTACGCCCTCCACTCCAACAACGCTGGCGGCCTGCTTTGCGAGGGGCAGCGTGAAATTGCCCATCCCGCAGAACAGATCCAGCACCCGGTCGGTAGGCTGAATATCCAGCCACGCCAGGGCGGTGGTCACCATCTGCTGATTTACGCCATCGTTGACCTGAATAAAATCGCGAGGACTGAAGGTTAAGCGTAGCCCGTCTGAGGAATACCAGGGAGATTCACCCGTAACGCGTTCAAGTATCTCGCTTTCCGGTGCCAGATAAAGCGCCACGCCCGAAGAATGCGAAAAGCGTTCCAGTTTTTCTTTATCCTCAGCGATTAATGCAGCAGTGTGACGTAATACCATCAACGGACCGTTGTCGGCGCTGACGAGTTCTACATGACCTAACTGCCGCTTCCCTTTCAGGCCGGATAAACATTCGCGCACCGCAGGCAAAAGCGCCTCAAGAGCGGGCACCAAAACAGGGCATTGCACCACGTCGATGATTTCATTCGAATTCGCTTTACGAAAACCCATCTGCAATTGTTGGGTCTTTGGCTGATAATTCAAGCTCAGCCGCGCGCGGCGACGGTAGCCCCAAGGCTCTCCGGCAATCACGGCATCAACATCGCGCTTCATTAAACGATGTAACGCCGCGCGCTTGCTGCGCTGTTGTAGTGCAACCGACGCATGCTGCTGCTGGCAACCACCGCAAATGCCAAAATGTGGGCAACGCGGGGTTTCACGCTCTGGGCTGCTGCTCAGACGACGTTTTACCTGCCCGCGCGCATACTGTTTTTTATCTTCCGTAACGGTGATTTCGGCACTTTCTTCCGGAAGTAACCCATTGATGAATAATGCTTTACCGTTGTGGCGCGCCACACCTTGCCCGAAGGGATCAAGATCGTTGACTGTCACGGTTATGATCTGGCGCGTCGTCACGCGCCGTTTTGCAGAGTAGAATTGCGCCATCGTAGAGATTTTTCTCAATCAAAAATATTGCTCTGATTCTCCCACAACGGACCTCCATGACCAACTACAGCCTTCGTGCAAGAATGATGATTTTGATCCTGGCACCGACCGTCTTGATCGGTTTATTGCTCAGCATCTTCTTCGTCGTACACCGCTATAACGACCTGCAGCGTCAACTGGAAGACGCCGGCGCCAGCATCATCGAACCGCTTGCCGTCTCCAGCGAATACGGTATGAATTTGCAAAACCGTGAATCGATCGGTCAGTTGATAAGCGTACTTCACCGCCGGCACTCCGATATTGTGCGCGCCATCTCCGTTTACGATGAACATAACAAACTGTTCGTAACCTCCAACTACCAGTTAGATCCCGGTGATTTACAGCTGCCGCGCGGAATGCCGTTCCCAAGACGCCTTAGCGTAACGCGGCATGGCGATATCATGATCCTGCGCACGCCGATCATTTCGGAACACTATTCGCCGGATGAATCCCCACAGTCAGATGCAAAAACGCCGGTCAATATGCTGGGCTACGTCGCGCTGGAACTGGATCTCAAGTCGGTGCGCTTGCAGCAGTACAAAGAGATTTTCATTTCTAGCGTCATGATGTTGTTCTGTATTGGCATTGCGCTGATCTTTGGCTGGCGACTGATGCGGGACGTCACCGGGCCGATACGCAATATGGTGAACACCGTCGACCGAATTCGACGCGGTCAGTTGGATAGCCGCGTTGAGGGCTTCATGCTCGGCGAACTGGATATGTTGAAAAATGGCATTAACTCGATGGCGATGTCGCTTGCCGCCTATCACGAAGAGATGCAGCACAACGTCGATCAGGCGACGTCGGATTTACGCGAAACGCTGGAACAGATGGAAATCCAAAACGTCGAGCTGGATCTGGCCAAAAAACGCGCCCAGGAAGCGGCGCGAATCAAATCAGAATTCCTGGCTAATATGTCGCACGAGCTGCGTACTCCGCTCAACGGCGTGATTGGCTTTACCCGTTTGACGCTGAAAACCGAACTCAACCCGACCCAGCGCGACCATCTCAGCACTATTGAACGCTCAGCAAACAATTTGCTGGCGATCATCAACGACGTCCTCGATTTTTCGAAACTGGAAGCCGGCAAGCTGTTGCTGGAAAGCATTCCTTTCCCGCTGCGTAATTCACTTGATGAAGTGGTCACCCTGCTGGCGCATTCAGCCCACGATAAGGGACTGGAACTGACGCTCAGCATTAAAAATGACGTCCCGGATAACGTCATTGGCGACCCGCTGCGTCTGCAGCAGGTCATCACCAATTTGGTCGGTAACGCTATCAAATTCACCGAAAACGGTAACATTGATGTGCTGGTTGAACAGCGCGCCATCAGTAATAACAAAGTGCAAATTGAAGTGCAGATCCGCGATACCGGGATCGGTATTCCTGAACGCGATCAGTCGCGTCTGTTCCAGGCATTTCGTCAGGCCGATGCCAGCATCTCCCGCCGCCATGGCGGTACCGGTCTGGGGCTGGTGATTACCCAAAAACTGGTGCGTGAGATGGGCGGTGATATCTCCTTCCATAGCCAGCCAAACCGAGGGTCAACCTTCTGGTTTAACATCAATCTCGATCTGAATCCTAACGTGGTTTCAGATGGCCCGGACACCAGTAGCCTGAAAGGGAAGCGTATCGCCTATGTGGAAGCCAATGCCGCGGCGGCGCAGGCCACGCTGGATATGCTGTCTTCTACGCCGCTGGAAGTGGTTTACGCAGTGAGCATCGCCGCGCTACCGGTCGAGTTTTACGATATCCTGCTGGTTGCCGTCCCGGTCTCCGTTCGCGATCTCAGCATGCATCAGGAAAAACTTAACACGGCATTAGGGATGACCGAATTGCTGGTGCTGGCGCTCCCCTGCCACGCCCACGTTGATGCCGAAGCATTGAAGAAAAATGGTGCGGCAGCCTGTCTGTTGAAACCGTTAACCGCGACCCGCCTATTGCCTGTGCTGTTGGAGTTCAGCCGAAGCGCACCTTCGTTGATAGAACTGCCTAACACCGAACATCGTCTGCCAATGACGGTCATGGCGGTTGACGACAACCCCGCTAACCTGAAGCTCATTGGTGCGCTTCTGGACGACCAGGTGCAGCACGTTGAGCTATGTGAGAGTGGGCAGCAGGCGATAGAGTGCGCCAAACAGATGAAGTTCGATCTGATTTTAATGGATATTCAGATGCCGGATATCGATGGTATCCGCGCCTGCGAGCTGATTCGCCAGTTGCCGCACCAGCAGCAAACGCCGGTGATTGCCGTGACCGCTCACGCCCTCGCCGGACAAAAAGAGAAACTGCGCGCTGCCGGTATGAACGACTATCTGGCGAAACCGATTGAAGAGAATCGGCTGCACGACCTGCTGCTGCGCTACAAACCGGGCTTCAATACCCCACCGCGCCCTCTGCAGAGTGAAACAACGGTAGAGCCGCCAATTGATCTCAACGCCACGCTCGACTGGCAGCTGGCGCTACGTCAAGCCGCTTATAAGCCCGATCTTGCACGCGAAATGCTGCAAATGTTGGTCGCTTTCTTACCTGAAATCCGCAACAAAGTGGAAGAACAGTTAGTGGGAGAAGAGCCAGAGAATCTGGTCGATGCTATTCATAAACTGCACGGAAGCTGCGGCTACAGCGGCGTACCGCGGCTGAAGCACCTATGCCAGTTGATTGAAGGCCAGCTGCGTAGCGGGACGCCTGCAGAAGATCTGGAACCCGAGCTGCTTGAGCTGTTAGATGAGATGGATAATGTCACCCGGGAAACCCGGAAGATATTGGGATAACGTTGTGCCCGGCAGCCTCTGGCCGGGCAATCAATTCCGTTTAAAATGCTATCCGGTAAGCCGCTGTTGACGGCCAAATAGGGCAATCGTTATCCGGCCAGGTCAAGCGCCTACAGCGCTTGACCAATCTTGATCGCCGCCGCAATATTGCGCGCTGCCATCCGCACGTTATCTCCGGCTTGCGCCAAGGCGTCATCCAATGAACAAACCCGATAAAGAATGCTGAAAACCGCATCCACGCCGTGTTGATGCACCACGCCGACGTCCGCCGTCAGGCTGCCGGCGATACCAATAACCGGGATATGATGTCGTTTAGCTACGCGCGCCACGCCCACCGGCACTTTGCCGTGAACGGTTTGGCTGTCCATGCGCCCCTCGCCGGTTATCACCAGATCGGCATCCGCCACCAATGCATCCAGATGGAGCGCTTCCGTCACGATATCAATACCGTGGCGCAAATTCGCACCGCAGAATGCATGCAGCGCCGCCCCCATACCGCCGGCCGCACCGCCGCCTTCCAGCGTCAGTACATCAATCGCTAAATCCTGTTTAATCCGCTGCGCAAAATGCCCCAGCGCCCGGTCAAGCTGTGCCACCATCTCTGGTGTCGCCCCTTTCTGTGGACCAAACACCGTAGAAGCCCCTTCCTTGCCGGTCAGCGGGTTAGTCACGTCGCAGGCCACATCAATCTGACAATCCGCCAGACGGCTGTCCAGCGCGCTGATATCGATCTTTGCCAACGAGCCCAGACTGGCGCCACCGTAGGCGAGTGGCTGATTATCCGCCGTCAGCAGCTTCGCGCCCAGCGCCTGAACCATTCCCGCGCCGCCATCATTGGTGGCGCTACCGCCCAAACCGATGATGATGCGCTTCACGCCCAGATCTAAGGCATGACGAATCAGCTCACCGGTGCCCCACGAGGTGGTTTTTAGCGGATTACGCTTTTCCGGGGATAAGAGTTCAAGGCCGCTGGCCGCCGCCATCTCGATAAACGCACACTGCTCGTCGCCCGACACGCCGTAAAATCCGGCAACCGGCTCGCCCAATGGGCCGGTGACCTCAACGGAAATCACGCGTCCCTGGGTCGCCGCCACCATCGCTTCTACCGTTCCTTCCCCACCGTCAGCCACCGGCAGCTTTACGTATTGAGCATCGGGATAAATCTCCCGAAATCCCGATTCAATGGCGCTGGCAACATCAAGCGCACTCAGGCTTTCCTTGTAAGAGTCCGGGGCTATCACAATTTTCATAGGCTGTCCTTATGCGGTTGGCGGCAGTGTTCTACACACCTTCATGCGTAGAACACTGCCGGCTCCTGGTGGAGCCGGCATTAATCTTAGCGCACCATACATGGACGTTTGTTATCAAAGGTCCAGTTTGGGATCAGATACTGCATTCCCATCGCATCATCACGCGCACCAAGACCGTGTTTTTTATAGCGTTCATTAGCTTGCATAACCTGGTCCATGTCCAGCTCAACACCCAGGCCCGGCTTATTCGGCACCTGAACCCTCCCGCCTTTAATTTCCAACGGCTCTTTGGTCAGACGCTGATTTCCTTCCTGCCAGATCCAGTGGGTATCGATAGCGGTAATATTCCCCGGTGCGGCGGCCGCGACGTGGGTAAACATTGCAAGCGAAATATCAAAGTGGTTGTTGGAGTGCGAGCCCCAGGTCAGGCCAAATTCATGGCACATCTGCGCCACGCGTACCGAGCCCTGCATCGTCCAGAAATGCGGGTCGGCGAGCGGAATGTCCACTGAATGTAGCGCCAGCGTATGTCCCATCTGCCGCCAGTCGGTAGCAATCATATTGGTGGCGGTCGGTAGCCCCGTCGCACGGCGAAACTCCGCCATCACCTCACGCCCGGAGAACCCCTGCTCCGCACCGCACGGATCTTCAGCGTAGGCCAGCGTGCCCTTGAGGTATTTGCCGATTTTAATTGCTTCATCGAGCGACCACGCGCCATTCGGATCCAGCGTTACGCGCGCCTGCGGGAAGCGTTTCGCCAGCGCCACAATCGACTCGGCTTCTTCTTCCCCAGCCAGCACCCCGCCTTTCAGTTTGAAGTCGTTGAAGCCATATTTTTCATACGCGGCTTCCGCCAGGCGTACCACCGCCTCCGGCGTCATTGCCTCTTCATGGCGCAGGCGATACCAGTCGCAGCGTTCGTCCGGCTGGCTCTGATACGGCAGCGGCGTCGCGCGGCGGTTGCCAACAAAGAACAGATAGCCGAGCATGTCCACTTCATTACGCTGCTGCCCTTCGCCCAGCAAAGAGGCCACGTTGACGCCCAAATGCTGGCCGAGCAAATCGAGCATTGCCGCTTCAATCCCAGTGACGACGTGAATGGTTGTGCGCAGATCGAACGTTTGCAGCCCGCGACCGCTGGCATCTCTGTCGGCAAACGCCGTGCGTATCGTATTCAGCACGTTTTTATAATGACCGAGCGATTGGCCGACCACAAAGGGAACGGCCTCTTCAAGCGTGGCGCGTATTTTCTCTCCGCCGGGAATTTCCCCCACGCCCGTATGACCCGCATTATCTTTAATAATCACAATATTACGGGTGAAAAAAGGCGCATGGGCTCCGCTTAAGTTCATCAGCATACTGTCACGTCCGGCGACCGGAATAACCTGCATAGCCGTCACGACGGGCGTTGAAGAGTGAATAGTCATCGCGTGATCCTTATTAACTGAAACGATTACCGCAGGCGGACGAACGTCTTCAGTGCCCTGGCCCGTCGGCTAGAAGCAGTATAAGAAGCAATGGAGGGTAGCTCATCGTGCACATGCACAATATTGAAAGAGATTATTGTTGATGGATATGGCTAACGAACAAATAGCAACCGGTACAAACCTGTTGTACCGGTGACAGGCGGATAATTTTTATTGAAGCAGCGTCGCCCACTGCTCAACCCACGGATTGGAAACGCTTTCCGGTTCCGGGTCTTCTGAAGCGTCAATCATCAGCATCTCGCCGACGCGCTGTGCGCTTTGTTCTTGTAACAACGCATCAAACCGTTTACCGCCGCCGCAGAAGTTGGCATAAGTGCTGTCACCCAGCGCAATGATGCCGTAGCGTAGATGCGGCTGGTACATATCCTGGAGATCGTTAAACAGCGGCACAATGCTGTCAGGTAAGTCACCCTGTCCAGTTGTCGAGGTGACGACCAGAACGTATTTTCCGGTGTAGCTTTCCCAATCAGCGACCATCGGGTCTTCAAAAACTTTTGCCTGATGGCCGAGACCGGTCAGGATCGTTTCCGCCTCTTCTGCCACCAGCAGTGAATTGCCGTACATGGTACCTACAAAAATCCCGACTTCTGCCATGATTTAACTCCCTGTTTACTTCTGGATAGCTTCATCCTGACCGCAGTCGGCAACAAACTCAACCCTTTCATTCTCAGGGAGAAGTCCGCGCCAGCCGAAATGTGATAAAGCCTGCATCCAGACATCGTCCAGCCCGGCACGAATGACCAGCGGTTCACCGGTGAACGGATGGGTTAACGATAGCTGGCTCGCATGCAGCATCAACCGACCGCAGCCAAAATGCTCAAGCGCGCTGCGGTTTTGGCGCAGATCGCCGTGCTTGCTATCACCGATCATCGGATGACGAAGATGAGACATATGGCGACGCAGTTGGTGCTTACGGCCCGTTTTCGGGTCCAGCTCAACCAATCCATAGCGCGTCGTTGGATAACGGCCGGTGGCAACCGGCATTTCAACCGTTGCCAAACCGCGGTAGTGGGTCACCGCCGGCTGGGGTTCCTTATTCTCGCGGGCAAATTTGTCGGCAATTTTGTCGAGTTCTTCCACCAGCGGATAGTCGAGGACCGCATCGTCTGTAAGCCAGCCGCGGACAATCGCGTGGTAACGCTTTTGAATCAGGTGCTGCTCAAACTGTTGAGACAAACGGCGACCCGCTTCGCTGGAAAGCCCCATCAGCAGGACGCCAGAAGTCGGCCGGTCAAGGCGGTGGGCGGTGAAGACATGTTGGCCAATTTGGTCACGTACCGTCTGCATCACCACCACTTTCTCATCACGATCGAGCCAGCTGCGATGAACCAGCCAGCCTGACGGTTTGTTGACCGCCACCAGCCATTCATCCTGGTAAATAATTTCCAGCATCAGCGCGCGTCGTCCGCGAAGAAGGCATCCAGTTCGCTCAGCGGAGGCAGGATAATCTCGCGCAGCGGATGGGCCGCATCGAGGGCCATCTCATAATATGGCGTGATGGCAAAATCTTTCGGCAGCGGCATTCCGCTGTCCAGCAGTTGGTGCATACGTGGGATCAAAACCCATTGCAGCCACTCAAGCGGCTGCAGCGTATCCATGCAAAAAGGTTGATCGCTGGCGAAAGCGCTGTCGTGCGGAGCGGTCTCTTGCCAATGCTGATGCTGGCGAAGCAGAGTTTCAATAAGCAAAAGTTGGTCGCGTAGGCTGTCGTGGCGTGTCATGGAAACCTCAGAGGAAACAAAATCGGGCGCAGGATACCATTACTGGTCGGCGAGAAACAAAAAAAGGGAGCACTGTAAAAACAGTGCTCCCGGTTCGTTTCGCAGCAATCCAGCTACTTTTGGTGCTCCCTGCTCGTCCGTGACAACTTTTCCTATGGTCTCCTGACCTGTTCATCCTTAAACGACTGCTTCCTGCATCACACCACCCCGATGTGATTTCACCCAATCCTTGAGTGTGTCCCGATCTTCCTGATCCACCAGATATCCTGTCTGGCTCTCATTCTCCGTCCTGGAGGTGTCCTTTAACGCGTTCCTGCGTGATCCTGTGCTTCGTCCTGAAGCCTATCCTTGTCTCACCATCCCGGTGTGTCCTATGAAGCGTCATCATCCTGATGTTCACTTCATTGTGCGACTCCCTGTCGACGTAGATAGAATCCGCTATTCCGCCTCGTCTTACAAGTGCCTCACAGGCAAACACTTAAGGCTTACACTATAGGAAAATAGCAGGATTACACATTATCTAATTGATATAAAAAGAAATAATAAAATCACCGTGCCGAGTGTCCTACTTATATTCTGGCGATCTCCTACAGTGCGTGTAAGAGATCTCTCACAAGGTGACGGGCAAACTGTCTTACAGAAGTGGATTAAGTTGAGTCAGGAAACTCGCAAGGGAGGAGGCTAGCGGTAATCGGTTACGCGTTCCGAGGGTCTCTTTGACCACTTCACCGGTCACGTTACACACGGAAATGACATCCAGTTCGCTATCCAGCGTAGCAATAAACAGCGTCGGCGAAAGTTTTAAACGCTTTTGCGTCACCAGGTGGCCAATCAGGTTTTCCTGTACGCGCAGGAAATCTTCCGGACTCCATGCTTGCAGCAGCGTTAGGGATTCCCCCATGAACAGCGCTTGCATGTCACCTGCATACTGGGTGGTATAATAACTGTGAATGGGTTGTTGTACCACAATACCCATCGCGCGCTCAACGCCATTTACATTCTGCTCGCCATCAAACGGCTGCGGCTGCCAAAATACGGCATCGTCCGTGGTCGATACCTGACACGGAGACGGGATGCCGTAAAGCTCTTCGCTACGCGGTAGGCTATGGTGGTCGCGCTGCCAGGCATCGCAATAGCGTTGAGTAAAGGCATGTAATGCTGCTGCAGTCTGCTGATCCACGAATTTCTCTCTTCAGGTTAGCCAGGATACACTAGAGACAATAGTGTACCTGCTTTATAACGGTGAAACATGTCTTCTTATGAGAACCATCAGGCGCTCTCGGGCCTGACGCTGGGTAAAACCACAGATTACCGCGATACCTACGATGCCAACCTGCTTCAGGGTGTTCCTCGTAGTTTGAATCGCGACCCGCTTGGCCTGCACGCCGATTCGCTGCCTTTTCACGGTGCCGATATCTGGACCCTGTACGAACTCTCCTGGCTCAACGCCAAAGGGCTACCGCAGGTGGCTGTCGGTCACGTCGAGCTAAGCCACGAAACGGTTAATTTGGTCGAGTCCAAAAGCTTTAAGCTCTATCTCAACAGCTTCAACCAGACCCGTTTTGCTAACTGGGAAGCCGTGCAGGAGACTCTGGAACGCGATCTTAGCGCCTGCGCCCAAGGCAACGTGACCGTCGCGCTGTATCGCCTTGATGAAGTGGAAGGCCAGCCCATCGCCCACTTCCATGGAAACTGCATTGACGATCAGGATATTGAAATTGAGAGCTATCAGTTCAACGCTGAGTATCTCAAAGGCGCTGCCGGGCATAAAGTGGTGCAGGAGACGCTGGTTAGCCACCTGCTCAAATCCAACTGCCTTATCACCCACCAGCCGGATTGGGGATCGGTGCAAATTCAGTATCGTGGCCCGCAGATCGACCGCGAAAAGCTGCTGCGCTATTTGGTCTCTTTCCGCCATCACAACGAATTCCACGAACAGTGCGTTGAGCGTATTTTTAACGACATCCTGCGTTTCTGCGCACCAGAAAGCCTGAGCGTTTATGCGCGCTATACCCGTCGCGGCGGGCTGGACATCAACCCGTGGCGTTCGAATTCTGATTTTGCTCCCGCGATTGGCCGTCTGGTACGCCAGTAATCTGAACAATTTCTCAATACTGCGCACATTGTTCTGCGCATGAGGTTGTCGTAACCGGGCCGGCGAGGCTATTGTAATCACTAAGGAAGACGATATTCGTCCCATAAGGAGTTCCCTTGATTACACATATTAGCCCGCTAGGCTCGATGGATATGTTGTCACAGCTGGAAGTGGACATGCTTAAGCGCACGGCCAGCAGCGACTTGTACCAATTGTTCCGCAACTGTTCACTGGCCGTACTGAACTCAGGAAGCCTGACCGATAACAGCAAAGAGCTGCTATCCCGCTTTGAGAATTTCGACATCAACGTGCTGCGCCGCGAGCGCGGCGTCAAACTTGAGCTCATCAATCCACCGGAAGAGGCTTTTGTTGACGGGCGCATTATTCGCTCGCTTCAGGCCAACCTGTTTGCCGTCCTGCGCGATATTTTGTTTGTTTACGGACAAATTCATAACGCGGTTCGTTTTCCGAATCTCGATTTAGAAAGCTCTACGCATATTACCAACCTCGTTTTCTCGATTCTGCGAAACGCCCGCGCGCTGCATGTCGGCGAAGCGCCAAGCATGGTGGTGTGCTGGGGCGGTCACTCGATCAATGAAAATGAATACCTCTACGCCCGTCGCGTCGGTAATCAGTTAGGTCTGCGTGAGCTGAATATCTGCACCGGCTGTGGTCCAGGGGCGATGGAAGCGCCAATGAAAGGCGCTGCGGTAGGTCACGCACAGCAGCGCTACAAAGAAGGCCGTTTTATCGGTATGACCGAGCCATCAATCATTGCCGCTGAGCCGCCGAATCCGCTGGTGAACGAGCTGATTATCATGCCAGACATCGAAAAACGTCTGGAGGCATTCGTTCGTATTGCTCACGGTATCATTATCTTCCCAGGCGGCGTAGGCACCGCGGAAGAGCTCCTGTATTTGCTGGGTATTTTGATGAACCCGGCCAACAAAGATCAGGTGCTGCCGCTGATCCTCACCGGGCCGAAAGAAAGCGCCGACTACTTCCGCGTACTGGACGAATTTGTCGTGCACACGCTGGGCGAAGGCGCACGTCGTCACTACAAAATCATCATTGATGATGAAGTCGAAGTCGCACGGCAGATGAAAAAAGCGATGCCGTTGGTCAAAGAGAACCGCCGCGACACCGGAGATGCGTACAGCTTCAACTGGTCGATTCGAATTGCGCCTGACCTGCAGATGCCGTTTGAGCCGTCGCACGAGAATATGGCCAATCTGAAGCTCTACCCCGATCAGCCGGTCGAGGTGCTGGCCGCCGATCTGCGCCGCGCCTTCTCTGGCATTGTGGCAGGTAACGTGAAAGAAGTCGGTATTCGCGCTATTGAAGAATTTGGGCCTTACAAAATTCACGGCGATAAAGAGATGATGCGCCGGATGGACGAACTGCTGCAGGGCTTCGTCGCCCAGCATCGCATGAAATTACCGGGCTCTGCCTATATTCCTTGCTACGAAATCTGTGCCTAAGCATCACGCTTAGCGTTTTTCACTCCCCGCCCGGCGATATTCTTCGCCGGGATTTCCAAAACATACCGAAAAAAATCCACTTTAATATACCGTAGCCAATCGTTTGCGCTTGAGGTCTGACCATACATTATTAGCGATAGTTATGATTGGACGCTAAAAAACGCCGCTTTCTCTATTTTTATCAGCAAAAACATCGTATTTACCCCCACCACCATTTACCACTCATACTGCAAATGCTAGCCTTCGCGCCCATAAATTTTCGCATAAAAGCTAATCACAGGGTAAAGACCTGCAATAACCTACATCAAAAGTGGATTATTACATTTGCGATCATGATCACTGATACATTTACCAGTTAAATGTACATTTGCGCTCGCCAAAAACGGCGTTGGGTAAAAATCATAAAAAAACCAGCGCGGATAAAATTTAATATTGTGTTTATCGTTATTTTTACTTTATTTGACTAAAAAATTAGCACTTTTCCTTCCTCCAGGAGATACAGATGGAAAACACTCAAACCAGCACTGTCGTCACAGCAGAATCTGCTAGCGGATGGCGCAAGACAGATACAATGTGGATGCTGGGTCTTTACGGCACTGCAATCGGCGCGGGCGTACTGTTCCTGCCGATTAACGCCGGCGTAGGCGGTATGATCCCGCTGATCATTATGGCTATCCTCGCTTTCCCGATGACTTTCTTCGCTCACCGCGGCCTGACTCGTTTCGTGCTGTCCGGTAAAAACCCTGGCGAAGACATCACTGAAGTTGTTGAAGAACACTTTGGCGTTGGCGCAGGTAAACTGATTACCCTGCTCTACTTCTTCGCTATCTACCCAATTCTGTTGGTTTACAGTGTTGCTATCACCAACACCGTTGAAAGCTTCCTGGCGCACCAGCTGCACATGACGCCGCCACCGCGCGCTATCCTGTCGCTGATTCTGATCGTCGGCATGATGACCATCGTTCGCTTCGGTGAGCAGATGATCGTGAAAGCGATGAGCATCCTGGTATTCCCGTTTGTTGCTGCACTGATGGTGCTGGCTCTGTACCTGATTCCTCAGTGGAGCGGTGCGGCGCTGGAAACGCTGTCCTTCAGCAGCGCAGCGTCTACCGGTAATGGCCTGTGGATGACCCTGTGGCTGGCAATCCCAGTGATGGTGTTCTCTTTCAACCACTCACCGATCATCTCTTCCTTCGCAGTGGCTAAGCGTGAAGAGTACGGCCAGGGCGCAGAGAAAAAATGTTCCTCTATTCTGGCTCGCGCTCACATCATGATGGTGCTGACCGTAATGTTCTTCGTCTTCAGCTGCGTACTGAGCCTGTCCCCAGCGGACCTGGCTGCAGCGAAAGAGCAGAACATCTCTATCCTGTCTTACCTGGCAAACCACTTTAACG
>PPYF01268567.1_pt1 | contig 13660 bp, 11 predicted proteins | sample 1559871 | NCBI WGS metagenome assembly PPYF01 (sample SAMN08240021, study PRJNA423297) | Human gut metagenome, whole genome shotgun sequencing project. | reverse complement strand
AAGCCTGTCATTGCGAGGAGGCCCAACGGGCCGACGTGGCAATCCGTTCCTAAAACTCACGAGTATCAGCACATTTCCGACTTTTGGGTTACGGATTCCCACGTCGCTGCGCTCCTCGGAATGACAGAAACGGGTTTATCGACACGCTGTAGCGGCCTTTGGCCGTTTTTTTACAGTGTCCCTCCGGGAAAATGCACCCGAATAGTCGTGCCTTTGCCCAGTGCGCTGTCCAGGTCGATGCGGGCGTCGTGGAGGGCGGCGGCGTGCTTCACAATGGAAAGCCCCAGGCCGGTGCCGCCGATCTGGCGGGAGTGGCTTTTGTCCACCCGGTAGAACCGCTCGAATACCCGGTCCCGGTCCTGGTCCGGGATGCCGATGCCCGTGTCCGCCACAGTGAGGACGGTCTCGTGTTCCCCCGGCTCCACCGAAACGGTGACGGAGCCCCCGGTTTGATTATACTTCACGGCGTTGTCGCACAGGTTGAAGACCATCTCGTCCAGCACGGCGGGGACCCCGCGTACCTTAACCGGACTGCCCTTCACCTGGATGGACACCTCCGCCCGCCGGGCCACCGGCTCCAGGCGGCCGGCCGTCTGACGGGCCAGCTCCAGCAGGTCTACCGGCTCCATCTTCAGCCCGTCGCCCCCCTCGTCCAGACGGGACAGGTGGATGATGTCCTCCACCAGGGCAATGAGCCGCTGGCTCTCCCGGTAGATGTCACTGGCAAAGCCGTTGATATCCTCGGGCTTGACAATGCCATCCTTCATGATCTCCGCCATGCCGGAGATGGCGGTGAGAGGGGTTTTCAGTTCGTGGGAGACATTGGCGGTAAACTCCCGCCGCAGCCGCTCCCCCCGCTCCTGGGCGGTGATGTCCACCAGCACCAGCACTGCGCCCTCCACCTGGGTCTCGTGGAACACCGGGTCGGCCAGCAGCTGGACACACCGCTCTCCCCGCTCCAGGCGGCCCTGGGCCCGCTGACCGGCCAAGGCCCGCTCCACCACCGTGCGGAAGGCATCGCTGCGGTCCAGGGTGAGGACGCTGGCCTGCTCGGCGGGGCTGACCGCCCCAAGCAGGCGCAGGGCCCCGGAGTTATAGGACAGGATGCGCCCCTTGGTATTCAGCAGCACCACCCCCTCGGACATGTTCTCCGCCAGGGTGGCAAACTCCCGCTGCTGCTGGCGCATGGTGTCCATCTGACAGCGGATGGTGTCGTTCTGACGGCGGATCTTGGTGATAAGGGGGGCCAGCTCGTCATAACCCCGGCACTGCTCCGGCTCTTCCAGGTCCAGGTCCAGAATGGGGCGGATGATGCCCTTGGCCAGCCGGGAGGCCAGCACCGCCGCCAAAATCATGGACAGCACCAGAATAATGAGCAGCGGCTGGATCATAGAGGCCAGCAATACCACCACCGTAGACTGAGCGCTGGCCAGGCGGATCACCGTGCCGTCGCTCAACCGGCGGGCGGCATAGTAGGTCCGGCGGGACAGGGTGGACGACTCCCGCTGGGCCGTGCCCTGGCTGGCCAGCATGGCCTGGCGGATCTCCGCCCGGTCGGCGTGGTTCTCCATCTGGGCGGGGTCTGCCCGGTTGTCATACAGCACGGTGCCGTCCTTGTCCACCCAGGTCACCCGGCTGGACACATTCAGCGTGTCTAAGTAGTCCCGGCCCGTGGTCTCCACGCCCTGGGCCACCATGGCCGCCTCGGTGGCCAGTTCCCGGGTGAGCTGGTCGCCGAAATACTGGTACAGCATCCCCATGAACAGGGCCACCGACAGCAGAAACACGGCAAGTCCCACCGTCATGGCGTTTTTAAAAATCTTCGCGGCCATTTTCTCGCTCCATTCTGCCCAGGGCCGCTTTTACGCTCAGCCCTCGGCGATCTTATAGCCCACGCCCCGCACCGTTTCGATGCAGCCGCCGGACTCCCCCAGCTTCTGGCGCAGGGTGCGGATATGGACATCCACGGTGCGGCTTGCCCCGTCGAACTCATAGCCCCAGATGGTGTTCAGCAGCTGGTCCCGGGTGAACACGGTCCCCCGGTGCTCCAGCAGCAGGCACAGAAGCTGGAACTCCTTCAGCGTCAGGGCCACGTCCCGCTCCCCGTCCCGGACGATGTGGCGGCCCGGGTCTGCATACAGCTGTCCCAGACGATAGACGGTCTCCGGCTCCTCCCGCCCCCCGGCGTGGCGCAGAGCGGTGCGGATGCGTGCCATCAGCTCCATCATCCCAAAGGGCTTGGCGATGTAGTCGTCCGCCCCCTGGTCCAGGCCCAGCACCTTGTCATATTCGGTGCTCTTGGCGGTGAGCATCAGCACCGGGGTCCTGCGGGTGGCCGGGTCGGCCCGCAGCTTTTTCAGCACCTGCAGGCCGTCCTCCTCGGGCAGCATAATGTCCAGCAGCACCAGCTCCGGCTTTTCCAGGGCCAGGGCGCTCCAGAACTGGGACGGCCGGTCAAAGCCCCGGGCCTCCATGCCCTGGCTGTTCAGCGTGTAAACCACCAGCTTTTGAATGCTGGCATCATCCTCCAGAACGTAGATCATATCCGTTCAAAACTCCTGTCAAAAAGCGCCTTCAGTCGTCCTCATACTGGCCGGTGAGGGCATACTCCACCCACTGGGCAATGTTGCAGGCATGGTCCCCGATGCGCTCGAAATACTTGGCGATCATCAGCATATCCAGGCAGGCGGAGGCGTCCTCTCCCCGGCCGATCATATTGGCCAGCTGTTTCCGCATATTCAAAAACAGCTGGTCCACCCGGTCGTCCCGGGCAATGACCTGGTGGGCCAAATCCAGGTCCTCCCGGACAAAGGCATCCACGCTGTCCGTCACCATGCTGATGGCGGTGCGGGCCATGTCTCCCATGGGGGTCTCGTCGGCCAGCTTGCCCGCCTGCACGTCCCGGGCGATCTCCGCGATATCTGCGGCCTGGTCGCCGATGCGCTCCATGTCCGAGATCATGCGCATGGATGCCGAGATGGTCCGCAGGTCCCGGGCCACCGGCTGCTGGCGCAGCAGCAGCTGCATACAAAGGCTTTCAATGTCCCGCTGCTGCTGGTCGATCTGCTGTTCCAGCTGTCCGGCCCGCTCCCCCAGCCGCCGGTCCCCAGTGAAATAGGACTTGGCCGCATCGGAGATGGCCTCCTCGCACAGGGCCCCCATGGTGATCAGCGCCTCGCTGAGCTGCTGCAGCTGTTCGTGAAAACGGTCTCTCATGGTTATCCGAACCTCCCCGTGATGTAATCCTCGGTGCGCTTGTCCCGGGGCATGGAGAACACCTGGTCCGTCTTGCCGAACTCTACCAGCTCGCCCAGCAGGAAAAACGCCGTGTTGTCAGAGATGCGGGCCGCCTGCTGCATGTTGTGCGTCACCATGACGATAGTATAATCTTTTTTCAGCTCGGCGGCAAGGTCCTCGATTTTAGATGTGGAGATGGGGTCCAGGGCAGAGGTGGACTCGTCCATCAGCAGCACGTCAGGCTTAACGGCCAGGGCCCGGGCGATGCACAGCCGCTGCTGCTGGCCGCCGGACAGGCCCAGGGCGGACTTTTTCAGCCGGCCCTTCACCTCGTCCCAGATGGCCGCTCCCCGCAGGGACTCCTCCACGATCTCGTCCAGCTTTACCTTGCTGCGGATGCCATGGGTCCGGGGTCCGTAGGCCACGTTGTCATAGATGGACATGGGGAAGGGGTTGGCCTTTTGGAACACCATGCCGATGTGCTTGCGCAGGTCGGTCACGTCCTGGTCCGGGGCATAGACCTCCTGGCCCCGATAGGTCAGCGAGCCGGTGATCTTCACAATGGGGATCAGGTCGTTCATCCGGTTCAGGGTGCGCAGAAAAGTGGACTTGCCGCAGCCGGAGGGCCCGATGAGGGCGGTGATCTCGTTGGCGGGAATGTCGATGTTGATGTTCTTCAGCGCATGATTTTCCCCGTAGTACAGGTTCAGATCACGGGCGGAAAGAATGGTGTTTTCCATATGTTAAAACTCCTTATATCCGCGTTATATCTGCAATATTGTTCAAAATCTCGGGGCACTTATTGTTTTTGTCTCAACTTTTTGCCCGCCGCCTTGGCCGCCAGATTGATCGCCAGGGTGAGCACCAGCAGCACCACCGCCACGGCGAAGGCCGGGTCCATCATGGCCCGCTCCTTGGCAAAGACGTACAGCTGCACCGTCAGGGTGGCACCGGAGCTGTGGAGGAACTTGTCCGTGCTGGCAAAGAAGTCGTTCATGGCGTTGCCCATGCCGCCCACATACAGCAGCACGGCGGACTCGCCCACGATGCGGCCCACGGCCAGGATGCAGCCGGTGACGATACCGTCGATGGAGCTGGGCAGCACCACCGTGCGGATCATGTGCCACTTGCCGCTGCCCAGGCCCAGAGCCCCCTCCCGATAGGACTGGGGCACCGTCTTCAAGGACTCCTGGGTGGTGCGGATGATGGTGGGCAGATTCATCATGGCCAGGGCCAGGCTGGCCGCCAGCAGGGAGTAGCCCAGGCCCAGCGTCTTGCAGAAGGCCAGATAGCCCACCAGGGCGTACAGGATGGAGGGGATGCCGGACAGGGTCTCGGCGGCAAATTCGATGGCGGAGACCAGCTTGTGGTTGGTGGCGTACTCGGTGAGGTACACTGCCGCCCCCACGCCCAGGGGGAGGGCGATGCACAGGGTGACGCACACCACATACAGGGTGTTGCAGATGGCGGGCAGGATGCCCAGAGTACCCTTGAGCACCGACTCGGACGAGGTGAGGAACTGCCAGCTCAGCTGGGGGATGCCCCGCCACAGGATATAGCCCATCAGAAACACCAGCAGGGCGCAGGTGATCCCGGCGCTCAGCCACAGCAGGCTCCGCATCCCCCGGTCATATACCCGGCGGTTCAGGCTCATGGCACAGCCAGTCCGCTCCCGCTCTAACACGGCGGTCTTGTTCGCCGTTACACAGTTGACGCTCTCCATGCTCCTCACTCCTTCTCCCGCTTTAGTACCAGATTCAGAAATACGTTGATCATCATAATGAACAGGAACAGCACCAGTCCGATGGAGAACAGGGCCATCTTCTGCAATGACCCGTCGGCGGCATAGGACATTTCGCTGGCCACGGCGGTGGTCAGGAATTTGACGCTTTTGAACAGACCGGGCATGTTGGCCGCGTTGCCCGCCACCATCATGATGGCCATGGCCTCGCCGATGGCCCGGCCCACGCCCAGCACCACCGCTGCGGCGATGCCGCTTTTGGCCGCCGGGGCGCTCACCCGGAAATAGGTCTCCATCTCTGTGGCCCCCAGGGCCAGACTGGCCTCCTCATACTCCCGGGGCACCGCCCGCAGGGCGGTCTCGCTCACCGAGATGATGGAGGGCAGGATCATCACCGCCAGCACCAGAATGGCGGCCAGCAGGGTGTCGCCGGCCTTCAGGTGAAACAGGCCCCGGATGCCGGGCAGCAGTACCGCCATGCCCACCATACCATAGACCACCGAGGGGATGCCCGCCAGCAGATCCACCGCAGGACGGACCACCGCCGCCAGCTTGGCCGGTGCGGCCTTGGCCAGGAACATGGCCGTCAAAAAGCCCACGGGCACGCCGATGAGGATGGCCCCGGCGGTGCCGTAGATGGAGGTGAGGATAAAGGGCAGGATGCCATATCGGGGATCGGTCTTGCTGGCCGAGGCCCAGGTCGTTCCCAACAGGAAGTTGCCCAGCCCCACCCTTTGGATGGCGGGCAGCCCGGAGACCACCAGGTACACGGTGATGACCAGCACAAAAGCCACCGCCACCGCCCCGCACAGGAAGAACAGCAGCTGCATGGCGTTCTCCAGGGGGTCCAATTTTCTGGTTCGTATCACGGTGATATCCACCTTTCTATCGTCAGACACAGGGGGAACACGCAAGCCGGGGCCTGCGTGTTCCCCCAGATCGTTTGCTTGTTACTTTGCGGCGGGAGGTACAGCCCCGGCCTGGGCGATCAGACTGGCAGCGTCGGCGCTCATGGCAAAGTCCAGGAAAGCCTGGGCCGCATCGCTCAGCTGGGTGCCGTCCTTGGTGATCATCACGAAGGGGCGCTGGATCTCATAGGTACCGTCCTGCACGGTGGCCTCGGTGCAGTCCACGCCGTTCACCTTCACGGCCTTCACATTGTCGCTCACAGCGGACAGGGAGGCATAGCCGATGGCGCTGGGGTTAGAAGCCACGTTGCCGATGACATCACCGGTGGAGGAGTACTCGTTCAGGTACTTGCAGGCATCCTCCACGCCCACCAGCTCCTCAAAGGCGCCCCGGGTGCCGGAACCGGCCTCACGGCCATAGACGGCGATCTCTTCATCGGCACCGCCCAGGTCCTTCCAGTTGGTGATCTCGCCCTTGAAGATCTGGGCGATCTGATCCACGGTCAGGTCCTCCACGGTATTCTCGGGGTTGACCACAATGGCCACGCCGTCCAGGGCCACAATGTGGGCCTGAGCGCCCTTGCCCTCCTCCTCGCTCTTCAGCGCACGGGAGGCAAGGCCCAGATCTGCGGTGCCGTCGATGGCGGAGGTCACGCCGGCGCCGGAGCCGGAACTGGTGTAGTTCACGGTGACGTTGGGCTGCTGCTCCTTAAAGGCCTCGATGAGCACCTGCATCACCTTCTCCATGGAGGTGGAGCCGTTGGTGTTGACTACGCCGCTGAGCTGCTCGGTCTGGCTGGCCTGGCTGCCCTGGGCATCGGAGCCGTTGGCATCGTTCGCATTGCTGCTGTTTCCGCCGCAGCCGGTGAGCATGGACAGAGCCATGGCGGCGGCCAGGGCAAGACTGAATAACTTTTTCATAGTAATTCTCCTTACTGTGGGGCGGCTGTCTGCCGCCCGTGTTTTCTTTGGCTTTCACCTTACAGCCCACAGTATATCGGCCCATTGTAAAATGCAAAACCAGCGCAACGTTAAGCCTTTGTAAAATGTAAAATGGCAGCAAAAATGCCGCCCCAACATGGGACGGCATGAAAAAGCGTCTGGTTTTATGCTCCAAAACGGAATATTCACTTTCTGCAATACCTTTTGTATTGGGCCGGCGCTGTACGCAGCAGTTTTTCTTTCCAGATTTTTCATAATATGCTACAATATATCTGGCGTATGGATATGCGCTGGCGCTGCCCGTAGTTCGGTAGGCGGGGCCCCTCCTTTTCGGGAGGAGGCCGCTTCTTCTTGTTCCTCCTCCACTACTTAGGAGGGGGGTGATGTCATGGTCACTTATTCCGACCTGTTTGAGTTCGGCATTCTGATCGTCAGCATCATTTCTCTGGTCGTCCAGATAAACAAAAAGAAGTAATCGCCTTAGCTTGCCCCGCTAACGATTACTTCCTTTTGTAATCCACAGAGGGGCTCCCGTCTACCGGCAGCGCCTCCCTTTGTCTTTAGTATAACATGATTTGGAAGTTTGTCAATCCCCCAGCGGCCTGTAAACCGCTGGGGGATCGAGACTGTCAAAAAAGAGTTTATCGGTGCGCTGCCGTATTGTCCCAGTGTTATGGAGACTATGGATCAGAGGACGGCTGCTGTGATATCACGAATCACAGCAGCCGTCCTTTCGCTTTGCAATCGCCCGGTTCAATACCGGTGTACCCACCCGGACAAGAACCACACGGGGGCCAGCCAGGTGATCAGGAAGATGAGCAGATTCAGGGGGGACAGGGAGCCATAGGCCTGAACGGAGACCAGATAGGCGGCCAGCAGCAGGCCCAGGGTGGAGCCCACGCAGCACAGCACCGCCCCCACCACGGTGGCCCACCGCAGGCGGCGGGCGCCGGTGACGGACTCGGCCAGGGGGTAGATCCCCTCCCGGCACAGCAGGGCCACCAGCTGGTCGCTGTGGCTCTGGTCGGGATCGGACAGCTCCCGCCGCCGCTCCACGGGGGGAAAGTCCATCTTGTCCGCCGCCAGCTTAAAGCGCTGCTTGAGCATGGCGGGGATCAGGTTGAAATCCCGGGTAGCCAGCACAGGGCCGACTTTTTCCCGCATCAGCTCCTCAATGGAGGGGAAGACTGTGTCGGGCAGGGTGTAGCTCAGGGCGAAGATGCCCGCCAGCTCCCCGTCGATGGCGCAGAACACGGCATTTCTCACATTCAGCCCCACGGGGAGGGAGACCTCCATCAGGTTCATAAAGGCCGCCGAGCCCACCAACACCTGGTCGCCCCGGATATTGGCGGACAGGCCGCCGCCCTCATAGCACTGCAGGTGGTCGGCGTTGCGCATCAGGCCACCCAGGGCTCTTAAATGGTCGTGGAACAGCTTGGTCAGGCCGCTGCCCGAGTCCCGGATGAGGGTGGCCGTGTAGGCCACCACCCGCTCCATGGGGAAGTCCCCCAGGACCTTATAGCCGTTGAGCTCCACATACCCCGGCGGGAACAGGTCCCCGTCGGTGAGGAGCACCCGGTCGCCCTGCCGGGCACAGGCCGCCCCGGGCCAGCCGGCCAGGGCTCCGCCGCTCTGGATGAGCCGCCGGGCGATTTTGTGGAAGGAGCGGCCATAGGCCAATGCCCCGCCAAAGGCGGCGGTGGCGCAGAACAGGGCGGACATGCCCCATAAAAGGTCTAAGCTCCGGCCCCGGCCCACCGTGGCCAGCACAGCAAGCAGGATATCCCCCAGCAGCAGCAGGGGGCAATAGCGCCGAAAGACGAGCTGGGCCCCGTCGTCCATCTGGATGCGGCTTCCAAAGTCCCGGCAGTCCCCGGACCACTTGGCATAGGTGTCCCGGCCGTTCCACTTTCCCTCGTCCAGGGTGACCCGGTAGGGGTGGGAGGAGGCCGCCGCCGTGCGGCAGGACAGGCGCAGGGCGCATTTTTTGTGATAGCTGCCGTGGAGCTGGCACCACAGGCCAGCCAGAGCCACCGCCGTGTAGGGCAGCCGGGCGGTCTGGTCCCCGGAGAGGGCCAGGACCACGCCGTCCCCCAGGGTGGTGAGGCAGGCCAGGGCGGCCAGGCTGTCCATACCCACCTTTCCGCGGAAGGCCCGGCCCAGTCCGGCGAATAGCACGTCCAGCCCCAGCAGGGTCCCCAATGCCATCAGGCCCGCCGCCCCCCAGCACTGGACGGCGGCGCTGTCCAGTGGGGGCAGCCACACCAGGCCTGCGGCGGGCACGATGAGCTGGGCCAGGGCGGCGAAAAACAGTATGGCCACCACCAGCACCCGCAGGCGCAGGGCTTTCAGCCCCCGGCTATAGGTCTTGGCCAGGTCGTGGGGGTCGGTGTCCGGGGGCGGCGGCTCCGGCGGGCGGGCCTTGCGCAGACGGCCCAGGTCAAATTCCCGGTGCTCCTCCCGATCCGTTCCGGGGATGAGCTTTTCCAGGCGGTGGACCTCGTCCAGGTCGGTATTTTCGTCCTCGGCATACATCTGGTCGGCGTAGTCGTCGGCCTTGCGGCCCAGGCGCTTGAGAAAGGCGGACAGAATGCTCTCCGGCTGGGGGAATTCCACGATGCGGCCATCGCCGTCGTTTGGAGCAGGTTCCTCCTCGTCGGGTCCTTCCTCCTCGTCGGCTCCTTCGTCCTCAGGGTCGTCTTGGGCAGATTCGTCTGTCTCGTCCGCCGGCTGCTCCTCGTCCTCCGGGGCATCGTCAGCCGCTTCGTCAGCCTCCCCCTCCGGCCATTTGCCGGTGTCCTCCTCCCCCGGCGTCTCCGGCTGTTCTTCCGCTTCGTCCGGCTCTTCTTCCGGCTCCGGCTGTTTGGCTGCGCCGGGGAAGGCAACTACCTTGTCCCGGCCGTCCCGGCTGTCCCGTTCTGGCCGGACGGGGATGCCCCCGGGCCGGGCGGAGGGGTTTCCGCCGAACTCGGCCAGGATGTCGTCCAGGGAAAAGCCGCCGCTGTCCGCGTCGCCGATCAGCGATTTGATCTCCCGCAGGTCGCCGTTATTCAGTTTTTCGTCCTTGCGGTCACTCATGGGTGTTCCTCGCTGGCCCCGTGGGGCGGTTTAGTTGCCGGTACGCTGGCGCACCGCCTCATACAGCAGCACGGCGGCGGCGGCAGAGGCGTTCAGGGAGTTGATCTTGCCGAACATGGGGATGGACACGGTGAAGTCGCAGTTCTCCGCCACCAGGCGGCTCATGCCGTCCCCCTCGCTGCCAATGACAATGGCGGCGGGGCCTTTTAGATCGGCCTTATAAAGGCTGGTGTTCCCCTGGGCGGCGGTGCCGAAGACCCACACGCCCTCGTCCTTGAGCTGCTTGAGCAGGGCGGTGATGTTGGGCACCCGGGCCACGGGCACATGGGCCACGGCCCCGGCGGAGGTTTTGGCCACCACGGCGGTGAGTCCGGCGGAGCGGCGCTTGGGGATGATGACCCCGTGGGCCCCCGCCGCGTCGGCGGTACGGATGACCGCGCCCAGGTTGTGGGGGTCGCTGAGCTCGTCGCACACCACGATCAGGGGGGCCTCCCCCTTCTCCCGGGCGATGTTCAGGATGTCGTCCACGCTGGCGTACTCCCGTGCGGCGGCCACGGCGATCACGCCCTGGTGGGAGTGGGTGCGGCTCATGCCGTCCAGCTTCCGCCGGTCTGCGTCCACCACCACCACGCCCTTCTCCCGGGCGGTGGAGGCGATGTGGCCCAGGGTGGCATCGGTCTCACCTTTTAAAATATAGATCTTGTCGATGGTCACGCCGGCCCGCAGGGCCTCGACCACGGCGTTGCGGCCTTCGATGATGCCGTCGTTCTCCGTCTCCACCGGAGCGGAGCGGCGCAGAGGCTTTCTGGTATCCATAGGGGGTTCCTCCCAATTCTCATCAGTTTTGCATACATGGGAGAGTATAGCACATTTGCCCGCCTGGGAAAAGAAAAATTTTCAAAAACAACGGGGAAACCGCACCAGCCGGCGGTCTCCCCGTTGTTTATATCCATTTTATTGTGTTAATTTGCTCAGTTCTCCAGAGAACTCAGGCCGCCATCCGTTCTGGCATCCAGAATGTATTCTATAAACACTGTGTCATTTTGTATTTGATATAGCACCTGATACCAGTTTTTAATAAACATTTTGTGGTATTTATTCGCGGGAATATAGGGAGCGTTAAAAAAGGGAAATCGCTGTGGCATATGTGCCAGTGACCGCATAGCCACCATCAGTTCCCGTTTCTTTTCCTTCGCCGCTACTTTACTCACTCGGCCCAAAAAGGCTATGTGCGCCACCAGCATTCGGTCAGCCCGGTCAGAAACGATAACTTTATACGTTCCGTCTCCCATAGTCAGTCCTCACCAAGTACCTGGTTCAGATGGGTCTCTAACTCGTCTAAAGTGTAGCCGGTCCGCCCAGCCAGGCGGTCCTCCTCCACCGCCAGCAACTCCTCCCGCAGCTTGAGCATCTTTTCCCGACGTTCAAAGGTCTCGATGTCCATAACCACCAGGTCTCCCTCGCCGTTTTTTGTGAGGAACACTGGCTCCGCCGTCTGGCGGCACAGATTTGCAATTTCATTATAATTCTGGCGGATAACGGCAGACGGGCGAATATTCATAGAGACACGCTCCTTTCAAATAGTATTATTTTAATTATATTATATTTCTTTTGTACTATCCTGTCAATCTGGTTTTCTTTTACTTTCACAGAAAGTTTACACCGCCGTTTCTTGTTTTTACCGGCGGGGTGTGGTATGATATAGGATAAATTGCGCAGTCTCTGCATGATTTAAAATTCAGTGTCGGGAGGTATACTCCTTTGAAGCCAGACAAAGGGAACAACAAAAGAAATACGTTCGGTCTCATCACGCTGATCCTGTGGGCGCTGGTGCTGACCTTCCTGTTCCGCAGCTGCTCCTCGTCCTATGCCAGCGCCAACGAGGTACAGGTGGACTACTCCACCTTTAAGCAGTGGGTGCAGCAGGACAAGGTGGACCGGGTGCTGATGCAGTCGGGCAAATACACCATCACCCTGAAAGAGGGCGTGACGGTGGAGGTGCCCGAGCAGACCAACTCCACCAGCTCCATCTTCTACAGCTGGATGGGCAATCAGGACCGGGAGACCGTCTATGTCACCACCCCCACCCCGGTGGCCGACCTGGAGCTCTATTCCCTGATGGGGACCCACGGCGTGGACTACTATGACAAGCCGGTGGACAGCTCCACCCAGATCATGTATCTGCTGCTGTCCTATCTGCTGCCCGTGGTCATCATGGTGGGCGCCATGATGTTCCTGTTCCGGGGCGTGGGCGGAAAGGGCGGCATGGGCGGCCTCGGCGGCGTGGGCAAGGCCAACGCCAAGGTCTATGTGGAGAAAAAGACGGGGGTCACCTTCCGGGACGTGGCCGGTCAGGACGAGGCCAAGGAGTCCCTGCAGGAGATCATCGACATCCTCCACAACCCCCAGAAATACACCGACATCGGCGCCAAGCTGCCCAAGGGCGTGCTGCTGGTAGGCCCTCCGGGCACGGGCAAAACTTTGCTCGCCAAGGCCGTGGCCGGCGAGGCCGGGGTGCCCTTCTTCTCCATCAGCGGCTCTGACTTTGTGGAGATGTTCGTGGGCGTGGGCGCGTCCCGTGTCCGCGACCTGTTCAAAGAGGCCAGCAAAATGGCCCCCTGCATCATTTTCATCGACGAGATCGACACCATCGGCAAATCCCGTGACAACCGCATGGGCGGCAACGACGAGCGGGAGCAGACTCTGAACCAGCTGCTGGCCGAGCTGGACGGCTTTGACCCCGGCAAGGGCGTCATCGTCCTGGGCGCCACCAACCGGCCCGAGGTGCTGGACAAGGCCCTGCTGCGGCCCGGCCGCTTTGACCGGCGCATCACCATCGACCGGCCCAACCTGGCCGGGCGTATGGCCACCCTTCAGGTCCACACCCGGAAGATCAAGCTGGCCGAGGACGTGAATCTGAAGAAGATCGCCCTGGCCACCGCCGGCTGCGTGGGCGCGGACCTGGCCAACCTGGTGAACGAGGCCGCCCTGCGGGCGGTGCGCAACGGCCGCCGCCTGGTCACCCAGGAGGACCTGCTGGCCTCCTTCGAGTTTGTCATCGCCGGCAGCGAGAAGAAGAACTCCGTCCTCACCGAGTTTGAAAAGAAGCTGGTGGCCTATCACGAGGTGGGCCACGCCATGGTGGCCTACAAGCAGAAAAATGCCGAGCCGGTGCAGAAGATCACCATCGTCCCCCACACCGAGGGCAGCCTGGGCTATACCCTGCTGATGCCCGAGGAGGACAAGACCAACCTGCGCACCCGGGAGGAGCTCATGGCCAAGATCACCGTTTCCATGGGCGGCCGGGCCGCCGAGGAAGTGGTGCTGCACACCATGACCAACGGGGCCTCTCAGGACATTCAGGAGGCCACCAACATCGCCCGAAACATGGTGGCCATGTACGGCATGAGCGACGAGTTCGGCATGATGGCCCTGGGCTCTGTCCGCAGCCAGTATCTGGACGGGGGCTATGGCCTGGACTGCGCCCAGGATACCGCCGCCGTGATGGATAAGCAGGTGAAGCTCATTTTGGAGCAGTGCTATAAAGACGCGGTGGAGCTGCTGAAAGAGAACATGGACGACATGCACAAGGTGGTGGCCTATCTGCTGGAGAAGGAGACCATCACCGGCGGAGAGATGGTGGCCATCATCCAGGGCCGGGACCCCGCCCTGGTGGAGGACGCCTACGCCTCCACCCACAGCCGCCAGCGGCCCCTGCCCGGGGACATCGAGCCCCCCGCCCGGAACATCCACA
>PPYF01671386.1_pt1 | contig 13666 bp, 8 predicted proteins | sample 1559871 | NCBI WGS metagenome assembly PPYF01 (sample SAMN08240021, study PRJNA423297) | Human gut metagenome, whole genome shotgun sequencing project. | reverse complement strand
GGTAACCGCAGATGGAATGCTGATAACTGGATTATTTATAAAAATGCATAGATAAAAAAGTTAAAAGCGAAATCCCTGCGTCGCGATAATTATACTTGACAAATGCTACATAGATTCCTGGCAATGGCATATAGTTAAATGCGAAGAAAAAAATCATTGCCGGGACACACATCAGTGTCAGTACACGGTACTTCCAGAGTTTCTGCCAGAAGTTTAGTTTTTTGCCAACCTGTTTTGCAACACCGTTCTTCCTTTTCATATATTTTCCCCTCTCCAATGTTTTCTTGAAACCGATTTCAAAACCTTGTAAAAACAAAGCACTTATATTTTTCACAAAACTGTCTGCCAGCTTCCATAAGGTGTAATATTTTTTGATCCTAAGTGTCAGGAACGCCTTTATATCTTCTTTTTTGCATGTTTCCCGCACTTATCTTACACCTTTGCTGTGTAAACCCCATCCATACAGCCGGCTTTTACACCAGTTGTGTATTTTATAGTGCTTTTTAATTTGAAACCCTTTTCATATTGTTATATTACAATACATATTATGAGTTGTCAACAGGTTATTTTACTTTTTGTACATATTTATTTCACATTTATTTTATTTTTCCGTCATTCTAACGGATTTTACCGTTTTAACTCCGCTACGGATTCTCTGATGATCAGAGTCGGTGTCACTTTCTGTACCTCCGGCACTTCTTTTCCGCCAATCTTATCTAATGCGGTGTCAACCAAAAGCTTTCCAAATGCTTCATAATCATAGGAAATACTGCTCAGCCTTGGTATGACGGTATCTACAATAAACGTATTATCAAAACTGATGAGGGAAATATCCTCCGGGATCCTAAGTCCATGCTCTTTGATGGAACGCATCACACCCACTGCACTGTAGTCGTTGATCGCGATCACCGCCGTGGGAAGTGTCTTATTTCCCTGAAAGAGTGCCTCGAACCCCTGATAACCGCCCTCAATCGAATAATTGGATTTGATCACATAGCGCTCACGGTAGGTCAGACCGTTCTTTCGCAGCAGACTTCGGTAGCGGATGCGCTTATCGTAAGTGGATTTCATCTCCTCGACTCCGCCGATCAGTGCGATTCTTCTATGTCCTAAACCGATCAGACACTCCATGCTCTGGTTCATGCCCTCCGCCTCGTCGATCGTGACCTGGCAACACTCACCGCCCTCCACCTTTCCTGTTGTGATGACCGGGATGGATTCAGCGACACGGTTGATCAGATCTGCGTATTCCGGCTCCGTGACAAGGCTGTCTGATTTTCCCCCGATAACGATGATCGCATCCATACGCATGTCAAACATTTTCTGGATATATTCCACCTCGAGATCCGGATTGCTTAATGTTCCGCAGATCATCGGCACATACCCGCGCGCAATGATCCCCTTCTCACAGTTTTCCACCATGGATGAATAATAAGGATTGACCAGATCTGCAGCAAGCACACCGATGACGTTCGTTTTCGTCTTGATCAGTCCCTGCGCAAGCGCGTTTGGCCTGTAATCATATTTGCGGATCACTGCTTCCACACGCGCTCTCTTTTCCTCGCTCACCCTCGCATTTTTTGTCATGACTCTCGACACTGTTGCCGGTGAAACTCCCGCTTCCTGTGCAATTTTATAAATATTTAACTCACTGCCCATCGGCCATCCCCCTTAAAAAGTCATATTTGAAAACGTTTTCAAGTTAATTTTATCGGGATTTTGCAGGTTTGTCAATATAGGGTCAGATTCTTTTTTTCGTCCATTTTCGTGAGCGGAAACGGATAAAAAAGATACTTCCGCGGAACATCTCATCGAGCATGAACGCGATCCAGCATCCTGCCAGTCCCATCCCAAGGCGTATCCCAAGCAGATATGCAAACAAAATGCTGACGCCCCAGCAGGAGATCACGGCGATGACCATCGGGAAGAACACATCCCCCGCTCCCCGGAGTGAATTGTCCTCAACATGGTTGAACGCGCGCCCGATCTCCACGAAAATATCGATAAAAAAGATCACACCCGTCATCCCGATGATCTCCTCACTCTGCGTAAATAAATGCATCAACGGTCTATGGCAGAGAAAGATCAGAACCGAAAGCACAATATTTAAGCTGACCGCGATTTTTAACACCTGCTGGTTCAGCCGGTATGCCTTTTCATACTCCTTTGCACCCGTCATCCATCCCATCAGGATCGCGGTGGAAAGCCCGAGTGACATTCCGGTCACATAGACATAAAACACGATGGATGAAACATAGATCTTTGCGGTGAGCGCCGCTGTTCCAAGCACTGCTAAGATCGATGTTGACACGATCTGTGAAAAGGAATACGACAGGGAACTGATCCCTCCCGGCAGTCCGATCTTTAAGATTCCACCCACGCAGGATAATGTCTTTAAATTTTTCGATGCAAAATCAAGATGCAGTCCGCAATGGAACAGAAACCAGACGCCAAGTAAAAGCGCCGTCCCATGGCTTGCCACGTTTGCCATTGCGATACCTTCCACGCCCTCCGGCACAATTTTCACCGGCTGGAAAATCACAACGTAATTTAACACTGCATTCACGATATTCATAAACAAAGATACCGTCACTGCAAGTTTCGGTTTTCCATAACTGCGCAGTACCGCGGAGATAGCAGAAATAATGCCCTGCAGTACGGAAAAGCCGATACAGATGCGAAAATATACCACCGCCATCTCATACACCGATGTTTCTAACTGCATCGGACGCATGACTGCACCTGCAAAAAATGCCAGTATCGTTCCTAAGATCAGGCTGATTGCACCTCCGCACACGATGGAGGTAAACGCTGCATCCGACGCCCTTTTTTCATCTCCCGCCCCCAGTCTGTGGCTGATGACGACCGATGCGCCGCCGCTGAATACCGCATAAAACGTGTACAAAAATCCGATCACCTGGTTTGCCGCACCGACTGCCGCGACCGCATCATCCGCATAGTGCCCAAGCATCAGCGTATTGACCGTACCGGTCATATTCATCAAAAGCTGTTCAATAAACAACGGGATAAACAATCCTTTCAGCGTCAGCGTTCCCTCTGCCGTAGTAACGCTGGTGCAGTCTGCATCAATCCATTTCCACTTCAAGATGCATTCCTCCTTTTTCTTCTGTGCTGTCTTTTTCTGCTATGCCGGTCTTTCCTGTGATTCTGTTTTTTTCTGTGATAGTACTTATTTCCGCTATGCTGTCTGTCTCTGAAATTTCTACACGGATCTTTCCCCTGTTTATTCTTCTCACATAGATCATGAGCTTTCCGTCCTTTGTCTTTCTCGCATTTTCCGCATATGGAGTCACATCCGACAGATCCCCGTTCTCGATCCCTGCCAACATACCTGCCCCGCTCACTGCCACACGCAGTTTTCTGTCATCCCAGACAACCTTCTGCCCATTTTGATCCACAAGTGTGAGCGCGACCTGATAGAGATATCCATTTTCCTGTGTCTCTGAAAAAGGAATCTCCTCCGGTTGATAGACCTCAGCTTTGATACCAGCGGCGTTCTGCGTTGTAAGCAGTCTCTCCTGTTCTATGATATTTCCGTTTTCATCATAACCACTCGCCTCAAGGATCCCTGCCTCCCAGAATACCTCAAAACGATATGCGCCGTCGTCGTTATAGCCAATCTGTCTGCCAGCCTCTTTTCCATTGATAAAAACAGCTGTCTCCGGCAGATTTGAGTAACACATCACGATGACCTTTTCTCCAGCTTTGTAATTCCAGTTTTCCCGACATGGGATCCACTCTGCAGATTCCTCACTCCACGGTCTTGTGGCAAGATAAAGCTGCGGTTCTTCACACCACAATGATTTTCTGCGGTAATATCTTGCTTTTTCAAATCCGGCACAGTCCAAAATTCCGGCTCCAGATCCATGAACCGGCCAGCCATGTGCCTCCCCTAAATAATCGATCCCGGTCCACAAAAACTGTCCGCTGATATAATCATTTGATTTTACCGCATCCCACGCCTCATAGCTGTGCCCGTTTTCACTCCCTAAAAACGGGATCTGAGGGAAATCTTTGTGATCGGCTTCGTAATACTGCTCCTTATAGTTGTAGCCTGCCACATCCAGATGCTCTAACATACCAAGCTTTGCAGACAGCTCCGGGTAGGCAAGTGCCATGGTGACCGGACGGCTCTCATCTTCACTCTTTACAATACTGGAAAGTTCTTCGGCGATCGGAAGCAGTCTTCGCATGTCCGGTTTTGCCGGATCATACTGCCGTTCTGCCGCCGGTTTGTTCGCGTCGTTATTTCCGGTCATCTCCAGAAAACTCGGATGACAATACGGATCGTTTGGATAGTCAATCTCATTTCCGATGCTCCACAAAATGATGGACGGATGATTGCGGTCACGCCTTACCATGGCACGCAGATCCTTTTCGTGCCATTCTGGAAAATCTTCAAAATAACCCTGATGTTTTGGCGGATAAACATTGTGTCCCGTGGACCATTTGTTTTTTGCATTTTCCCACTCATCAAACGCCTCATCCATCACAAGAAATCCCATCGTGTCGCACAGCTCATACAGTTCCGGCATATGCGGGTTGTGGCTGCACCGGATCGCATTACAGCCACATTCCTTTAGTTTTGCAAACCGTCTGTGCCATACTTCCTTTGTCACCGCAGCGCCGAGACAGCCGGCGTCATGATGCACACAGACACCTTTGATTTTCATCGGCACACCGTTTAAGAAAAATCCCCGGTCCGCGTCAAATTCTGCCACACGGATCCCTACCTTCTGTTTATCTGCAAGATAAGATATTTTCTTTCCATCCTCGTCCGTTGTCTCATACCAGGTTTCCATCCCATAGAGATCCGGGTGCTCCGGCGACCAGCACTTCGGATCACGGATGGTGCCATGCATGCTGCAGGATACCGTATTTCCTGCCGGGATCTGTACCTGTTCTTTCCACTCTGCCACAGGTGTTCCCTGCGGATCAGACAGTTTTGTGCAGACCACACATGTTTTCTGCTCCTTCGTCTGGTTGCATATCTCATGATGGATACTGACTGCCGCCTGCACTTCCGGAAACTCTTTCCCATCAGCCACAAGTTTCTCTGTCACAAACGTCACGCCATATTCTGCCGGATGCACCTGTTCTTCCACCACAAGAGTGACTTTCCGCGTGATCCCGCTTCCCGTGTACCATCTCGAATCCGCAATGTCCGTGTGCGTCACTTTCACACTGACCACATTTTCCTGCTCCCCAAAATGTGCGATCCCAGAGATATCATAGGAAAATCCGGTGTAACCATACGGGTGTTTTCCCTGATAATAACTGTTGACCCACACCTGGCTGTTTTTATACACACCGTCGAATACCAGACGGATCGCTTTCCCCTGATATTCCTCTGGCAGATAAAAATGCAGCCGGTACCAGCCGATCCCGCCTGTGAGATATCCGGTGCCGCTGGAATATTGTTTTGAAAACGGATAAGCCACTGCCCAGTCATGCGGCAGCATGACACGCTCAAATGCACGATCGTCATATCCCTGATACCATGCCTCCTCACATTCTCCAAAATGAAACTTCCATCCCTCATTTAATAACAGTTCTGTTTTATTCATAATCATAAAAAATACCTCCATTTTTTACTACGGTCTATGTTTTCTTTTAAACACATCATAGTAAAAAACAGAGGTATGATACAATGGAGAATAGTGACGTTTTTTGTCTTTTAGCGACTTTTCATGATTTATTTTTTGACAGAGAATCTGCGTAGGCGCGCGGTGACATCCCGACATTGCGCTTAAACACTTTGCTGAAATAATATTCATCCGGGTAGCCGACCTCCTGGCCGATCACCCCGGTATGCATCGTCGTCTGCGCGATCAGACGCTTGGCATGTTCCATGCGGACTGCCGTCAGATACTGGAAAATGGTCTGTCCTGTCACGCGCTTAAAGATGCGGTTCATGTAATCAAAATTGCCGTCAAACTCCTCCTCTAACCGCTCCCCCGAAATGTCTGCCGCATAAGACGCATTCAGCCATTCCTGTATTTTCTGGACTTTATAATAGCTTTCCGGGAACCCGCCTGCAGTCCTTTCGCGTTCCGCTGTCGCAAAACAGCGCGCGATCTCGATCAACGCCTCCTGTATCCGGCAGGCACAGAGGATCTTATGATTCTCAAACGTGCTGTAATCCTCCGCGATCGCCTGCTTGATCAGCTCATCAATGTGGATCTGGTCGGTGACTTTTTTGATATGCCAGTATTTCGGCAGCCAGATCTCACTCTCATCATAACTTCCATAAGGCTCACACGGCTCCTTTGCCATCGCCTTTCTCCGGCGTTCAAACTGCTGCCTGGCGACTTCCTCTTCTTTTGCATCGACCAGTTCCATCTCCCCATGCATGAAATGTACATAATAATAATTGCAGGTCGTCGCCTTTGTTCCCTCATGCGTGCGATCCTTATCCAGCAGACAGACATCCCCCGGCTTTAAGATCAGAGGCTTTCCGTCCTCAAGCAGATGCATCTCCCCGTGCCGGATAAAATATAAGATCTGTTCTCCCGCCCTGCGTTTCCTGTGGACATAAGGCGGTCTTATCTCTGTCTCATCCACAAAATTTACCTTCGGGAGCATCTGCGCATTTATCCTGTAAAATTCCATCTCTTCCCCTTTACCAGTAGATCTGCCAGTCTTTCTGCAGCCTCGTCAGCGCCTCCATGTAAAAATAATCGCCCCAGCTATTGCACTCATCCACACCGCACGGATTGCAGGTATTATACGGCGAACGGTTCGAATATGTGCTGTGCAGTACGATCCCGTTGGATTTTTCAAAATCTTTTACCGCATAGTTCCGGTATACAGAACCAATAAATTTTTCCGCAAGATCCCGGTAAAATGCCGCCTCCTCATCATATAAGTATTTTGCCATCTCAAGCATTCCGCACGCTGCAATGGAGGCGGAGGAAGAATCCCTCGGCTGTGCATCACCATCCGAAAACTCCAGATCCCAGTACGGTACGAGATCTTTCGGCAGATGCTCTATATAATATTTACTGACACCACGGAAAATATATTTGTATTCCTCTCTTTTTGTATAGCGGTATGCGAGTGCCGTTCCGTAAATTCCCCACGCCTGGCCTCTCGCCCAGGCAGAACCGTCCCGGTAGCCCTGACAGGTTGCCCCGTGATCCGGATTTCCAGTTACCGGATCAAAGAAAAATGTATGCCAGGTCGAAAAGTCCGGGCGGATCACATTTTCAAGTGTGGTATGTACATGCCGGTCAGCGATCTGACGGTAACTCTCATCTCCCGTTTCCTGTGACGCCCAGTAAAGCAGCGGTACGTTGAGCAGACAGTCTATGATCAGCCTGTAATTTTCCGGCTCTCCCATAGTGCCCCACGCCTGGATAAATTCTCCCTTTTCCTGAAAACGGCTCTTTAACTGGTCTGCCGCAAGGAGCGCCGCTCTTTTTCCCGTCCCGGAACCGGTCAGCTTATAACCTGCGACACAGGATGGTGTATACAAAAATCCCATATCATGATGATCCACACAGATCTTCTGCTCGATCCGGTGCAGGAAATCCTGCATCTGGATCTCTGCCGCCTTTAACAGAACGTCCTCCCCGCCATATTCATAGGCAAGCCAGATCTCCCCCGTCCAGAATCCCGTCGTCCACTCCACGTTGTCGATTGGACGGTAAAATCCATTTTCACTGTATGCATTCTGAAATTTTGTCGTAAATTCCGGCAGAACACGCTTTACCTGCATGCATGCAGATGCCAGAGCATCCTCGCGCTCCTCTTTTGTGACTGGCATGACGCCTTTTAACTTATTCTTTGTCTTCTCTGATAACTGCATATGCTTCCCCCATTTTCTTTTCGACAATGATTTTTTTCCCTTTCACCGGCACACAGAGGCGGAACTCTCTGATTTTCTTTGGGATGTGCGGTGTCCAGTAATATCCACCCTTCTCTGCCGCATCGATATGTACCCCCGCGATCTCCTCGATCAAAATCGGGATTGGTGCAGATGCCCAGGGGTGACACAGGCTGGTATTCCATTTCTGGTCTTTCCCCCAGGCCTCAAAACAGGTCGTTGCGCCCTCGCGCAGCATATTGACCCATCCGTGTTCGCCCTCATTGACCAGCAGCTCATACACCATATCGTACTGTCCGCGTTCTGCGAACACACGCAGCACAAAATAGCTCAGCATCACGCCGCAGGAAAATCCCTTCTGTTTCATAAACGTCAGTATTTTCTCTTCGTCCGCTTCTGGCAGTAAATGAAAGTACATCGCATAAACATTCGAATGCAGTGCCGCGTGGCTGCTCGTCTCGCTGTCCGCTAAAAGTCCTGTCTTTTCCCGGTAAAAAGCGTTCCGGTATGCTTTTTTAATTTCTTTCGTCTGATACGGCATTTCCCTGCCACAGATCTCTGCCAGCGTATTCTGTGTCTCCATCGCCCCGATGTAGAGTGCATTGATCACATTATGGCAGCCCAGCGCCACCACAGGTCTCGTCAGTGGAAAATCATATCCATCCCGCAGATTTTCCGGCCAGTCCACAAGATTCCATTTGTCAGCGACCTGCTCTAACAGACCGTCCTCCCTCGCATACTGCGAAAAATGTTTTAAAATCCCATCTGCGATTCCATAATAACGGTCCACCGTCTCTTTCTCCCCGGTAAAACGATAATACAGCAAAAGGAGCTGCGAATACAACAGTGAAAAATCTGCAATCTCCTGCATCAGGCCGCCCGGCGCAACCGCAAGCAGTCCCGGACAGACCCTCGCTGTCTGTGCAAACTGATCGATGCATTTTAACAGCATATCCGTCTTTCCGGTCAAAAGTACCTGCGCGTGCGCCGTCACGACCGCATCCCCTAAGTACTGACCTTTTTCCCTCGTCGGGCAGTCCACATAATTCTCCTGTGTTCCAAGACGCACTGCATTTTTGCAGATTTGAAAAATATTTTCTAATGTTTTCTCCTCTGTCTTTAACTCACAAAGTGATTCATCCATCGGATAATGCCTTACCAGAAAACGGATATCCGACAGTTTAACGCCCCCGTCCGGCACGATCTTAACATACCGGAATCCCTTGTAATCATACGGATCAAACTCACATCTGCCATCCGCCAGCGTCCAGATTTCTCTGTAACAGCAGTTGCACCGCATGTCATAGCGCACACTGCCCTTCCCGTCCAGTTCCTCCCCGTAAAACAACTTCACCTGATCGCCGTCTTTCCCCTCCGCGGTGAGCAGGATCATGCCTGTGATCTCCTCGCCCGCATCCAGAAGCATCGAACCATCGGGATCTTGTCTTATCACGGACGGTGTGATCTGATGTATGTGACCGTTATGATCTGCACACTTGTGCTCTAGCTTTGCCGGTTCCAATGGCTGTACGGCATCAGAGTGCAGCTTTGTCGGTTCTAGTGGATGCTCATTACCAGCGTGCAGCTTTATAGTCCCCAACTGATATTCCATGTAAGAGAGCATCTCCGTTGGCTGCTTCGTCAGCGTGTAATCTGCCCACACCGCCGGAACGGGTTTCTCCCAGCCGTCCGCATCAAACCCGGTATTTTTCCACCCATACGGGTATTTCCGGCTGTCAAAATTTTCCAAAAACTGTGTCTCGTATCCGACTGTCTCTCCCTCATAACAATCCGTTTTCAAAAAGCAAAAAGAAACCGGTATCTCCTTTCCCTTTTCATCCCACAGCTCCGCCGCAAAGGCAAAACGCAAATCCCCGCTATTCCACACACGGTTCACAAGTCCCTGATAATACAGATGGAGTGCCAGCACATGCTCCCCGGCAGCAAATGTCCCCAGTTCCAAAACATTGTAATAATACTTCGTATGATATGCCGCGGCAGGTCCTTCCCCCATAAACGCTCCATCCAGATATGCCTTATAATGGTCATCGGCTGTGACCTTACAGAAAATCTTCTGTGCACGCTCTAAAGTAAAATGCCCGCGCACAAACACATGGACATTCTGAAATTCTGCCGTTTTGATGTCTTCAACAGACGGCTGTACCTGTTCCTTATGAAACAGATTAAGGGGCACAGCATCAGCAAACTCCGGTATAGTGAGCCATCTGGCATCCCACGACTCGTTTTTCTTAACTTCCTCTCCCATATTTTCCCCCATAATATATTTTCCAATAAGTAAGCAAAAACAGGGCGTCCCCCGACGCCCTGCCAAATTTTTTGCTTATTCTTCTGACACTTCCTCAACTTCAAGTCCCAGTTCTTCCAACTGTTTTTTATCCACGATACCAGGTGCCTGTGTCATCAGACAGGATGCATCTTTTACTTTCGGGAATGCAATGACATCACGGATGGAATCTGCATGTACCATGTGCATGACCAGACGGTCCAGTCCATAAGCTAATCCTGCGTGTGGCGGAACACCGTATTTGAATGCATCTAACAGGAATCCGAACTGCTCATGTGCGCGTTCTTTGGTAAATCCAAGCACCTCAAACATCTTCTCCTGAATGTCATCCTGATGGATACGGACGGAACCACCGCCAAGCTCTGTACCGTTTAATACGATGTCATATGCCTTTGCACGCACACTGCCCGGATCAGAATCGATCTTGTCCCAGTCCTCTTCCATCGGCATGGTAAACGGATGGTGCATTGCCATAAAACGGTTTTCCTCGTCAGACCACTCTAACAGTGGGAACTCTGTTACCCATAAGAAGTTGTACTGGTCTGGATCGAGCAGATCTAACTCTTTTGCAAGCTCAAGACGAAGCGCTCCAAGCACGTTCCATACAATCTTATTTTTGTCTGCTGCAAATAATAATAAGTCTCCCGGCTCTCCCTGCATTGCAGATACCAGTGCCTTTAACTCATCCTCTGTCATGAATTTTGCAAAGGATGATTTGTAAGTGCCATCCTCATTCACTGCAAGGTAAGCAAGTCCTTTTGCACCGTAGCCTTTTGCAAATTCCACCAGTTTGTCGATCTTTTTACGCGGCATGCCGGCCTGTCCTTTTGCGTTGATACCACGGACGGAACCACCATTTTCGAGTGCTCCTGTGAATACGGAGAATCCGCAGCCCTCTACAACTTTGGATACGTCACAGAGTTCCATGCCAAAACGTGTATCCGGCTTATCGGAACCGAAACGGTCCATTGCTTCCTGCCATGGCATTCTCGGCAGCGGCAGTGTCACATCCACACCGATTGCTTCCTTGAAAATATATTTGAGCAGTCTCTCGTTGACATCTAATACATCTTCCACATCCACAAATGCAAGCTCCATATCTGCCTGTGTAAATTCCGGCTGACGGTCTGCACGAAGATCCTCGTCACGGAAACATCTTGCGATCTGGAAATAACGGTCATAACCGGAACACATTAAAAGCTGTTTGTAAAGCTGCGGTGACTGCGGCAGTGCATAAAAATGTCCCGGATGGACACGGCTCGGTACCAGGTAATCCCTTGCACCTTCCGGTGTTGATTTACATAACATCGGAGTCTCAATCTCAAGGAATCCCTCTTTTGCCATGAAGTCACGCATCAGGTATGCAACCTTGCTGCGGAGCATCAGATTCTTCTGGATATCCGGTCTGCGCAGGTCTAAATAACGGTATTTTAAACGGACTTCATCTTTTGTCTGGCTGTTCTCCTCGATCTGGAATGGAGGTGTCTCTGCCTCGGATAAGATGCGGATATCGGTTGCGATCACTTCAATATCACCAGTCTTTAAAGACTCATTCACTGCTGCGGAACGTTTTTCAACTTTTCCGGTTACCGCGATCACATACTCACTTCTTAAACGCTCTGCCTTCTCATATCCCTCTTTGCCGACGCTCTCTTCGTTAAATACGAGCTGTAAGATACCCGAACGGTCTCTTAAGTCGATAAAGATCAGACTTCCTAAATTTCTTCTCTTCTGTACCCATCCCATGACGGTTACGGTCTCACCGATATTCTGATTTGAAACCTCGGTACATCTATGGCTTCTGTGTAAGCCTTGCATTGATTCTGCCATTACTGCAAACCTCTTTCCTTTTATTTATTAAAAAAATCTACAATCTCGAAGAGATTATTCTCTCTGTCATTAAACTTTATTTATTGAAAAACTCAATGATTTCGAAGAGATTGTACTTTTATCCGATATCTATTTATTGAAGTATTCTACAATCTCTTTGTATCCCTCGGCGTCTAATTTTTCCTTCTGGAATTTTTTATTCTTGTTCATGCGGACAACCAGCACCTGTTTGCCTGCCGCACGTTCTTCCTGTGCCTTTCCGATGATCTCGCCGAGTTTTTCTGCAGGGCATCCCTTTTCAATCAGGTATGCAACTTTCGGACGCTGTGTCGGAACCGTAAATCCGCTCTCCATCAGAAGAAGGATGATACGCTCAAAACCGATGGAAAATCCACATGCCGGCACATCCTGTCCGGTAAATTTTCCAACCATCTTATCATAACGTCCACCGCCGCCACAGGCTGCGCCAAGCTCCGGCATGGAGATCTCAAAAATGGTTCCGGTATAGTAGCTCATACCACGAACCAAAGTCGGGTCAAATACCATTTTAAAGGAAGCCGCCTTTGCACCCTCCACGGTATCGATGATCTCTAAAAGATTACGCTCCACATCAGGATCTAAATATCCCTCCAAAGTCTTTGCAAGATATTTGATGCCGTTTTCTGCTTCCTCAACACCTTTAAAAAGTGCAAGATATTTCTCGATCGACTCTTTTGCATAGCCCTCTTTTTCGAGTTCCTCTGCCACACCGTCAAGTCCAATCTTGTCCATCTTATCTAAGATGATAAATACAGTATCGAAATCTTCCTCTGCAAATCCACTGTATGCTGCCATCGCCTTTAAGATCCGGCGCTCATTGATGCGGATCTCGAAATTCTTAAATCCGAGTTTTCCTATTGTTGTAGTTGTTGCTAAGATCAGCTCGATCTCTGCAAGGTTCGTCGGCTCTCCGATAATATCGATGTCACACTGCATAAACTGACGATAACGTCCACGCTGCGGGCGGTCAGCTCTCCAGACATTTCCCATCTGAATCGCCTTAAACGGAGATGGAAGATCATTTGCATTATTCGAATAAAAACGAACTAACGGAACAGTCAGATCATAACGCATACCAAAATCAACTAAATCCGCTTCTTCTTTTGCTTCAGCGACTTTCAGCTTTTCACCGCGCTTCATTACCTTAAAAATCAGTTTTTCATTTTCTCCACCCTGTTTATTGCTCAAGTTTGCAATATTTTCCATACAAGGTGTCTCGATCGGCGTAAAGCCGAAACTGCGGTAAGTCTCTTTGATGACTTGCTGCACATAATCCCGGATCTGCATCTCCTCCGGTAAAATATCTTTCATGCCGTTGACCGGCTTTTTACTTAATGCCATGAAATTTCCTCCATCTTCTGCCTGAATATCCTTTGCCTATTATACGTTTCACAGTTGTATACGTCAAGAACTGTCCTGTGTACAGTACAAAAAATCTTATTTTTATGTTACTTCAATGTCATTTCGTTAAGTTACAGGGTTAGCCCCTAACTGGTGGTCTAATCCAAATTTTTTCAAAAAAGTTACCAAAATTGAAGAGTTGTCAAAACAGTACCTGATGAACACCACTACTTTGAAATCCGTTTTCAAAGCAGTCTATGGAATGCCCATCGCTTCTTACATGAAAGAATACCGTATGAAGT
>PPYF01525976.1_pt1 | contig 13666 bp, 11 predicted proteins | sample 1559871 | NCBI WGS metagenome assembly PPYF01 (sample SAMN08240021, study PRJNA423297) | Human gut metagenome, whole genome shotgun sequencing project. | reverse complement strand
TACCCATGTCCGGGTCTTTTTCGCAAGAAGCGAGTGCAAAGACCGCCAATAAAATAGGAATTAATTTCTTCATATCTTTATAATGTTTAGGTTATATAAAAATCATGCCCTGGTACCTTGGGGCTTTTGCAAGAAACAACAAGAAAAAAATAAAAAGGTTCGCTTGAAAAATAGTTTTGCCGGAAAATTAACATCTTTCTTTTTGCTCCCGCCATCAAAAAAGATGAGCAATCTGCCGATGGTCAGGCGGATTGCTCATCTTTTTATTATCTGCTGAAATTTGTTTGAAAATCTCTTGTTAAAACAGAGGTTTTAATAATTCCGGTATCTCCACTTTGTCAAGTTCCAGTTCATTCACCCGTTGTTTGCCTGCCGGGGACAGGTGGAAATACATTTGCCGGCGGTCTTCGTTTCCGAGTGTCCGGACAATCAGTTCTTTTTCTTCCAGTATCCGAAGCATCTTCGACGTATGCGACGGGCTCAAGTCCGTTTGTTTTGACAGGTTAGTAGCCGTCATTCTCTCCGTAGAGCATTTGAGAGTACACAATATCATGGCCTCGTTCAGTGATATCCGGTAGACTTTTTCAAATGCAGATTCAAAGCTTGTCATGGCTCTGAATACATCTCGCATTGCACATATTGTTTTCATATCTTATTTGAATAAATTTTATTAGTTACTTCCGTTAAATAAACAGATTAACGTTGGCATTATCCGCTCGTTCCATATACGTTGCAACACCGCCGATGGTCACATCGTCCAGGAGTTCTTCTTGTTTTACTCCCATCACGTCCATCGACATCTGGCAAGCAATAAATTCCACTCCGTTCTCCAGAGCTTGCTGACGCAGCGATTCAAGTGAGTCTATTCCCTTCTCCTTCATGATATACCGCATCATTTTTCCACCTATTCCGCCCATGCTCATCTTCGAAAGTTTTAGCTTCTTAGAGCTTGACGGCAGCATCATACCAAACATTTTTCCAAAAATATCTTTTTCTACTTTCGGCTTTTGCAACTTCTTGATAACGTTCAATCCCCAAAAGGTAAAGAAGATTGTAACTTTCTGTCCCGTGGCTGCTGCGCCGTTAGCGAGTACAAAGGTAGCTAAAGCTTTATCTAAATCATCACTGAACATGATAAAAGTTTTTCCTTTGCCCTCACAAGAAGTAACAATATTGCATGATTTTGGTTCTCCTTTTTCAATAATAACGACAGATTTTCCACCGGATGCTTCTTTAGAAATCAGTTGATTACCAGTCGAACTGCACCATGCGGCGGCATCGCGCGGGAATCCCGGGTCGGTTGACGTAATCTCCACCCGTTCGCCCGAAGCCAATCCGTCCATTGTTTTCTTCATTTTCAGAATTGGGCCGGGACATTGCAATCCGCAGGCATCTACCCGGATGGTTTTGGTGGCGGTGACGGTAGCGGCAGAAGTCTCTATTTCGCTTCCATTATCTTCGTGTATAATAATAGGAGCAGTGGCGGCACGATATGTCTTGAGCCCGCCCGAAAGATTACGTACCTTCTCAAATCCGTGTTGTATCAAGATGCGGTAAGCAAGATATCCCCGCAGTCCGACCGCACAGAAAGTATAAATCATCCGGTCTTCCGGCAGTTCCGTCAGTCGGTCGCGCAGCTCATCCAACGGAATATTCACCGCTCCCGGCAAAGTACCTAAAGCAAATTCGTCCGAAGTGCGGACATCCAGCAGGAATTTGTTCTCCATTTCAATATCTCGCAGTTCTCTCCAATAGACAGGGTTCGTTTTACCGGTGATAATATCCTCTGCCACATATCCCGCCAGTGCTACCGGGTCTTTGGCGGAAGAGAACGGCGGCGCGTAAGCCTGCTCCACTTTCATCAAGTCATAGATAGTTCCCTCATGTTTGATGACAAGCGCCAGTTCGTCAATCCGCTTGTCCACTCCGTCATAGCCCACAATCTGTCCACCGTACAACCGTCCCGTCTGTTTGTCGAAAGTGATTTTGATACTCATCGGCATGGCATCCGGGTAATATCCGGCATGGGAAGACGGATGAATGGTAGACGACATATAATCAATCCCTTCCACCCGCAACCGCTTTCCGGGTAATCCGGTAGAAGCTACCGTCATATCGAAAACCTTGGCGATGGAAGTGCCGATAGAACCTTCATAGGCAATCTTCGCTCCCAGTATATTATCAGCGGCAATACGTCCCTGACGGTTGGCAGGTCCGGCAAGATAGTTAAGCCAGGGCTTTCCTGTAATCGGATGGCGATATTCAATCGCGTCGCCGATAGCATAAATAGATTCATCGGACGTCTGCAAATAATCGTTTACGGCAATACCGCCGGCTGGGCCGATAGTCAGTTCGGCAGCCCGTGCCAGGTTCGTTTCGGGACGTACACCGATGGATAAAATAACAATATCGGCAGCAATGGACTGACCGTTCTTAAAGTTGACCTTCAATCCTTTTCCGTCCCGCTCAAAAGAAGCTACTGCCTGCTCCAAATACAGGTTGACTCCCTTATCCATCAAATGCTGATGTACCAGTGAAGCCATTGAAAAGTCGATGGGAGCCATCACTTGATTACCCATTTCCACAATCGACACCTTCGCCCCCTGCGCATGCAGGTTCTCCGCCATTTCAAGTCCGATAAATCCGGCTCCTACCACTACCGCTTGCCGCGGGGCATGGCTGTCGATATATGCTTTGATTTTGTCCGTATCCGCAACGTTTCTCAGCGTGAAGATTCCGCTCAGGTCTATTCCCGGCAGGGGCGGGCGTACAGGAGAAGCCCCGGTTGATATTAACAACTTGTCGTAACTTTCCTCATACGTATCTTCACTGCTTTGCCGCACCGTGACTGTCTTTCTTTTCCGGTCAATAAAAATCACTTCATTCTCCGTACGGACATCAACGCGGAAGCGTGTAGAAAATGCTTCGGGAGTCTGGACGAACAGTTTTTCCCGTTCTTCGATAACTCCACCTATATAATAAGGTAAGCCGCAATTGGCATACGATATATATTTCCCTTTTTCCAGCAGGATGATTTCTGCTGACTCGTCTACTCGTCTGATTCGGGCAGCAGTGGTAGCTCCGCCTGCAACGCCTCCGATAATGATTACTTTCATATATTTATTAACGTAAATAGTTTCCTAAGGAAATAACAAACAGTATAAGTGAAATGTTCATGGATTCATTGAAAAAACTTATATTTGCACACCCTGTTTTTCATTCTTCTATTTAATATAGACAAAATTGTATGAGTAAAATTCTTATTATTGACGATGAAGTCCAGATTCGCAGCCTTCTGGCTCGTATGTTAGGGCTCGAAGGGTATGAAGTGTGTCAGGCAGGTGACTGTAAAGCTGCTATCAAACAACTGGAAGTCCAGTCGCCCGACGTGGCTTTGTGTGATGTTTTTCTTCCCGACGGAAACGGCGTAGACCTGGTGTTGAATATCAAAAAGACAGCTCCCAACGTTGAAGTGATTCTGCTTACTGCCCACGGCAATATCCCCGACGGCGTGCAGGCTATCAAGAACGGTGCGTTTGATTATATAACGAAAGGAGACGACAACAATAAGATTATCCCCCTGATAAGCCGTGCCGTAGAAAAGGCGAAGATGAACGTCCGCCTGGAGAAACTGGAAAAGAAAGTCGGGCAGATGTACTCGTTCGATTCTATTTTGGGAGAGTCGAAAACATTGAAAGATGCAGTCTTGTTGGCGCAAAAGGTATCCGTGACAGATGTCCCCGTATTGCTGACCGGAGAAACCGGAACGGGAAAGGAAGTATTTGCGCAGGCTATACATTATAACAGCAAACGGAGCAAACAGAATTTTGTAGCGGTCAACTGCTCCTCTTTCAGTAAAGAATTGTTGGAAAGCGAAATGTTCGGACACAGAGCCGGCTCGTTCACCGGCGCATTGAAAGATAAGAAGGGGCTTTTTGAAGAAGCCAACAACGGGACCATCTTTCTGGACGAAATCGGCGAAATGGCTTTCGAACTGCAAGCCAAGTTATTGCGTATCCTCGAAACAGGCGAATATATAAAGATAGGCGACACAAAACCGACGCGGGTCAATGTGCGTATCATTGCCGCTACCAATCGTAACTTGCAGGAAGAAATCAAGGCAGGCCGTTTCCGTGAAGACCTGTTCTACCGCCTTTCCGTATTCCAGGTACATCTTCCTTCGCTTCGCGAACGTGCCGGAGATATTAAAATCCTTGCCACTGCCTTTGCCAAAAGTTTCTCTGAAAAGCTCTCGTATGCAATCAATGAAATGACTCCCGCCTTTCTTCAAGCGTTGGAGCAACAACCCTGGAAAGGGAATATCCGCGAACTGAGAAACGTAATCGAACGCAGCCTGATAGTTTGTGAAGGCGGGCGATTGGACGTTTGCGACCTGCCTTTGGAGATTCAGAACAGTCATTATGAATGTTCGGACGATACGGCGGGCAGCTTTGAATTGGCGGCGATGGAGCGCAGGCATATTGCCCGTGTGTTGGAATACACAAAAGGGAATAAGACAGAGGCCGCCCGCTTGTTGAAAATAGGGCTTACTACGCTGTATCGGAAGATAGAAGAATATAAGATATAGGTAAAATAAATGAATGCTCCGCGCTTCACAGCGCAGAGCATTAGCATACAAACAAACAAAAATAAAACACAGTGTGGTATTAGGGGTGACAGCTTCCTGATAGCTAAAGTGGGAATCCCTGAACTCTTTCTTGGGAATTAGCTATTGGTATACCGTCCCACACCATGTAGTTTGCGTGTATCCTTGATTTGCATACAAGAAATCTTTTTGTGGCACATAGCAACTCAGTCCGCTATGTGTATGTATCGTGAAGCCGTATGCCAGCCCCGGCAGGAAGCTCGGCGTGGCGGCAGAATAAGTGACAATCTTCTCCCATAACTCATTGATATACATATCCAAAGCCGGATTAGCAGTCATCAATGCTTCTTTAAGGTCGAAGAACAAATGCCATTCGTTGCGGTTAAAACACTGCAAGGTGGAAATTGTTCCGGCATCCGGCTCCCAACGTAGAAAAGCGGCACGCGCAAGCAGTGCCAGTTCTTCCAAATGCCCGGTGCGCACCACGCTGATAGTAGCCGAACGGTAATCTCCCGTTTTGCTGTCCCATGCATTGAAATAGGCTTGGGCAAACTTTTCCAGTTCGGGCGATGGCTGAAAGAGAAAAGGCAGTGCGGACGGATAAACTTCCGTCATTCCCGGGCTGACAATCTCCGTAGGCGAAGCGATGATAGCTTCCGTCTTGTCTTTCAGCTCATAAGCCACTTCCACGCTCCCCATATAGCAACCCTCGAAAAGGATAAAATCCCATTTCTTGTTGCCGGGCAGGGGCAGGGCAGAAGCAAAATCCGCTAATTCCATCTCATCCTCTCCGTCGGTGCCGACACTACGCGTTCCATGTCGGTAGTCATAAGGCTCTTCCAAACCGCCTGCCGGCAACCATGCAGTACCATGCGAAAACAGGATAAGGCCGTAGCTTGGGGCGGAATAGTTTTTCAAAATGTCGTTCAACACTTGCTCCATCACTTCTGCTGAGGCGGAATTTTGCGTCGTATAAGTTTTCAATACCTGTCGTGGATTCTCAGTGGCGGCACTGATTTCCAGCAGTTGGGGTGATACATTTCTGCGGTCATAATAGACAAACAGACGGTTCTGCGAATAATCGGCAGAGAGAAAGCCGGCTGTAAGCGCTGTGATTTTTTGCTCTATTTCCGAAGATAAACTGTTGTCTCCGGCAAGATAGGCGATAATAATGCGTTGCGTGTCTTTCTCCTGTCGGGGATTGATAGGGTAGAGATACCCCTCATCGTTGCACGAACTGAACAGCAGGCAGCAACAACAAAAGAAAAATAACCGGTAACGGATAATAAATAATATGTGAAGTAAATATTTCACAAATAAGAGTTCGTTTGTAGCTTGAGTCTGATAAGAGTAAGAATATATAGCCGGGTAAGGCTATAATAGGACAATACCCGGCTATGGTTGTTGAGATAAAAAAGTGGGAATGATTAATTAGGAGTGATGCTGCTCCAGTTGCTTCCTTCCATTCCGGAATAAAGATCCTTGATGTCCTGGCTGGCATATACCAGTTTGCAATCAGCACCTGATGTCGCGAATAAAGGACCGAATGCGCTGCCAGTCTTATTGATTGTCAGAGTCTTGCCATTATCCATAATCAATTGGTACTTCGGCAGTCCGTTTGCATTTACATAAGGCAGTGTACCACCGTTTACTGTAGTATTTACACTAGACTTGAAGTTGTGGTTGAATATACCGCCAGTAATCAAGGCTGCCGGGCTTACTGCGTCAGTCGCACCGATAACGGCAACTTCAGAATTGTATGTTCCACCGTTGAATGTAGCGGTTTCTTCCACAGTAATAGCTACAGAATTGTAAGTTGTTCCGGCGAATGTTACATTCTTCGCGATAATAGATGTTGGCCATCCGTTAGATACCACTTTCTCGATAGTAACATCAGCGCTGCTGGTCACTTCAAATTTCTGAATGCTAGGCAAGTTCAAAGTGATATTATTAGCCAAGCCTTCCAATACAACGTCTTCTCCGTCTTTCGTCAATGTCAACTTGATGTCATTGGTTACATTATCTTTCAGCGGTGAGAAATCTGCCGGGTTGGGCACGTCCGTACCGCTCATGTTGATGACAGGTTTTGTTGCGTCAGCAGCAGAAGCCAGGTTCTTCATGTCAACGAGGTCTTGGATAACAAGGTCGAAGTTATCCTTGTTGATACCTGTAATGTCGATAGAGATTGCTTTACCGTCATCACCGCGTACCACTTTAACGTATGCTCCGTTTTCGTCACCTTCAGGGATGAAGTGCTCGTCTACGCTGTATTTTTTGTCTTCGTCATTGATAACTACATTTTCAGTACCGCCGGTGAACTCGTCAACGATAGTAACTGTGCAGCTATATGCCTTGTACAGGTTCATCTTGATGATGGTGTGCGCGTTTGTTCTTACAGGAACGTTGCTTGCGTTGCGGATAGCTACCAGTTTGTAACCGTCTGCTTCGTCATTGATTTCAGTCAATGCAGCAGCGTCGGCAGTAAAGGCAGGTGTGCTTTCTACGTTGTAACCTTTGAAGCTCAAAGAATAAGTAGCGTCTTTACCGGCCGTTGCAGGGATAACGTAGTTCAGGTCGAAGATAGGATAATACTTATCGCCGTCTTTGTACCATTTCACGCCGTTCACGTCGTCAGAAGTGCTGGTAGCGGAAGCTACGTCGAACGGACGGTGGAAATAACTCTTGGTAGTCGGAGTTGCCGAAACTGGAGTCTGTGTCAAAGCGTTGTAGCCGGTCGACAAGTTAGTAACTTCCATACCCAGGTATTCGAGGATATTTTCGTCACCAATGTTGTTCAAAGCGTCAGCCCATTCAGTCTTGTTATCGTAGTCGGTCAAAATCAAGCTGATTTTAGCGAACTTACGGGTAGCTGTGATAGGAATTGCAGTTGAAATACTGTTATTTTCTGCTCCGTCTGCAATATTGTAAGTACCGTCTGCGTTCACGGTGAACTTGATAAGTCCGGTGTAAGCGTCGCGCGCTTCAGGAGTTTCAACGATAGGCATCAATCCGTCAGTGAATTCCAGTTCCGACACGCTGGCAAGGTTTTCAGTCTTCCAGTAGTAGTCGTTACGGTTTTCAGTGCTTGAAGAAGTAACCGATTTCGGAACGAAGTCTACCCATACCACAGCGGTATAGCTGTTTCCTGCCGCCAGGCGGAATTCAGGAAGATCGATGTCGTTGCCGCTGGGAGCTTCTGTCAATACAGTTCTCACCTGAGTGTATGGAGAGGTTCCACCATTGGCGAATATCTGCAAAGTTGCACGTACATTCACCAAGTCAATCATTTCAGTGTCGGAATCTTTCCAGTTAGACCATCCACCTTTAGAGAAATCCGTACCCGCATAAGTACTGATTGCATTCCCCATGTTAATTTTGAACGCTACAGGAGTCTGCTCACCTGTCACAACCTGCTGGTTGTCAACAAATGCATCGTCACCACACGCCGTCATCATAGCTGTTGCAGCTATTAACGACCAGAATAAACTTTTTTTCATGCTTTAAAAAAAATTGGTTAATAATAAAAATGTATCACTGTTTGTAATAGTAAAGAGAATCTTTATGGGATATACTCTTTGAATGTCAACGGGTATATAGTCGCACCATCTTCCAGTTCTCCTGTCGCTCCTTTGATTAACAACATATAATTCGGGTTAGGCAGATTGATTGAAATAGACGAATAATCCGCCGCGCTGCTTCCGTAACGTTTGAATGTGACCGTCTCGCCTTCTGTCGCTGTTTCCGCTTCGATATGGAAAGATAAAGGAATCACGTCCGGCATCGGTACGGGCACCAATAGATAGTCGTGCAGCGCAAACGTCTTGTTAAAGGCGGAAACCTCTTTGGGATAAAGCGACATGGAGTTCGTCCTTGCTCCCGAAGCCGTTCCGGTCCATACGCTGAATTGGGTGTAGAGTGCATTCCCTGTTTCATATACAATCCGGATATTCTTCAGCCCCTTCGTCCATGCGCTGCCGCTTGCGTCGGTCAGCTTCACCCACGGGAGAGACACTTTCACGAACGGTCGTCTCAGTTTGATGGAAGTCAGTTTCTCTTCGTCTCCCTCCTTGATGTCTCCATTCGCTTCGATGGTGAACGGTTCGGATTGTCCGGCATAAGCATCCTCTATGTCCGTGCCGTTGGCGGCTGCTTCTGCGTGTGCTGCTCCGATCACTTCGATGAGGCGTATGTCACTCAATCCTTCCGATGTATTGTAAATCAAGTCCGTATCCGTTCCTGCCGCGATATAGTCCGCCCAGCAGATAGCCTTGTACGTGTCGTTGGGAGCCAGCCGCAAGTCGGGGAAAGTGATGGCACCGGTCAGCCCGCTGTTGTCATCTATCAATTGGCGGGCTTGTGCCACGCGCAGGTTCGTGGTTGTTGAGTAAACCTCAATTTTGCAGCGCAGGCGGTATCCTGCAGGCACTTGCTTGTCGCCGCCGGCACGGGTGACAATTCCGTAGTCCGTCGCTATTTCCGGTTCGTTCGCAGCCTTTGTGTCGACTGTTGCCTGTATGGAAATGCGGGTTTCCGGAGATTCTGCCGGCTCTATATTCAAAGGCGATTCGTTGCTGCATGCCGCAGCGAGAAACGACAGCCCGAAACATACTGTCCGGAAATACTTCTGATGATTCATAAGCCTGTATTTTTTCATCTTATTCTATCCTTAAAATTATTCATTAATCAGGTATCACTATTTCTATTATTTCGTCGAAATCATCGTCGATACCCGGTGAACTGGGCTTGCGGACGGTCAGGAACGCGCCATATACCAATGTATGCTTGTTGCGTTGCATACGTATCTCCGCGTTGCCGCTTTTGTGTATGCTGTTTCCGTCTGCCGCGTGAGTTTCTACTATAATGTTATAATAGTTGTCCGTTCCGTCGCCCGGACCTATAAAGATGAGGTCTTCCGCCAGTTTGTATTCTTTCCCTTCCGTATGTATGGTTACGGGATGGTCGAATGCCGCGCCGGATTGCGAGCCGCTTGCCACCTGGCGGAACGTGTCGAACATCGGCGGTATCCACATCTGGTAATTTACTTTGGCGGTATGCGGCACAGGCGCGTCGGCTCCCGCTTTCTCGAAGTACTCTTCCATATCGTTGGAAATCACCGTATATGTGCCGAAGGGGCGCAACAGTTCCAGTTCTTCCGTAAAGTCGAGGTCGTTTGCGTGAGAGTGCGGCACTCCGTATCCGCTGTAATCCCAGGTCGTGCTTCCGCTGAAAGCGTCTTTGGTGGCACCCGCTCCGAACGGTTCCAGCATCTTGACACTGCTGAGTGAAGTCACGTCGAAGTAAGGGTTCGCGGTTTGTCCGCTTGCCAATGGTTCCGCCCATGCCAATACGGCAATCTTCGTGGCGGGAAGTTCTACGTTCACTATCTGGCTGTTGTTGCCTTCGTTCAGTGTGCCGCCGTTCACAATTTTGCGTTCCACTTGCGTTTCCAGTCTGCCGTCATCGCTCATCGTCCAGAATTCCAGCACATAGCGCACCGATACATTGCTTGCGGCACGAGTGTAGTTCGAATAAATAGGTTCGTTATCCCACGCCGTGTTGAATTTGAGCGTCAGTTGGGTGCGGCAGATATGCGGATGTGCATCCAGGTAACAAAGGTCTTTCTTCTCACACGAACTCAGCAGTAGCAGGGAAAGTATCAACAGTGCCGCCGCAGATGCGGAAATCATTGTTGTCAACCTTTTACGTCGTATCGTCTCTTTCCGGTTTCCCCATTCAGACACGTTATATTTGTTATATAAATCCATAGTTTCAGTATCTTTTTCTATTCTCATAATCAGGTCCTCCTATGATTTAAAATCTCCAGACGAGTGAAGCCTTGATTTTGCTTGGTCCCCAATAGTTCTTGCCTTTATGCTCCTTGTACGCGTTGCATGGGTCGTACCAGAAATACTTGTCATATTTGAGACGGTTGTATCCGGCAGAGATGCCGAGGTCGAAATAGAGGCAGTCGAAACGGTTGAATTTGAAGATGTATCCGTATGAGACACCCATTCCGCGGATGTTTCCCTGGCGTCCCGTGCTTCCGAATTTCACGTCATATTCACCGTAGAGTCCGTACAGTCCCCAGTAAGAACCCTGGAAAGAACGGTCGTCGCGTATATACATGCGCACTTCCGGCGATACGGATGCCACGTTGTAGCTGTTTCCTTTCGCTTTGCTGTCTTTCAGCCAGCGGTATGCACCTTCTACGGCGATAGAATAGCGGTTGCCCAGGTATGCTTCCAGTTCGATGTTCGGGGTGATAAGCGCAGCCCACGAAGCGAGATTCGTTTTGATAGCCATAAACGGCGGTTCGCACCGGCAAGGTTCCGGTTCTTGTACTACCGGTTTCTGCGGAGTTCTTTTCACCGTATCCACCTCTACCACTTTTATCTCTTCCTTCACCACGGGCGGAGCAACGACAGGCACAATTTTTAGTAACTGTACACTGCTTGCGCTTCTCAGCTTCGGATAGAAAGTATTCAGCATATAGCGGTAAGCGCCGCCGGGCAATTTCTTGAGGGCGATTTCCGGATCCGTTCCTTCGGGCGTATTGTTGAGAATATCCAGTATGCGGGCTTTCTCCTTCATGTCACTCTTTTCGACCATGACACGCAGCTCGTTCCAGTTTTCCCCGCCTGCCACTACTTCAAACAGGCCGGGCGCGAGTCCGGTCTTAGCTACCAGATAGTCTTTCAATACATCTGCTCTGGCTGCACTGAGCTTCATGTTCAGTGCCAGCGGACCTTCGGGGGATGCATATCCGATGATGCGGATGTGGTCGATGACGTACTCATTTTTGTCTATAATCTCTTGTACTCTGTCGATACATCGTTGTAGAGTACCTCTGTTGCCGTTGTATTCCAAATCAAGGTTACTTTTTCCTGTTTTGAAATGGATGTACCAGGCTTCCGGATCCTTTGTCAGTGAGTCGGTGGGGAGTATTTGTCCCCATGCGGCGCACGTCATCAGAATACTTCCGGCTAATAGGCATAGCTTTCGTCTTAAATATTCCATACTGGTTTTAAATTTTTGTTTCTCTGTGGTGTGCGCCGTTACTTTGTAGGTAACGGCACGTGCCGCCCCAGGCAGTCGGAAGCGTCCTCTGAGCGCGGTTGGCATGGATAAAAATACAAAAGGAGAGTCGCGCCACTGTGAGCACAGTTGCGTACGTTTAGTTTTCGTATCCAACCCCCGGATACGAATGGAATATTTATGCGATAAAGTTGCTTGGTTTAGTTTAGGAAAGTTTTCATTTTAGCAAAATCTTTGCTTTTTTATAAAAACCTGCAAAAAAAATGTTAGTTTTGTTTTCTTATTTCAAATTCAATGCATATATTTGCCGAATCTTTCGTGTACCGTTACCTACAAAGTAACAGTCTATGTAAATAATTGAATTACAGAAGTGTAACTGTTGAATATTGATTTTTGCATCCTTTCTCTGCTTCTTTTTTAATGTAAGATATTATCATCCTGTTTGTCCTATCTATTTCCTTTTGCTCGAAGGCTTTTAAATACGTTTCCGTCACTTTCACGGACGAGTGTCCCAAGGCGTTGCAGATAACTCCTGTCGCACATTTCTTTTGATAGGCAGTTGTTGCCCATGTGTGGCGGGCTGTATAAGATGATAGCTTTTCTCCGAGATTCATTCTTCTTGAAAGCTCATTCAGTTTTCTGTTGAATCCTCTTAGTATGGCTTGATACAGTCTGTATTCTTCCTTGCTTCCGAAGCCGTTTGTATTTTGCGTCCTCGGATTGTCCGGTAAGATAGATAATAGATAAGGTGACCTGGGATTCCGGTTGGCCAACTGGTTGATAAGCCGCATTGCTTCAGGAGTCACGTTCACGGTGATTACCCGTCCGGTCTTTTGTCTCTTATAGATAAGGGTGTTCCCGTGCAGGTCGCATTTCCTCAGTCGGGCAAGGTCGATAAACGGCATTCCTCTTAATAAGAAAAGGAGTACGAACCATGATTGTGCTTCCCTTAGCGAGGGGAGTGTCTGGCGGGCAACAAGTATGTTTCCCATATGTCCGGGTGTCAGCGCGCGTTTCGTGTCTGCCCGCACACCGGTATATACGCTGTCAAACAACCCCTGTTTCCATTTGATTCGTCTCTCTTTGGTGGCTCTGTGATAAGTGGCCCGCAGCATACGCATATAGGTAGATACGGTATTCATGCTGAGCATGTTCTCCAATAGATACCTCTCGAATCCCTGCAAAAGGGCCGGAGTGAAAACTTTATCCAACTTCATTGTGCCTTTCTGTTTGCTATGCCAATATTGCGATATAGCATTCAAGGTACTTTGATAAACGTGGGCTGTCCCATACCGCCCCTCGCTTTCCAGTCTTCGTATGACTGTCTCCATAAAACTTTTTAAATCATTCATAATTCCATTGTTTTTTTCAATTAAAAACTGAAGGGACAATTGCAGACGTATGCTTCTTGTTTATTCGTTTGTGCAATCTTTGCATTTCAAAGTATTGTTTTAACCGTTATTTTTGTTTCTTGTATGCAAACCGTTATTCTTGTTTGTTCTTTTATCATACGCCCTTTTTTCCTTCGTTCCTCAAAGATAGGGATGGATTGGACAAACGGAGTTTTCAATTTGGATTTTTGTATTTCTATATGTATCATTCTGATTTATAGGCTTTTTATTTCTCGACATATCATCGCTTTTAAATGTACTGAGAATCGTCCGGCCTTATGTTTTGAAATGATTTGTTTCGACTTATGCAACATGATGCTTTGCGTTCTTGCGGAAAGTGGAAGTCTTGTTTCAATATCGAATTATTACTTCTTTTGCTCTGTTGTATTTATAAAGCATGGGTTCGATGCCTTATCAAGTTATGTTAGTGCCCTGTCTGTTGGTAGGCTCTTCTCATAAAAAGTTTTGTAGAGTTTTACCCTCATACTCTCATAAATCGTTTGAATCCCTTTGTTCATCATGGTTTCAGCTATGGGAGCAGGACTTTATATCTCCCTGATAGTAACTTTTACTCTCATACTGATTTTTTACTTTTAATATATAATATATTTATAATCAGTATAATATGTATTTT
>PPYF01545524.1_pt1 | contig 13671 bp, 12 predicted proteins | sample 1559871 | NCBI WGS metagenome assembly PPYF01 (sample SAMN08240021, study PRJNA423297) | Human gut metagenome, whole genome shotgun sequencing project. | reverse complement strand
GGAGAAAGGGATCAGTGGTGCTCAGGCAAGGCAGAGCAAAAAAACGCCTCGACCGCATCAGCAGGCTGCAATCACAGCATTCCATGAGCATTTCCAGAGCAACGATCGTGGCAAGCTGATCATGGCATGCGGTACAGGTAAAACCTACACCTCCCTGAAGATCGCGGAAAACCAAACCGGAGGGAAAGGTCTCGTCCTCTTTCTGGCTCCTTCCATTGCTCTGGTGGGACAAACCCTGCGTGAATGGACAGCGGAAGCCAGCAGCTCCCTTTTCCCTATCTGCATCTGCTCTGATCCTGAAGTCAGCAAAAGCAAGACCAAGGCTGATGATGAGCATGATGGATACAGCGTCACGGATTTGGCATTCCCTGCCTCTACCGATGTGGATGAAATCGTTCGCCAGCTGCGCTTGGCAGAGAAATTCCATACGGATGGATTGACCGTCGTTTTTTCCACCTACCAGTCCATTGCCGTCATAGCTCGTGCCCAGAAGGAATTTCAGCGGGAGTTCGATCTCATCATCTGTGATGAAGCACATCGCACAACGGGTGTTACCCTGAAGGATGAAGAAGAGTCCGCCTTCGTCAAAGTTCACGATGATGCCTTTATCCATGCCAAAAAGCGCATGTACATGACAGCTACTCCACGTCTGTATGCGGAAACCAGCAAGAAGAAAGCCCAGGAGGCGGATGCCTATCTTTGCTCGATGGACGATGAAGCCATGTACGGGCAGGAAGTCTTCCGTATCGGCTTTGGTTGAAGTGGATAAAAATCCTTCAACTGACTACAAGATACTTCACGAATGCTCAGTGATAGTGAGATTTTCTCTGCTCGTAACCTAGATAAATTTAATTCATGTTTGTGTTTTGATTATGATCAACAAGATATCACAATCTAGTAGATAGCGTTATTGCATTTCACGCATTTATTAAATAATCTTTATTAATAGCAGCTCCTAAAATTTGTTCAGAAAATTCTGCCATCATTTTTGTAATAATTGTAAATGTATTATCAAACTCAGAGAGTTCGATATCGACATTTTCGCCATGAACAATACTATGACGATTGCTTAGCAGGTCTGAATCAATATAACGGGTCTTTGTTTCATAAGGAGAAAAGTCAAGACCTATGCTCTCAAAGATATTTTTAACAACGGTAGAAGATGGATTTGCCTCTGTCTTTATGATAGGTTTATTGGGATCATATTTTACGCGAAATATGTCTATTTTATATTTTCTGAGAAAGTTATCAATAACATGTTGATATACAGTAATTTTATCTGATGTAGCACATTTATCAAATGTTTTTCCCAAATGAATTGCTACAAAGTTTGTACGCAAATCAGATAATTTTATTTTTTGACATGATACATGTACTATATATAGATTAGCAGCTTGTTTGATAAAGCCTTCAAAATGAGCTGATAGGAGCGCGATTCCAGCTCTACATAGAGTTTTGTTTTTTGTCGAATGAATTAATAATTTTATGTTTATCAATTCTTTTTTTCGCCATGCCATATCTTTATCTAACAAATCTTGAAGTTTTTCAGTTTTTTTAATTTTCATGTGCGAACCAATCCCTACTGAATTTGATGAGCTGCGACATGCGGTCCAAGGGACGAACGCCTCTGCGAACAGCATTGCTAAAGCTTGATTGGCTATAAATGTCTTTAATCCGAGAACGCAATTCTTCTTTATGTAATTCCCAATATTCTATATTCTGATAAAGTCCTGGAATGATTGCCTCAAAAGCTGAAATTAGAAGCGGCCCCTTAAATTTATCGCCTTGGTATTTTTTAAACGCATTTTCTCCATATGACTCATTGAGCAACAAGAAAATACGATAGAATTTATCCTGTTCTTCTTGCAGCAGTGTGTTATTTTGTCGAGAGTAGTTTTGAAATTCTTCAGTTAAAAAAATATCCATATTCTTAGATTTATCAAGATTACTCAAAAAATCGTTAGAGAAAGATATATATAGTAAATATCGCACAATTAGTTCTACATTATAGCACTCATCAATTTGGCTATCTGTTAAAGGGCTGCATTCTTTAAAATTGCTATCTTCACAAAGCAAATACATTATATCGTACAATTGCTTATTGATCATAAGTAATAGACAATTTCTTATTTCTTGTGCCGACAGGTGCGTTCCACCAGTATTTAGCCGCTGGAACATTTCATATTTTGAAGTATCATTTTCACCATTTTCTTTGATAATAGTAAAATTCAACTTCTCTCTCTTGAATATAATTCTTTGTTCGCTAGTGAATAATTCATCATTATCCCAGCGTACCCCCTCAAGAGAAGGTAAAAAATGTGTAGCGCCCAAGACTAGCGGCTCATAAAGTTCTCCATCATCTTTCTTTAATACTTGTAAAAATTGTAATATTGTCGAAATTCTCTGTTGACCATCAATTACTTCCCATTTTCCGTCTGATTTTTGAAAAACAAAAATTGGTGGAATTGGAATTCCAAGTAAAATAGATTCTATTAAATTTACTTTTTGATCTTTATCCCATCTGTAGAAACGTTGAAATTCAGGATGTATATCCAATTCACCATCTTTATATAAATTAACCATCTCACCAATAGACATTGGATATGAATCAACTACTATTTCTTGCCGTTTAGCTGTAATTTCTTCTCTCAAGCTCATGTGTAGTTCTCCTTATCCTTTTCTAGGACCCAAAAATTTATCTCCATTCAGGTGAATCATATGGTCAGGCAGGTCTGCAATCCAGACTTCTGTCTCCCAAGCGAGAGTTGACGAAAATTTCTTAAATGTTTTAAAATCAAGGAAGGCTGTGATATATACTTTCCCAGCGGTTACATTTACTGTCATTTCATTAATTTCTTTGATGCGTTTGGGGTCCATAGGACCACTAGATGTCACTGATTCTATGAAATAAAGCCAGTGCTTCTCATCTGAGTAGAGGACAACATCTGGCATCTTATCATGTAATGTAATATTAAATCCAAGCGCCTGAAGCTTGGCACTATTTTTTACTAAATCTTTTGCAATCGTATCGCCAACATAGAGACATTCAGAATTCTGTGCAAATCGCGGTGCAAACTCTTCAATAATCGCCTTTTGCAACTGGTTATGTTTACCTGGAGAGAAGGTAAAATTTTCTCCATTAATTTTTACTGGCATTTTTTCAATTTTCTTTTTTGAGGCATACATATCGATCAATGTTTCATGTGCCTCCATAAAAGAAGTAAGATTTTCTCTCCATTTTGCAGCTCCATAACTACAAATCAGAGACAGCATTTCTTCTGTTAACCGATATCTATAATTAGGACTATTAGTTGCTTGACCGTTGTCTTCTACGAACGCTGCATTTCTAAAATGATGCATTGCATCTTTGCGAATTGTTTCTCTAGTATTCTCTGCATAAGTTACATCATAATTTTCTCTTGTAAATTGTAGAATATCATGAATTCGAATCCATTTATTTGTTGCTGTTTCCCAAGATGCATCATTAGTAATGCCAGCTAATGAAAGCAAGGCATAGCAACATATATCGTTTTGTTGTTTTGTAGGAACCTTTAAAGAGCTCAATATATTCTTTGCTTCTTCAATTTTGTTCATATATAACGACCTAAAATATTATTACAGTTTTCTTCAGACATATCACTTGTCGAAAGTAGTTTTCTCCCCATTGCTTCGATAATATCAAAATGTGGAATTGGCATAGAGTTAATTTCTGTTGAATTAACTTGCGTCGATCCATTTAAAATTCTGTAATAGCAGTCATACAAGGTTGAATTGAATAATACATAAAGACCATATACTGCATACTCTGAAAGATCTTGTGTCCCATCAATAAAATTTATTTTATTTTGCGTGCTAATTTGGGAATACTCAGGAAAATCTTTGGCAAGATAAACAGCACATTGAAGTCTTCTGTTCTCTTCTTTAGTTGTGAAGCGTTTGATAAAAAGATAGTTTTTATTAGGCTGTATTAGACCTTTGTGGTCAACAAGTAAATATTCATGCCCTTTTCCTACAGGAAAAATAATTTTACCGTTGTTAATATGATGAGGATAGAATAGTGGGATTGCATTTTTTTCAGCTTCATTTCTAAGTAAGTTTTTATTTCTGAAGTCAACCGTAAGACCTGTTTTCATTTTTAGACCGAGACATGGTAATGTACTTTTAAACGTATTCAATTTATTAAGTACATCAATCTCGTTATCACTCGTTACCAAGTAGACATAGAAGTTAGACCCGTTTACCACGATAGGATAAGGAGCTTGGAAAATTGTTTTTTTGGAAAAATCAGCATTGCTCCTAGTTGTAGAAATAGTCACCATTTGGGGGTGAACACGCGTTTTCTTCATCTTTATGATAATAGTTTCTTGTAATACACTCTCTTTTTCGAAGACTTTATCGCGGCAAACAAACAAATGAATGTTCTGTATGACACCTTCATTAAATAGCTTTTGACGAAATTTTTTAAAATAAGCACCAGACGTCCAAGATCTCGGAATGATATAAACCAGCTCTCCACCATTCTTTAGATTAAACATACTCATGGACATAAATAAGAAATAGAGATTTGGAGCGCCATAACAAATATCTGGCATCGCTAAGGCTTCAGGAGCATTTTTTGCTATTTTTATATATGGTGGATTCCCAATTACAATGTCAAATTTTTCAAGCCCAGGATTTATATCTAGCATAAAGTTATAATCATTTTTTTGGCTTAAGATATAATTAGCACAAATTATTCTATATGTCACTTTCTTTTTCAGCTGCCTACATACTACAGCTAAATTTTTTTTCAATAACTCGATAATATTTTGATCATTTTCATAACAAACCAAATCAATTTCATTTATATTAGAACATGCTTGTAAGCGCTCCAATAATGCTATTGAAAGAATTCCAGATCCAGCGCCAGGGTCAAGAATAGAAATTTTTTGACAGCCATCAGGAATATTAAATAATTCGGCCATAAAAATAGCAGTTTCTTTACTTGTAAAAAATTGCCCATGTTTTTTTCGCTGTTCTTTGGGCATACTATTGATATATTCCATAGTCATACTAACTGCAATATCAAGCATTTTCATTATTTTTTCCTTGTCAACCTACTGTTAGTATACGGCATTACCTACAAGTCACATCATTTTTGATGCAATATATTCATAGTGAGGATAGGATCGTTTTCAACAATATAACTTATACACGATGATGAAAATCTATGTTTCCTCTTCGAGAAGCTGATTTTTATTAAAATATTCATTTGCCAAATAAGCTGTTTCCCGAATAGCTTCTTCATGACCTGTCAAGGCAGCAAAGGGAGAGAACTGGGCAGCTCTGTTGGCTCTGGGCATACGGGGATACTTGGACTCAGGACGTGGCAGATTGATGATATCATCATACTTATCGCTCATGCCTTGTGCCCTCCTATCTGCTGGTTGCGTTCCCTGGTCGTCGCTCCTTCTTCCAGGTTCATGCCCTTCAGCAGGGCATTTTTGCCATAGCGTTCACGGATTTTCAGGATGGCCTCCTGTCTCTTGCGTTCTTTCCAGAGCTGTTTCTGTTCCTGTTCTGCCTGCTTCTGCTTTGTCGCATAATCGGTAAAAAGGTCAAGTTGCCTGGGCTTTTTGTCTTTGCCTGTCTGGCTTTCATGCAAGACATGGGCAGCTACCAAGTTGATACGCCTGACCAGCAAGTTTCGATCCACAATGCGATCAAAAAGCTCCAGCACAGCATGTGTCATCCGTCTGCTGGAAGATGTGAACTGGCCTAGATTGACCGTACCATGTGCATGTTGAGGAAGCTGTCGTCCATAGCTGTCCGTAATCACCAGACCGGTATAACCACGCTCAGGGGACAGACTCTCGATATCATATCCCACCGTCAGTACCAACTGATCCGTCACCAAACGCTTGCTCACCAGATCCAGAGCAAGCGAGTCCACCATTTCCTTGACCACCAGACGAGCTTTTTCCACCTCATAGGGAGAGTGTAGCACTTGTCCTGAACCTATGCTCCTGGAAGATGGCTGGTATGCCTTGATATCTGCCATCGTACACGGTTCATAACCCCAGGCATGATCTATCAGCAGCTCTGCATTCACCCCAAACAGACGAAAGAGTAAATCTTCGCTATGGATGGAATAGCGGGCAATATCTCCCATCGTTTTGATGCCGTACTTTTCCAGCTTCTGGACATATCCTCTGCCAACTCTCCAGAAATCCCTCAAGGGGGTGTGATGCCACAACTGCTGACGATACGACATCTCATCCAGACAGGCTATACGCACACCATCCTCATCTGCTGCTACTTTTTTGGCCATGATATCCATAGCCACTTTTGCCAGATAGAGATTTGTGCCTATACCTGCTGTAGCTGTGATACCAGTACTGCGTAGCACATCAAGAATGACGGTCTTAGTGAGTTCATGTACGGATGTACGATAATTTTTTAAATAGGAAGTAGCATCGATAAAGACCTCATCGATAGAGTAAACATGGATATCATCTGGTGAGAAATACTTCAGGTATACACTGTAAACTCTAGTACTGTACTTGATATAAAGAGCCATACGAGGCACAGCTGTCAGATAACTTATGGCTAGGGAAGGATCAGCAGCTAGCTCAAGAGCATCTGAGGATTCACCTGAAAATCTCCTCCCTGGAGCTTTCTGTCTGCGCAAAGCATTGGCTGCATGTACCTTCTGGATGACCTCAAAATAGCGTGCTCTACCTGGAATACCATGAGCTTTCAATGAGGGAGAAACTGCCAGACAAATGGTCTTCTCTGTTCTACTAGGATCAGCTACCACTAGGTGAGTAGTCAATGGATCAAGACCACGCTCCATGCATTCCACAGAGGCGTAAAAAGACTTGAGATCGATGGCTATATAACTGCGTGCTGGCATATGAATCATGCTGCTCTATCTGTGCCTAGTAGTTCTTCGAGAAATTTCACCTATCATCTTGATATCTTTACTAGTCAGCAGCAAAACTATATCAAGAGCAAAAATGGGTTACAAGGTGATAAAATATATCAATTTGATAAAGTATTCGTCAAGGAAAGCGAATGATGTTTTTCTCTGACGATATAAAGACAAATAAGATGAAAATATATTATGCAGATGAATCCTCTTGCAAGGATAAAACTGATCTTATACAGATAGTTTTTCTCCCGTAATACTGTGATGATAAAACCCAATAAAAACACGCTCTATCATTTTTGATAAATTTTACAGGGAAGGAGATAACCCATGAAAAGATCATCTCCTTCCCCTTTTTATACTATCAAGCCTTTAGGCTCTTTTTAAATGCTTGATCATCTCGTTTGCCTCAGCACCTGTCATATTACTACTACCGTGGCTAAACATATCCATACATAACTGATCTATATGTATACGCTTTCTATCAGCCAACTGCTTTATAAAATCTTTCTGTTTCTCACTAGCCAGTTTGCTCCCACCTCCATGTTTATTCTGAGAAGGTGGTAACGCTGTTGTACTAGAATTGCTATTAACTGGATATGTAGAATCTTTCTGAGCCGTAGATACTGATGGATGATATGCTGTTTGAGACGACATGAAATTCATCTGATCTTGAATCTTTGCCTGAGCATCATTTCTAGCAGCATTGATAATATCGACTGTGTTGTAAGAATTCACTGTAGCCTGATTTGCACTACCAAAGTTGGATACTGTCATCGTACCATCACAGAGAGATACAGATACGATAGCAGTATGCTCATTTTCAGAATTTGGTGACTGCTGCACTGAAAAACTATAAGATTTTTTGTTTTGAGTATCCATGATAATCTCCTTAATTATTATCAGAATTATGAGAATCTATGTTTTTATTTTTAGGTAAACGTGACATGCCAAAGTTTCTCTGTCCATCATAGAGAGGACCTTTGGTATATGCTTTTGCTAAATATAAAGCCTGCTGTTTCACTTCATCTAATCTTGAATCAAATTTTTCAATATCAGATGTCCTGGTAATCATTTTTCCATTATAATCCCTATTGGATTTATTCGTGCAGTAGTCTATCAATCCTTTTGAATCTCTATCTATATCTAGAGTAGAATTCCAAATTGTCTCAACACTTTTAAAGACATGGTTATAAGTTTTAACTCTAGTTCCATCTAACAAGAACAAACAATGGTAGTGAGGATGATCACTTTTGTTTTGTTCACGTACCCAAATATAATACGGATCACATTTACGACGTTTATACTTTTTGACCATATGTGCCATGCAATCAGATATATTTTTTGATGAGGTATCTCCGGTATAATTTTGAGGATATCTAACATCAAACCTGATGGATAATGTTTTACGATGATTGTCTGTATAGAAGTCTAACAACTCATTGACACTATTTTTGATATTATCCAGATACTGTACGTTTTTGTTTTTCATATTTCCACCTCATATTTAGACAAAGAACATAAAACAATAATGAGCCAATACACTGCAAATATGCTGATGACATGTTTGCAGTGTATTGGATAAACACTTTAGCATCTCAATGTTACTTTTAATACCGAAAGAATCACTTACCATTTCCTATATTTAATTACTATTTTAATATATTATATTAGTATTACATACCCCCTATATGGTTGAGTGTTATAAACCTTAAGAACAGAGACCATGAAGAGTAAAACTTCATATTATGTATGTCCGAATTATTTTATACATAAAAAAAGAGCATAGCTTAATACTATGCTCTTTTTTATTCTCATTTGACAGAAACTATATTACAAAAGTAACGCTCTTATATAAACAGAGATCCTTTAAAGCTTACCTATGCACCATAGCTGACTAGCAGTTTGAGGAGAGGAGACAGCATTTTTTATCCGATTTTTCCGCTAAAAATTCGCTCTACACCATTTTTTCCCTGATCGAGAGAAGATTTCCATAGTTTGAACTGTCTCTTTGGATCATAAAGAGCTTCTATGGAATCCTTGTAACGCTACTTGCATGTCTGCTTCTGAAGGACATTATTCTAATACAAACCTCAAATGTTTTCTCATTCTCTATTCGTCTACCAGAAGCTCAGTTCACTCTCGCTATGAGTCTCCCCTTCAAGTAGCAGTGATGCCCTCTTCTGTACGGCAATTTCAATATACTTCAAACGCTTTGAAGAAAGGTTATAACGAGGATGTTTCTTCAGCTTAAAGTTTAGGAGATGCCGTAATCCTTCACGATGTCTTGACTTCATACAAGACTTAGCTACAGAGAAAAAGTTGCTGTAACACACTGGTGCTTGGACATCAGTAAAATCAATAAAAGTCTTCTTGCTCTCCATCTCTATGGGAGAGGCAAAATTAAACAATGAATTCCCGTGATCAAACAGTGGTGCAGGAGCTTTGAGAGTATTTGTTGCAGCATCCACAAGGAAACCAAAGTTTCCAAAGTGGCGATCAGTATTGGCAATGACAGCATCAAAGACGAACATATCCTCCAGCATATCCCTATACTTAGAATCAAGCGTTCCATAGTAATCGATGACTGCCTGCATTCCTCCTTGCTTCACAATATTGCCCACAGGAACAAATGAAATATCCTTGCTGGTGAAAATTTCACACTTTGAACAAAGTCTCGATTTCCATTTGGCGATATTATACTCGATTGCATTCACACCGAGTATCTGGGCAATCTGCCATGCATAGTATTCTGAATAGGGCTCATTTCCTGTGTTTGATGCCCCTACAGTACCACCTTTATAAAGGTATATTTTACCAGATTGCCTGCGCCAGCACTTGGGAAGCATACCGTTCGTTGTAAATTCAGGACTTGATACTACAGATGTACGAACAGAGCTGCCATAGCCGGTAAAAGCAATATTGGCTAACAACTCGCTGAATTTATTGTCATAAAGATTGCACTGGTCAAAGTTTTTGGAATCCCCTTCCCGTACAACCCAGTAGCTGTCGTTGAGAGAAAGCCCCTTACTGACATCGATGATGCCCATTGTGCTATTCGCAGATAGACCGGTCTTTGCCAGAAACGAATGGATGTACGCTCTGTTCCTGGGAATCTTTCTGTGCTTCAGCCAACGGGCAAGGCCCCTATCCGACACTTCCATTCCAAGCGGCATGAATGACAGAGCATCCTGATCTATGTGCGTTATGGAAATCTCAGGAATATCACCGGTATCCTTAGCGGAAAAACGAATCAGCTCCCTGTCGAAGAGCTTCAAGATATAATCAGCCATGCCTGCTCCGTTTTGGGCTACTCGCTTGCTTACCTGAAATTTTTTCCATGTGTCGAGCTGTGTGTAGATGCGCACAAAACACCTTTCTTCCTCTCCGTCACCTGGATGAGGAAGCTCCGTGAATCATCCTAAAAATTAGGGGATACCACAAAATCCTACACTCTCTATGCCTCGGACATACCACGTTTTCCTTAAATCAAAAAGCGTGCTACTCCTCCCTCAATGCAATGGTGTTGCAAGTCCCGTTTTAGCAATATTTCTCTCGTGCTCCTCCGGAGGAGTCTGGTTAGTGTTGGTTGAGGGAGTAGAGAGAATCCAGGAAAGCACATGGCCAGGAAAAGTCGCTATCCTCCCAAGGCATTGGAAGGGTAAAAGACCAGCCTATCTCAGCAGCAGATGGAATACAGGAGCACCAGGCGAAGAGGAGTTTTAGAAGTGTCCTTTACAGAAAATTATTTCTCCCCAGGCATACTAGATTATCATATTGAAATATATCATCTTTTTTAGAAAGTAGAAAATTATTCGCTTGATTTACGCGCATTGGGCACGCAAACGAAGCGTAAACGGAGACAGCATCTCCAAATTTTCGCCACAGTTCGGCCTCATTCAGGCGAAATTGGTACGGAAGAAACCAGAAAACCCCCTTGGGGGCTCGAACCTCCCAAGGGGGTTTTATAGCTCAACTGCGCTGTTTCCCAGTGGGGTTAGCGGGTAATCGGGGTATAGTAGGTCCCCTTGCCTTGACCGCACTTTGCCAGTCTTTTCTCTGAAACCAGCTTACTAAGGCACTGAATCGTTTTGCCCTTGCTCAGTCCTGTGACATCCTCGATCTCCTGCCTGCTCACGGATCTCCCTTCTTCAACTGCCTTCAGCACCTTGTTGGCATCAGGGGAAAGAGAGGCATCCTTGCCCATCTCCTGCTGAGTTTTGACTACCTGCTCACGGGAATTGGGAGTGCTTTCCGTATCAGGGTTTATCGGCTGCTCGAAGTGCCCAGGGGCTCTTTTTTCCCATGTGCCTGCAAGCAGCTCAAAGCGCTGTGTGTTCTCATCATGTTCCAGCATCAGAGTAGGATGCCATGCCCCCTGCTTCCATTTTTTCACGGACAACTGGACCACAGCATTTCCTTTTTGAAGAGCCTGCCTTACTGGATTCGAGAAACAGTCGTCAACATTCTCCAGGTCGCCTTCACCGACAGTCTTGACGTAGAAAATCGTCTTGCACAGATTTTCCAGCGTGTTGTCTCCACGAGCTTGCCCTGTTTTGTTGGCATGGTGGACGAGCAGCATCGCAATCCCCAGTTTCTTCAGCTCTTCGGCAAAGTCAGTGTAAAATCCTGTTCCTCCATGTGTCGCCTCAGGAATTAGCGAGCTGACGTTGTCGATAATGACGATATCAACGTTCTGCCTGCGTAAGTCCTCAAAGATTTTCTCCTTGTTCTTGAGGAGGTTCATATGGGCTTTCTGGAACAAGAGATTTTCGAGAGAGGAGTTTTCTCCGACCCTGGCAATGATTTCGCACAGTGCCTCTTCATCGTTTTCTCCATCATAGTAGGCTACCCTGTGTTTCCCCATTGTGCTGAGACCAAACACCTCATGTCCTCCAGCAAGCCCACAGGCGATCTTGGCCGTAACGTGAGATTTGTAGGAATTGGTTGGCCCCCACAGCATGACATACGACGACTGAGAAAACAGCCTCTCCCAAGACAGTGGCTGTTTAGGCATCATCTGTCTCGTAGCCATTATTTCTCTCATAGAGGCCAAGCAGAGTTCCCCAGAAGCCCCTCCGGGAGCTACCTCAGGTGTGGTGATGGCCTTTCTCCATTTCTTGTACTCATCTACGGAGAGAGCCTCCCTCTCGATTTTCTTCAGCAGCAGGACCGGATCTTCCAGATTTGAGAAGTAGTCGTTCTTTTCAGCTCTGGCGTACATAATGCTGTTGCCGTGAAATTTATCTCTCGAATAGGGTTCTTCTGTAATGAGCCAAGGGTAAATATACAAGTAAGTTGAGTCCTCGAGTCTCTTAATAATGCTTTTTAAACCATCAAGACGTTCATCTTCATGAGAAGCAACAAAAATAACTTTACGCCCAAATAAGGCGTTTTTCAAATCAACATCATCGTAGTGTCTATCATCAAATACACCAGAGACTATATATCCACCGTCATCGAGCAACTTATAATATTGATCAATGAGGCACCATTCTAAAGCAACCTCACTAGAAGCAAAAAATATTATCGTTTTACTATTATTCTGTTCAATCTTTTCTTTATTAAGGCAGACTGCTGGTATAGGAAAGAGACCAATAGTTTGATAACCAAACTCGTATGTTGCCGGAATCCACAAACGTTTTATACCTTCTTTAGTTCTACACTCATACTTGAGATAGCATATCAGTATTTTTCCGAAGATTATATCTCTAATTTCATCAATATACTGCATAGTTATTTCTTTGTATGCAAATTTGCATACCCTCTGAAGACTTCCGATTTCGTACTTTGATTTTCTATAGTTTCCATTTATTATATTATCTATTGACATACTCCCTTTAACTCTATGAACATCAAATATATATTGACTGCATATGCCCATTGCTTTTAGAACTTCAGGAAACGCTTGAGGTAAATCACATCCATAGCGTCTCATACACTGTTCATAGAATTTTTCATATTTATTATAGCCAAAAAACTCTCGTATATACTCTGGACTACCTACTCGTATATTATTTATCTCACAATAAACATTAAGCTCATCGGAGTAATCAGACTTTACATAGCGTATAGAGGCTGGAATGAAAGCCTTTAGAAAGGCAAACTTCAGAAACTCGTAATCCTTATCACGCAGCATTGTATTCTCCTATAGGTAACTAGAATTTATTTCTTACTAAAACAGTTCCTTGAAATCCCTATCAATTTTTAAAGAGCAGCAGTCAGGACGCAATCCGTGCTAAAGGGTGAAAGGGGAAAAATTCTTACGATATTTGTAGGATAGCTATCCAGAGACTCGAGTGGTGGGTTAAGGGGGGTACAGATCTCTCATGATGGTTTCTCCTTCGCTGGGCTAGTTCACCGTTCACGACTCAGGGGGATCTACAACTATGGATTTCCAGTTGCAGGAAAAATTTTGTGCTCCTTCATGAAGGCCTCGACATCAGCTAGGGCATAGCGAACAGATTTCCCAAATTTCGTGTAGGGTAAACCACACCTCTTAAAACGGTGGGCACGGAGTGTCGAAAGGCTCATTGCCGTCAAAACACTTACCTGCTTCTCGGTCAGCCACTTTTGCGCAATTTGTTCGGTATCTACTTCATCTCTCACCTTAGAACTCCTTCAGGCTAAGAACCTTTTTCCTGATGACTACTTGTACTGAATGTACAAAAAATGACCAGACTCCCTTTTTCATCAAAAGGGAGTCTGGTGAAAATGAGGCAGACCAGGTGCTCTAGGGAGATAGCGAGAAACGTAGAAGG
>PPYF01507354.1_pt1 | contig 13672 bp, 10 predicted proteins | sample 1559871 | NCBI WGS metagenome assembly PPYF01 (sample SAMN08240021, study PRJNA423297) | Human gut metagenome, whole genome shotgun sequencing project. | reverse complement strand
GCCGCATGGATGCTTATTCTATTTTTGAGGATACGCTGAATCTTAAAACTGTAACAGTAAGGGACAGGATTGATGACGGTGATGGCAAATATCATTACGAAGTCAATAAGAACGAGACAATGCTTGCAAGGGAAAAGCAGAACATGATCAAGGAGAAGTTCAAGGAATGGCTGTTTGCAGAGCCGGAGCGAAGACAGAAATATGTGGAGTATTACAACGAGACATTCAATAACATCCGTCTGCGTGAGTATGACGGAAGTCACTTACAGTTTCCGGGAATGAATCCGGCGATTGAGTTAAAGCCACATCAGAAGAATGCGGTGGCAAGAATCCTTCTTGGAGGAAACACCCTGTTGGCACACTGCGTTGGTGCCGGAAAGTCCTTTGAGATGATGGCTGCCTGTATGGAGCAGAAGAGACTCGGACTTGCCAATAAGACGATCATGGTTGTTCCAAAGCCACTTATCGGTCAGACGGCATCAGAGTTTTTAAGGCTTTATCCGTCAGCAAATATCCTGGTTGCCACAGAGCGTGATTTTGAAAAGAGCCGCAGGAAGCAGTTCGTATCAAGGATTGCAACAGGTGACTATGACTGTATCATCATGTCGCACTCGCAGTTTGAAAAAATCCCGATCTCAGCAGAGAGAAAGGAAAGAATGCTCAATGAGCAGATTGATGAAATCAGCTATGCGATTGATGAGATGAAGGAGCGTAACGGGGAGCGTTGGACTGTAAAACAGATGGAAAGCCAGAAGAAAAAGCTGGAGGAGCAGCTGAAATCCTTATCAGATGAGAGCAGGAAGGATGACCTTATAACCTTTGAGGAACTTGGTGTGGACTCTATCATGGTTGACGAAGCGCACAATTTTAAGAACCTTGCGATTTTTTCCAAGATGAATAATGTGTCAGGTATCAGCAGCAGTGGAGCGAAGAAGTCAACGGATATGCAGCTTAAATGCCAGTATTTGTCTGAGATAAATGATGGCAGAGGCATTGTGTTTGCGACAGGTACGCCAATATCCAATACCATGTGTGAGATGTATGTCATGCAGCTTTACTTACAGAAAGCGGCACTTGAAGAGATGGGGATTTATCACTTTGATTCCTGGGCAGCGAACTTTGGTGAAGTGACAACAGCACTGGAGCTTACTGTAGAGGGAAGCGGTTTCCGTTTTAAAAGCAGATTCAATAAGTTTACGAATCTGCCGGAGCTTATGAATATCTTTCGTGAAGTAGCAGATGTGCAGACCGCAGACATGCTTGACCTTGATGTGCCGGCTCTTCGTGGCGGCAAGCCTATCATAGTGGAGTCAGAGCCTGACTGGTATGTAAAGCAGGTTATGGAAGACTTTGTTGTGAGGGCAGAGCGTATCAGAGGTGGTGGAGTTGATCCAAGTGTGGACAACTTCCTAAAGATTACTCATGAGGCAAGATTACTCGGAACAGATGCAAGGCTGATTGATAAGGACGCACCAAATAATCCAGATGGAAAGCTCAATAAGGTAGCGGAGAATGTATGGAAAGAATATGAGAAAGGAAATGCCAACGGTCATATAGGCTGCCAGCTTATTTTTTCGGATATCGGCACACCGGGACCGGATAAGGATTTTACCATCTACGATTATCTGAAGGAAACACTGATACAGTATGGTATTCCGGCAGAGGAGATAGCATTTATCCATGATGCAAAGACCGACGCACAGAGGGATGCACTATTTAAGGAAATGAGAACAGGTAAGAAAAAAGTGCTTATAGGTTCTACAGATAAATGTGGTACTGGCGTTAATGTTCAGACACATCTGGTTGCAATGCATCATGTGGACTGTCCTTGGAAGCCAAGCTCCATTGAACAGAGGGAAGGACGAGGCATCAGGCAGGGCAACGAAAATGAAGAGGTGGCAATCTATAGATATGTCACCAAAGGAACTTTTGATGCATACAACTGGTCGCTTGTTGAAAATAAGCAGCGATTCATCAGTCAGGTCATGACAAGCAAGGCTGTAAGCCGAAGCTGTGAGGATATCGATGAGGCAACACTTTCCTATGCAGAGATTAAAGCGGTTGCCACAGGCAATCCTTTAATCAAGGAAAAGATGGAGATTGACAATGATGTCCAGAGATTAAAGCTCTTAAAGGCATCCTATGACAATCAGAGATATGGATTGCAGGATAACTTTATGATTAAGTACCCGAAGCTTATTAAGACAGCAACAGAAAAGCTTGCCAATGTAAGAGAAGATGTAAAGGCAAGGGATAAAGAACTGATTGATAATCCGGAATTTTCCATTACCATAGGCAAAGCAACCTACACAGAGCGTGTGGATGGAGGAACGATGATGCTTGAAGCAATCAGCAAATGTAAGACCGGAGAGACAACTGTAATCGGCAAGTTCCATGGATTTGAGCTGCTTGTGGAAAAGAACTTCCTTGGTATCAATTATATGGTGCTTCGTGGAAAGACTGAGTACAAGGCAGAACTTTCCACAAGTCCGGTCGGCAGCATGGTAAAGCTGGAAAACCTGTTCAATGGACTCCATGAGAACATTGATTTCTTAGAAAAGAAGATTGAGCAGTACCAGAATGACCTTGAAGCATCAAAGGCAGAGTATGACAAGCCATTTGCATACAGCAAGGAACTGGAAGAAAAGCTGTCAAGGCAGTGTGAACTGAATGCCCAGCTTGACCTTGAGAACGCAAAGGCTGTGGATGCAGACCTGAGCGGACCGGAGGAAGAAAGAGAAGCTGATGACAGAATGGAATCTGCAGCAATTGTAGCAGAGGATAAAGGTGCTTATCAAGCGGACAGAGAGGGCAGAACACGATAGGAGAGTGAATAATATGAGCATAAGAAAAGTGGTCGCAGGACTACTGATTACAGCAGGGATTGCCATTATGGCAGTCCCTTTTTTCTGGCGGGCAACCGGAGAAAAACAGACAGAACAGCTCATAAGTGAATTTGAGCAGACATTGGAGGATGATTACGATGAAGAAACAGATGTGGAGGAAGAGCAAACCTCCATTAGTAAAGAGGATGAAGCCATTCTTAAAGAAGGCGGTGTTATCGGCATCATTGAGATACCGGGCTTAGATATCAGGTATCCGGTAATGGAAGGAACCACAAGTAAAGTGCTTAATGCCGGGATTGGTCATATAGAAGAGACTGCAGGAATCGGAGAAAGTGGCAACTGTGTGTTATGCGGTCACAATGGCAGCAGATATGGCACATTTTTTACACCACTAAATCAGATTTCCATAGGAGATGATGTGACAATTATCGACAAAAACGGACAGACTCATATCTATGAAGTAACAGACACAGAGGTGGTAAATCCTTATGACAACAGCATTAAGACACAAGGAGAGGAAAAGGAATTAACTCTTTTTACCTGTTCACAGAAGGGTACTATGCGTTTTGTGGTCAGGTGCATTTATAAGGAGGCGGTGATGGATGAATAAGAGATACCGACTTGGTGATATAGAAGAAGCAATATCGGAAATGGAAGAGCTAATCGACATCGAGGATGATATTGCGGAGATTGATGATGAATTTCAGATAGTCGTAAGTGGCTGGTCTGTGTATGTCGAAAGCCTGAATCTGACACTCAGACAGGGGATATCCTGCGTGTGGGATGCGGAGGAAGGATTATTTATGCCTGATTTTGATGTTACTATCGTGTATGAGGGAAACATCGAAACACAGGAATGGCTCTACTATGAGCAGGACGGAATGATCGTTACACTTGGCAACTGGTTAAATGGCAGATTGTCTTGTGAACAGATAGAACAGCTTTGGTGTGAGTTTATCATACCGGAGCAAAACAAAGAACAAAAAGAAAGCGAGGAATAGCATATGAAGTATTCAATTAAGGTAAACGAAGTAAGGGCAAAAGAGGGCAGCAACATCAAGGGATTTGCAACAGTAGTATTTGGTGATTCATTTAAGATTACCAATATTGCAATCCTTGAGAATAAGGATAAGGGAGAGCTTTTCGTATCAATGCCAAGATACCGCTCCAATGAGCGTGATGAAAGCAACGGTGTGATCTATAAGGATGTGTGCAATCCTATCACAGCAGAGTTTCGAGAGGAACTCTATACCAATATCCTTGATGCCTATGCAAGAATTAAGGAACCGGAGAAAGAGGAGACACAGAAGCAGGAGCGTACACAGGAAATGCCGGAGTTTTCCGTAACTGTGACACCTTATGAGAGGGAAGGTAGTAACATCAAGGGACTTGCACGCATTTATTTTGAAAACAGTTTCATCGTAAATAATATCAATATCGTGCAGGGTAAAGAGAAAATCTTTGTATCAATGCCTTCTTATAAGACAAAGCAGGTGGATGAGCAGGGCAAGCCAATCTATCAGGATGTCTGCTATCCGGTCACAAAGGATTTCAGGGAAAGACTCTACAATGAGATTATCTCGGAATATGAGAAAGCAAAGGATAAGAGCAACGAAAAGGCAAGAGAGAGTGCAGAGAAACATCATGGCAATTCCGATAAAGAGAAGGACAAAGAGGCGACGCCCTTTCGATAATCAGTAATCAGAGTACAGGGGCGGCCAAGGCTGCCCATTTACAGAATGGAGGAAACAGAATGGATATGAAAGCAGGAAAAACACTTACCAATGAGGAGGTTATAAGGGAACTTCTCGAATTACTAAATAAAAATGCCATGAAAGAGCAGGCAAACGATGTATTTGAGATATGCAGTTATGTGGATGGACTGGAGAAAAAGATTGATTCCATGACGGAAGAACTCACCAATATGCAGAATCAAATCAAAGAAATGCAGGAAGATACACTTGTCAATAATGCTAAAAAGGCATTGTCGGAAGCACAGGAGCAACTTAATGCCAGATGTGAGCAGATAAAGTCGCAGGTATTGGAAGTGAAAGCACAGGTCAAATCTACAGCAAAGAGCATAGTTGATGAAGCAAAGGCAAAGGGAAGAGCTGCATTATACAGGCTGTCAGAGTTCTTAGGAATTAAGAAAAAACTTCTTGATATCCGTGAGGATGTAAGAGGTGCAATCAAGACTACAGATAAGGATATAGCAAAGACCGCACTTCTTGCAAAAGGATTTCGAGAAGCCGGGCAGACAGCAGCCAATGCATTCCGCACTTTTGCTGACAAGCTGGAGGTGGATTATTCACAGAAAGAGCAGAAACATCCCATTACAAAGGCGGTGCTTGCACCTATGAAAGCAGTGAAAAAGATGCTTGTATCAATGGAACTTCATCTGGATACTTCGATTGATAAGCTGGATAATCTCGCTATGAATGTGCAGCTTGATAAGGAAAAGTATATGGAGAATGCGAAGAATCTGAAACAGACAGAGCCGGAGAGGGCAGAAGCAGAGGTTGTATATTCACCGATGGTCGCTGAGCCGCAGGAGTATCAGTATAATGCAGATGCATTTGAGGCTAGAGGTGTGGATGAGGTGAAGCAGGAGGCAGCACATAAGGAAATATCAAAGGTAAGGGAAGATAAAGCCAGATAGTAATTGGGGCGTGGGAGAATATCCTGCGTCCCTATTTTATTGATTCTACACTATTGTCATCGCTACGGCAGATTGTTATATACATGTAGCATTTTATAATAAATGACACACGTAATTGCGTAATAATATAATTTTGCGAGGGGAGTAGATAAAAATGAATGAGCACCTATCAGCATTTATGGGATACCTGACAGATAAAGAAAAATCGAAATCAACGATTGAAAGCTATACCAGATATGTCAAAAAATTTTTGAAATATGTGGATGGAAATGAGATAACAAAGGAGCTGGTTATGCAGTACAGGGAGCTATTGGAGCGTGAAGGCTCTGCGTATTCCACGATTAACCTGATGCTTGTTTCCATCAATTGTTATTTAGAATATGTACAAAAGTCGAATTGTCGGGTGAAACTACTGAAAATCCAGAAGAGAAACTATGTGGATGCAAGGATGACGGAAGCAGAATATGAGCAGCTGTTATCTTATGCACATACCCATAAGGAAACGAAATATTATCTGATTATGAGTACCCTCGGTACAACTGGTATTCGGATACAGGAACTTTCCATGTTTACTGTGGAAGCGTTATCAAAAAATAATGGAAATATCGAGATACGAAACAAAAATAAGACCAGAACCGTACCAATTCCAACGCATTTGAAAAAAGAACTTCTAAGCTATGCAAGAGAGAATAATATCACGATAGGTGCAATCTTTCTTGGCAGTCGTGGTACTCCGATTACAAGAGAAGCAGTCTGGAAAAAGCTAAAGAAGATAGCAGAGGAAGCAGGCGTTGATTCAGATAAAATATATCCACATGCATTCCGGCACTTCTTCGCTTTCTCATACATAAAAGAATATCACAATGTATGCACACTGGCAGATATCCTCGGTCATTCAAGAGTAGAGACAACCAGAATCTATCTGCAGCAGACATTGGATGACACCAGAAATCAGATAGGCAGCATGTATGCGTTACACAACCGGCATGTCAGAGAACTGCAAAAAAAGAGCAGGGCATCATAATTCCATACCATCAAAAAACTCATTAATTGAAACATTGAAAATCTGTGCAAGGGCAAGAAGTTCAGATACCTTGATATTGTAAAGACCGCATTCAAGTTGTGCATAGGAACCTCTTGAAATCTCAACGCCCAGAAGCTGCATTTTTGCTACAGTTTCTTCCTGGGTTAATTTATGGGAATTGCGTATTTTACGGATGTTTGCACCTATATTGTATTTGTCCTTATCTTGGCGGATTTTCAAAATAACACCCCATTCCTGTTAGCTATACATAGCAATTTGGAATTATTCTAATGGCAAATCCGCATTACGCTGCTAGCTATATCGAGCAAAGAGCACATCTTTGAAAAATCTTTCAGTATAAATTTAAAAATCACATCTATCACAAGAAATATATACAGAAAAAACAATTAAAAATAGTCAAATTATTACAGCAATAGTCATAATCTGCTGGAAAAGGTTCACACAATACAATATTGTGTGGAATCTGTCAATAGAAAAAATCAAAAAGATTTGTCCTAAAAATCAAGAAATATTGATAAAAAGTAAATCAGTCAACGCAAAACCATACACAGAATTTTTAACAAGCGGAAAATACCGTAAAATCGCAGAATTATAGGGAAAGTCTGGTTCACACAATATTGTATTATGTTTACAGAAATTAATTTCTAATGTAACGGTAGGCAGAATCTTAAGAGAATTGGAGGTATTGTATATGAGTATTTTACTAGACAGAGTCGATGAAGAAAGAATTAAATTGGATCTAACTGGAGCAGGTCTTGAACTTAGTAAAGCATGGAATAAAATGCTTGAAAAAGTAAAGAAGGCTAATAGCAATAGGAAAGGTAATGAGTATTTTATTGTTGATCTTATTGTAGCATGTGATAATGGTGGACTTACAAGTAATAAATATAAGGCAGAGATAAGTGTAGTAGTAAGAAAAGAGGATTTATATGTAGTCGGATTAGAATTGGCTAAAGGAAAGTATATTGAATTTCCAAATGTGGAATATAAAGAATACTATCTTTTACAATTCAATAATGTGGATGAAAGAGAAAGAAAACTTGCGTTAACTGTTCAGACAATAGGTGATGGTATTGCTCAGATTGAAAATGATATTTCGAATCCTGCACAGAAGATTGATGATATGTATTTTAGAAAAAAGAATAGCTGTATTACAATCACAAACATTGCTTTTATCATTTCAGAAGCTGCCAGATTCGAGTTCGTAAGAGATACAGTAAAGCGAATTTATGGTTACTTAAGTAATGACGAAATCACACAGATATATTTAAATCCAAAGTCATCAGGGCGTTGGTATAACTATCGTCCATATTATAGAGATTTACTAGATCATTACAGTAAGATTGCGATAGCTTCGAATAAGGGGGAAAAGAATTTACATAATGAAATGCTGACAGTCGATGAATGCAGGGAATACTATTCTGATACTGTAAAATTCCCAGATGATTATCCAAATTTGGATGATCTTAGAAAAATTGGATTAATTGAACGAAAATAATAAAGGAGGACCACATTATGGTAGAAGAAACCAAAGAATTTGCGGAAGTAAAGGTAACGGATCAGTCTGTTATGCAGGCACTTTTAGAGGCAGACTTTATGATTCTTGGTACTAAGCTTGTAGCAGAGTATTACAAGAATGGAGAACAGAATTATTTTCTTCTGATGCCTACAGACGAGGCAGATGCAAGAAGCATTACGGTAGAAGAAATGCTCAATGACATAAAGATACTTGTGGGAGATACCTTAGACACGACAGAACTTATCAACTGTATGAATAGTATTGGAATAAGTGTTGATAAAATCAAGGTATCTTTGAAGATGGCATATTTCTACATGATTTCAGATGGAACGGATAAAAACAATAACAAGACAGAGTATGCCTTCCATCTTGAAATTGATACATCGGAAGTGCTTCCAGCTAGCTTCAAGCTTTTTGATATCAATAAGATAGGTTTTGCAATCTGGAATACAGAAAGACCGAAGATTATATCACAGATGAATCTTTATAAGCCGGAAGATCTGCTTGCATAGCAGGTAATACAAGGATAAGTGTAGCAGGAGGTGGTTTTATGGCTGAACAGGGCATGAATTGCATATTAGAGGTAAAGGGAACATTGTGCGGCATCAAAACCACCATGTGCGGCGGTTATGCCAACGACGGATTCCTGTTGTCATCGAATTTTCTTATAGATAGGGAAGGATTGTGTGCACTTGTAAAAACACTTGGAAGCGTATGCGAGGATGCGGTAGAGCCTTTTGTGGAGATGTTGGGAGACTTCAGTACAGAAGTGAAACTGAATTATTCGGATGAGCAGACACTAGTTGTCATCAATTCCGATTCTCTTAAATTCGTCGGATATGATGGAGAAGGAAAATTAGTAGTATTTAATATCGCTCCGGCAGAAATGATCGCAGGGAAAAACAACAGTCTGGCGCAGATTGTGAAAAAAGCTGTGTATTATTTCGGGATAAAAGACTTCACATTTCTTTACAGGAGCAATAACATTACATCCAATAATCTGTACAAGTCTTTTGGATATCTTCCGCAGATACCATATGTTATAAAGGATTCCGTAGTAATATGTGGCAGATTTGATTTTAGCAGTGTCTCCAAAAGCATGTTTACGAAGGCAATGACGGAGCTATTTGGAATAAATCAGATGGGAGTCTATCTGGGGGCAGGAAGTTCAAATGTCAGTTGTGCACTTGTAGTACCGGATATGGAAAACTCCATATTAAAATGCAGGAACATTATTTTATATGCACAGTTTGGCAGTAAAGGTGTCCGTTTTTCTATGGAGGGTTCTATAGCGCTGTCTTGTTTTTCGGGAATGGAGTTCTATGTGAAATGTGAATTGTCCATGACAAGTGTTTCTATATCTGCATGCTCTATGCCGACTAATACATATACTATTCCGAAGACACCTCTAACTATATGTAACAGCGGATTGCAGATTGGCTTCGATGAAAAAGGGCTTAACTTTGCGATTATGACTCAGATAAACATAAGGAGTCTTATGTGGTATGGTGCACTCCGCATGTCATATCAGGGAACAACAGTAATGCTTGATATGCTGAGCATGGCGATGAGTGAGGTATCACTTGCAGCACTTGCAGAGAATCTGATTGGTCTGCCTCGTGATAAAGTATCTGCACTTGATATAATCGCAGTCCGTACCTTCAATCTGAATACTTCGCAGACTGATACCAAAATTGACTTCAAAAACAAGACGGATAACCAGATTATTGAACTTATCAATACAGCACTAAAGGGCATGAAAAAGGAATTTATGTTATCACCGGATTCTGCCAGCGTCACGAGAATGCCAAATAATAAAGCCTGTGATGTTCTGAATGAACTCACTATGTTCCATTACTGGATTAACGAGAATGGGGAACTGTCATTTCCTCCACAGGCATATTACTCATCCAGCCATATCTGCATAGGGAAATACAACTTTGAAAAAGGTATCTTCTTTTGTGGAAAAATGGATTTATTTGGATTTGGCATAAAGGTGATGTTCTCCGCACTCTATGGGAATGGATTCATGGGATTTGCTCAGATTGATGAGATAAATACGAAATTCCTTAAGATATCAGGCTCAAGGTCAAGCAGACAGATGAAAAATCCGGTGCTTGGAAATTCGACAAACAGTACATTATCCCTGCTTGTAAATGATTTTTCGACAGATAAGGTGATAAAGAATCCGGCGATAGTGTATGTCAGTGTCAGCCGAAACAGCTGCGAGTTCTATATTGATGCTCATTATGAGCTGTGCTCGTTCTTTTCGTTTGATACGCTGATGTACTATATCAATAAACATATACACATTGCAACAACCATTTCATATTTTAACATGATATCGGCAAGCATATATCTGGATGTGGCATACGCAAAATTTTCATCTGCGAACTTTGAATTTTCCATATCACTTGACTGTATGGGATTTCACAGGAAGGTAGTGAATCTGACAAAAGCAATAGATGACGCAGTTGCAGCATATAATAGGAAAATCAATGACGCAAAGCGGCAGATAAGCGATGCCTCTAACAAAGTCCGGACATTGCAGAATGATATCAACTCTTATCACAATAAGATAGAGGACTGCAAGCGAACCATCAGGAATACCAGCAGATGGAAACGCTGGTGGGTGGCAATCAGAGAGGGCATCAAAATAGCAGCATTTGAAACTGCAATACTTACCCTGAAAGCAGCGATGACGGTAGCAGAGGGAGCACTAGAGATAGCAAACAAGGTACTTGAACTTAGTGGAAAGCTTGGAACAAATCTTCTCAATGCAGTAAATTCAGTTATCAGGGGAGCGTTGGATGCGTTCTATATTAACAGCACAATGCTTCATATACTGGTAAATGGCAATACCCGTATGGTTGAGGGGGCGATTGATATGAAGGTGCTTGGCAAGGATATCAATGTTTCATGCAGCTGCAATCTTGATACGCTTGCGAAAAAGCCGATAGAGTTTTTAGAAAACTGTATTCTCGATCAGATTAAATCCATCATAGACAGTTTGAAAAAAGGTGAGTATGAGTATGTGGCTATTGATGAGCCTCTTACCTACAGATACATTGAAGAGCCGGAAGACCTGCTTACGATATCGGAACTTGCTAATCTGGGTGCAACACGAATGGACAGTTATCAGGATATGTTAAAAGAACTGTCCGAGGTGTACATAGATGAAATGAAAGATACTTCCCCGGATTTTGAGGACTGCGATACACAGATAAAGGAAACAGCGACGCAGCTTTCCTATATCATGGAGAGTGCAGCGGCAAATACATGTCTTGACGGTATGGATGAACTGTCTGCCCGCTTACAGGAAGGGCTTGAAAACAATGAATTCAGTGATGAGGATGCAAAAGAAGTAAAAGCCTGTATAGAAACATACATGGAAGAGTTAAGACCTGCAAACAGCATAATTACTGAAGCAGCAGCACAGGTACAGATGCAGACAGAGCAGATGGATACGGAATATAAGTATACACGACTTCGCAGGGTAAGAGAGGATAATGAGGATTCCACAGGTGTTGACACCTTGGAGTCCAAAGATTATGACAAGCTGTACAATGAAATGGAATCAGTTATAACAAAATACTTCCCACCGGGTTCAGGAAAAGGACTCTTCAATTTCACAGACGAGCCAATGTTTTATGAGATGCTCAACGAAGCCAGAGACGAAGCAGGATGTGCAGTAATACCGACTGAAGTGGAGAAAGAAAACAATACACTATCCCTTGACGGATATCGCATGTTGAAAAAATCGGTATATATTCCAAGACTTGACTAAACTTCCAATTGCCATAACCTGCAAAATACGATAAAATATTAGCAAATCCGTAAGACACAAGGAGTAACAGTTATCATGCAGTTTAAGAAAACACTGGAAATCAAGGCAAATCATAAGCAGGTGGTAATCAATGTTGCAGATATACTATATATCAAGGCATCGGTGAATGACTGTTACATTCATGTGACAAGCGGAAGAGTATATAAGACCAGAAGCACCTTAGAGGCAATGGAGGCACAGGTTGGGGAATATTTTCTGAAAGTGCATCGTACCTATCTGGTGTGTATCATGGCAATCCATACATTAGAAGATACGCTGACACTTATCAATGGAGAAGAACTCAACTATGCAACACGCAGGAGAAAGGAAATCCTTGCACAGCTGCAGGAGAAGCAGAGAAAGCTTATAGCAACTTTTGCCCTGCCGAACACTCCTAAGACACCGGAAGAGTATCATGCATTTTACTAGAGCTTTGACCAGATGCCGTTTGCCTTTACAGATATCGAGATGATATTCAATGAGGACAGGCATGCTGTGGACTGGATATTCCGCTATGGTAACGAGAAGCTGGCAGAGGTGGAGAGAGTACCTCTAAGTGGACTCATCGGTAACAGCTTCGGCAATATCTTCTCCAATATGGATGATAAATGGCTGTGTACCTATGAACGGGCAACGCTGTATGGAGAACGGCTTGAGATTATGGCGTATAGTCCGGAGATAGATACCGAACTTAAGATTATCTGTTTCCCGACATTTTCGGGACACTGCGGATGTATGTTATTCCCGTTGGATGAGATACACTGTGCACAGAAACAGGATGAGTTGTCACAGATATGGAAGAATTACCTGTTAAAGCAGGAATAAATGCTGTGACGAACTGCATAAATAGACTGAAAAATGTCATTTCATCAAAAAAAGAGGTGAGATGGCATTTTTTATGAGAAATTTTATGCGAAATTGAACAAATTGCCACATGAACATTGAATAAAATGGGGGGGGGTATGGTAAAATATTTCTGAATATATGATAGAGAATTTTCTATCAATGACATATAAGATAGACGCAGATGATAGGATACACGAACTGCCATACGGCTGTGAGCCAAAAGCAGTTTAATCCACAGCTATAAGAGAGGAGGCATTTTATGAGAAAAAAGATAAGCCGGATAAAAAGAGGTCTGGCAGTAATGCTATCTGTCTGCATGGTATTCGGTGTGGCACCGATTCAGGCAGGAGCAGAGGAATCTGGAACAAGTGTATCAGGAAATGAGATGCAGATACAACAATCCGCGAATGAAAATGAGACAGATGTGCTTCAGGCAGGAGCAGAGGAAAATGATTCAGAAATTGCAGTGCAGGCAAATGATAGTGCTGGAAAGACTGAACAGCAATCCACGGAAGAGGAAGAGTGTAAGCATGAGGGGGTTGAAATAACTTTCAACAGCAACGGTTTCGGAAACTGCCCGAAATGCAATGCAACCGTATATCAGCCAGCTGTTGAAACAACTGACAAATATGACATTGACGATGACAGCATGAAAGAGAATGTTTACGAAATCAGCAATGCAGGTCAGCTGTACTGGTTTGCAGGACTTGTAAACGGTACTCTTGATGGAGTTGAACAAAACACATTAGCCAATGCAGTTCTGACAGCCAACATCACAGTAAATGAAAATCTTCTTGATTCCTTACAATACGATACAGAGGGCAACGTTTCCAACGGAAGTGATTTTATAACCTGGACACCGATTGCAGATTGGATGGGAAATCGTACAACACAGTATTCAGGAACGTTTGACGGAAATAATAAAACCGTA
>PPYF01268563.1_pt1 | contig 13675 bp, 11 predicted proteins | sample 1559871 | NCBI WGS metagenome assembly PPYF01 (sample SAMN08240021, study PRJNA423297) | Human gut metagenome, whole genome shotgun sequencing project. | reverse complement strand
GATGGGGCGTTCGTGCATGCGCGGCGCGCCGTGGATGCGGAAACGCCCCATCCCGGCGGCGAGCACGGCGGTCAGCAGCCGGCAGGTCGTGCCAGACTCGTGCACGTCGCAGGACACGGGGTCCACCGCGCCGCCGTGCGGCTGCCCGCCGACGCCGGACACCGCGTATTCCCCTTCCCCGACGCGCACGATGCCCGCCCCGGCGGCACGGAGGATCGCCATCGTGCGTTCAAGGTCCTTGCTTTCGAGCACGCGGCTCACCACGGAATCCCCCTGCGCGAGGGCCGCGCCCATAACCATCCGATGCGATACCGACTTCGACGCCGGAGCCTGCAATGTGATCATCGTCCTATCCGTTTGCTGCTGAAGGAAAACAAAAAGGGCCGCGAACACTCCGTTCGCGGCCCCTGTCAACGCTTGTCCCGACGAAACACCGTCAGACGCACGTCCTCACGCCGCTTCCTTCCCTAAAGTAATAGTAATAGCAAAGACCCCAGTTCATGGGGGCTTCGCAAAGGGAGACGGCGGCGTTCATCGAGTTCATCTGACAATTCCTTAAATAAAACGTAGGACTCACCCTAAGGCCAACGCGGGCGGGATGTCAAGCGGCGGAGAAACGCCCTTTCCTCTCTCCGCTTTCTTCCACAACACGCCCCTCTCGCGCCATGCACGGGGAAACACACGAACAAGGATTCGATAAAGCCAAAAGTCTTGGGAGGCGGAGGGAAGGGGGAAAGGTTCCTCCTCCCTTCCTCCAACGCTTCACTCCCCTACTTCTCCCACGAGGACCAATGACCCGCCTCGGCGATGCGGCGCATGGCCTTTTGCGTGTTTTCCTGAGAACCGAAGGCGGTGAGGCGGAAATAGCCTTCCCCGTTCGGCCCGAAGCCCACGCCGGGCGTGCCCACGATGCCGAGGCCTTCCAACAGCACCTCGAAGAACCGCCACGAATCCATGCCGCCCGGCGTCTTCAGCCAGATGTAGGGCGCGTTCACGCCGCCGTAGACGTCCAGCCCGGCGGCCCGCAGCCCGTCGCGGATGGTCGCGGCGTTCTTCATGTAGTAGTCCACGTTGTCGCGCACCTCCCGCCGCCCTTCCGGCGAATAGACGGCTTCGGCGGCGCGCTGCACGATGTAGGGACAGCCGTTGTACTTGGTGGTCTGGCGGCGGTTCCAGAGCGGCTTGAGCGGCATCATCCGGCCGTCGGCGGCGCGGGCCTTCACGGTTTCGGGAACGACCACGTAGCCGCAGCGCAGCCCGGTGAATCCGGCGGGCTTGGAAAAGCTGCGGAATTCGACCGCCACCTCTTCCGCCCCCTCCAGTTCGTAGATGCTGTGCGGGATGCCGTCCTCGCGGATGTACGCCTCATAGGCCGCGTCGAACAGGATCAGGCACTGGTTGGTGCGGGCGTAGTCCACCCAGCGCTGAAGCTCGGCGCGCTTCAGGGTCGTGCCCGTGGGATTGTTCGGCAGGCACAGGTAGATGACGTCGGGGCGCTTCAGCGGCAGGGCCGGGACGAAACCGTTTTCGGCGGTGCAGGGCAGGTATACGATGCCGGACCAACCGCCGTTTTCGGCGGGCGTTCCGGCGCGGCCTCCCATGACGTTGGAGTCCACATACACCGGGTACACGGGATCGGTTACGGCGACGACGTTTTCACGCCCGAACAGCTCCTGAAAGTTGCCGAGGTCGCACTTCGCGCCGTCGCTGACGAAAATGTCGTCGGGATCGACCGCCACGCCGCGCGGGGCGAAATCGCCCTCCGCGATGGCTTCGCGCAGGAAGCGGTAGCCCTGTTCCGGGCCGTAGCCCCGGAAGCCCTCGGCGGTCGCCTGCTCGTCCACGGCCTTGTGCAGGGCCCTGATGACGGACGGCGGCAGGGAGCGGGTCACGTCACCGATGCCGAGGCGGATCAGCTCCGTTTCGGGGTGTTTTTCCCTGTAGGCGCTCACCTTGTGCGCGATGTCCGCAAAAAGATAGCTGCCCGGCAGCTTGAGATAGTCGTCGTTGATCTGTGCCATTGCGATACTCCTGATGCTTGCGGCGATATGGGGAGAGAGGAAGCCCTTCCGGAGAAAGGTTTCCTCTCTCCTCTCCCCCACCTCTCGCCTTCCCAGGACGTTCGTCCGGGCCGGGGCAGGTCCGGGAATCCCGCCGTCATTGTCTAGAGAAAACGTTCTCCGAGCTTCCCCCAAAATACGGAAAGGGGGGAGGGGAGAGGGAAGGGAGCCCTTCAAACGGGTCCCTTCCCCTCCCGATGCGCCTTACCCCGGATACTCGCCCGTAAACACGGTGACCGCGCCGCCGGTCATGAACACATGGCCGGTGGCCTCGTCCCACTCGATGTCGAGCGTGCCGCCGAGGAGCTTCATATGCACCTTGCGGTCGGCGTTGCCGGTCAGAACGGCGGCGACCACGGACGCGCACGCGCCGGTGCCGCAGGCGAGGGTTTCGCCCGCGCCGCGCTCCCAGACGCGCATGCTCAGCGTGTTGCGGTCGATGACCTCCACGAACTCGGCGTTCGTGCGCCGGGGAAACAGGGGATGATGCTCAAACAGGGGGCCGAGTTCGGGAAGGTTCAGCTTCCTGATGCCGCGAGTGAACACGACGGCGTGCGGGTTGCCCATCGAAACGGCGGTGACGTTCCACACCCGTCCCCGTACGCGCAGGGAACGGTTGATGAAGTCGCTTCCGGGATCACCGACGGGAATGTCCCGTGGGGCGAGACGCGGCACGCCCATATCCACGGTCACGGCCTCAACCTTGCCGCCGGATACATGCAGGCCGAGCGTGAGGATGCCGGCGAGCGTCTCAATGCGGACCCGTTCCTTGTCCGTGTGCCCGTTGTCGTACACGTACTTGCCCACGCAGCGGATGCCGTTGCCGCACATCTCCGCCTCCGTGCCGTCCGCGTTGAACATCCGCATGCGGAAATCCGCCGCGTCGGGATCGGTGGGCGGGCAAATGAGGATCAGGCCGTCGCCGCCCACGCCGAAATGCCTGTCGCTGATGCGTCTGGACAGATCGCCGGGGTTCGGAACGGGAGCCTTCAGCGCCTCCATGTACACATAATCGTTTCCGGCGGCCTGCATCTTGGTGAACTTCATGTGGATAACCCTGTCGTTGGAAAACCGTCCCGCACTCCCGGAACGCCCGGAGCCGAGGACTCGAACGCGCGCCGCAAAGGGCGCTTTCCTCATCCCGCCAAGGCACGCGCGGCGACGAAAAAACACCGGCGCACCGCACTCCCGCACCCGGACGTTTGCGGCGTTTTTTCAGGAATCGGGACTCGATATGCATCTTGCTTTTTTTGCCCAGTGCGGGTATGCAAGTCCTGTCCTGAAAATGTTTCAGGGTGGGAGTAGAGAGGCAGTTTTTTCCTTCGGGAAGAAGCTGCCTCTCTCGTCTTTCCCGAAGATTCCGAACCGTCCCGGACCGGGAAAAGGGAAGCCTTTCCACGAAAGACCTCCCTTTCCGTCCTTTTCTCCGCAACCGTCATACCGCACACGAAATCGTCACCGGAGAAAGGGCGCCACGCCCGGACGGCATCCCCAACCGGGGCATCCCTTCCGACGGACGGCGTCCGTCTTCAACACACGCAAAACGCGCTCCGTTTCCGGGAAACGGGAAGGAGGCGCGCCTCCCTCCCGGACAGCGGGCTAGTGGAGCCACAACAGCTCGGCGTAGCTCGGCAAGGGCCAGTCGTGATTGGCGCACAGGCATTCCAGCGCGTCCGCATGCCCGCGGCACGCGTTCATCGCCGGGAGCACCCTGTCGCGGGCGTACTCGGCCTTTGCGAGCGCGGTATCCCCGAAACGGGCGTCGAGGACGGCTTCAAGCGCATCCAGTGCGGCGATGAGGCCGCGCACATGCCCGCGTACGCGCAGGAAGTACGCCTTCTCGGGTTCCGCATCGCCCACAAGGGACGCGGCGGCGGAAGCGGCGTCCGCCAATCTCGTCTGATAGGCCAGCGCGACGGGCAGGATGCGGGTCCGCCCGAGCTTGAGGGCGGTGTGCCCTTCGATGGCGATGGTGTGGGTGTAGCTCTCCAGCAGAATTTCCTGCCGGGACAGCATTTCGCGCGGGCTCAGGACGTTGTGACGGTCGAAAACGTCCATCACGTCCTTGTCGCCGTAGTGGGCGAGGGCCGCGACGGTGTCCCTGAGGTTCGGCAGGCCGCGCCTTTCGGCCTCGGCAAGCCACTCCTCGCTGTAGCCGTTGCCGTCGAACACGATGGGCATGTGCTCCGCGAACAGCTTGGCGAGCAGCGCCTGAATGGCCGCGTTGAGAGGGGTGCCCTCGGCGAGTTCGGCCTCCAGCATGGCGGCGATGTCGTCCAGCGCGCAGGCCATTGCGGCGTTCAGGGAGATGTTCGCGGCGGCGATGTTCTGGGAGGAGCCGAGCGCACGGAATTCAAACTTGTTGCCGGTGAAGGCGAAGGGGCTGGTCCGGTTGCGGTCCGACAGATCGCGCGGGATTTCCGGCAGCACGGACACCCCGATCTCGATGGGAGCCACGCCGCCGCCTTCGGCTTCCTTGCCGTAGGCGATGGACCGGATGACGCCGGACAGGCTTTCCCCGAGGTAGACGGAGAGGACTGCCGGGGGCGCTTCGTTGGCGCCCAGACGGTGGTCGTTGCTGGCCCCGATGATGCCGAGGCGCAGGTTGACCCCGTGCTTGTGCACGGCGCGCAGTACGGCGGCGAGGAATACGAGGAACTGCGCGTTCTTCATCGGCGTTTCGCCGGGATTCAGCAGGTTGTGCCCGTCCGAATCGCACAGGGACCAGTTGTTGTGCTTGCCGGAGCCGTTCACGCCCGCGAACGGCTTTTCGTGCAGCAGGCAGACGTAGCCGTGACGGCGGGCGGTGCGGCGCATCACTTCCATCGTCAGCATGTTGTGGTCCGTGGCGATGTTCACGTCTTCGTACACGGGCGCGATTTCAAACTGACCGGGGGCCACTTCGTTGTGCCGGGTATGCGCGGGGATGCCGAGCGCGAAAAGACGCTGTTCGACGTCCTGCATGTAGGCCAGCACGCGGCTGGGAATGCTGCCGAAGTAGTGGTCCTCCATCTCCTGCCCCTTGGCGGGCCTGGCCCCGTACAGGGTGCGACCGCACATCATGAGGTCGGGGCGCTGGATGTAGAGACGCCGGTCCACAAGAAAATATTCCTGCTCGGAACCCACCATCGCCTGAACGCTGGTGGCCGTCGTGTTGCCGAGCAGGCGGAGGATGCGCAGGGCCTGTGCGGAAACCGCCTCGACGGAACGCATGAGCGGCGTTTTCCGGTCGAGGGCCTCGCCGGTGTAGGAGTAGAACACCGTGGGGATGTACAGGGTCTTGCGCCCATGATCGTCACCGAGCAGAAACACGGGGGACGTGGGGTCCCACGCCGTGTAGCCGCGGGCTTCGAACGTCGAACGGATGCCGCCGGACGGGAAGGAGGAGGCGTCCGGCTCACCCTTGATGAGCATTTTCCCGGAAAACTCGCCGAAGACCTGACCGTCCGGCGTGGGGGAAAGGAAGGCGTCGTGCTTTTCGGCGGTCAGCCCGGTCATGGGCTGGAACCAGTGCGTGTAGTGGGTGGCCCCGTGTTCGAGGGCCCAGTCCTTCATCGCCCCGGCGATGACGTCGGCGTCGGCGGGATCGAGCGGAGCGCGCCGCGTCATGGTCTGCATGAGCCGGTCGTACACGTCGCGGGGAAGACGCTGGCGCATGACGCGTGCGTTGAACACGTCGCGGCCATACCCGGAGGCAAGGGACTTGCCCGGCTCGGGGGCGTCAAGCGGCGCAACAGGCTGGGCAACGGCAAGAGCGTCAAGAGCCGTTTCACGGACAGTAGTGGAACTCATGGGTTCACTCCTCGAAAAGGTTGATGCCCGGAACAAAGCAAAAACGGGACCAACATCACCCGAGGAAATCCCCCCAAGGGATTACCTGCCCAACATATTTAAATCATACGTTTCTTTTTCGTAAATATTCCCGAAACGCCTCTACCGGACGTGCAAAACGCCGGGGCGGATACGGGCCGTATCCCTTTTTCCACTTTTGGGTAGATTTTTATAACACAATAAAAAACAGCGTGTTAACAGTACGGCGAACGCCTTCCGTTACGATTCGCCAGCCTTGTTGATCGCTCAACCAAGTTGAATCCCACTCTTTTTCTCTCTTTTCCACAAAACCGTAGGAAAGAATCCCTGATCTACATTTTGGTATTTTGTTCCAGATACGATAGAGCCATTCGCCGTTCCCGGATCGCAGGGAGACTCTACATCCCCATTTGGTCGCAGACCGGTCGTGAATACGGTTCCCGGATCGCAGGGAAACGCTTCCTCATGCCGATGCGGCACAGATCAGGCATCGCCTCTTCCCAATGCCGTCCCCTTTCCTTTGCCCCGTACTCTGAACCACAGGCGCAACCGAACGTCCTCTTTCCCCAATCGGAGTCTTGGATGCCGTTGTGCAGGGCGGTGAAACCGTGAGCGTCGGGCGAACCTTCGAGCCTCACGCGCAGCACACACGGAACGCGTTCCCCGCTCGGATGGAGGGGAACGCCACATCCGTTTTTTCGGCCCGGTTGGAGAAGGCGTTTTCCCAAACGGGTACACGGGAAGACAGCCCGCCGGAGGGTTCCAACGCCCTCCCGACCCGCTCCGGGCACAAAAAAAGGAGAGGACCGAAGTCCCCTCCTCTGAATCGGCGGAAAATACCGGCTACTTCGCGTAGCCGACGGCCCGGCGTTCACGGATGACCGTTACGCGAATCTGGCCGGGGTAGGTAAGGTTTTCCTCGATCTTGCCGGTAATGCCCTTACAGAGCATGTAGGTCTGATCGTCGTCCACGTTCTCCGAATTGACCATGACGCGGATTTCGCGTCCGGCCTGAATGGCGTAGGCCTTGGACACGCCGTCGAATTCGGAGGCGATGTTTTCAAGGTCTTCCAGACGCTTGACGTAGCTTTCCAGAAGCTCCTTGCGCGCGCCGGGACGGGCGCCGGAAAGCGAGTCCGCCGCCTGCACAAGCACGGCCAGCGCCGTTTCGGGACGCTGATCCTCATGGTGCGCGGCGATGGCGTGCAGGATTTCCTTGCTTTCGTTGAACTTCTTGGCGAGGTCCGCGCCGATGAGCGCGTGCGGGCCTTCGACTTCGTGGTCGACGGCCTTGCCGATGTCGTGGAGCAGACCGGCGCGCTTGGCCTTCTTGATGTCCATGCCCAGTTCGGCGGCCATCATGCCGCACAGGGCGGACACTTCCAGCGAGTGCTGGAGCACGTTCTGCGTGAAGCTGGTACGGTAGCGGAGCTGGCCCAGATAGCGGACAAGCTCGGGATGGATGCCGTGGACCCCGGCGTCGAAGGTGGCCTGTTCGCCCACTTCGCGTATCTGCACTTCCAGTTCCTGCTCGCACTTGTGGACCACGTCCTCAATGCGGGCCGGGTGGATGCGCCCGTCCTGAATGAGCCGTTCGAGAGCCATCTTGGCGACCTGACGGCGCAGCGGGCTGTAGGCGGACAGAATGACGGTCTCGGGAGTGTCGTCGATGATGAGGTCAACGCCGGTCGCCGCTTCCAGCGCGCGGATGTTGCGGCCTTCGCGACCGATGATGCGGCCCTTCATGTCTTCGCTGGGCAGGGTCACGGCGGTGACGGTGTGCTCGCCCACGTAATCCCCGGCGTAACGCTGGATGGAACAGGCGATGATCTCCTTGGCCTTGCGGTCCGCGGTTTCGCGGGCCTCGGCCTCGATGAGGCGCATCATCTTGGCGGCTTCGTGGCGGGTGCGGGATTCGATTTCGGCGAAAAGGCGCTGGCGGGCTTCCTCGGCGGTCAGGCCGGAGACTTCCTGCAAACGGCGCTCCTGTTCGTCGATGCGTTCGTTGAGGGATTCCTCAAGCTCTGCGAGCTTGCGTTCCTTCTTGGAAAGGTCCTTTTCGACGCTGAGGAGCTCGTGTTCCTTTTCGGTGGCCTTTTCGAGCTTTTCCTCAAGACGTTCGCCCTGTTCCTGCAACTTGCGGTCACGGGCCTTCAGTTCGCGCTCGCGTTCCTTGAACTCGTGTTCAAGCTCGCGCTTCTGGTTGAACAGATCGTCCTGACCCTGAAGGAGGATTTCCTTCTTCTGAGCCTGCGCTTCCTTGCGGGATTCTTCGACTATGCGGGTAGCCAGCTCGGTGGCGTCGCCGATACGCTTGGCATTGAGATGTTTGTTGAGATAGAAGCCGACGCCCCCGCTGACGCAGATCGCCGCGAAGACGCACAAGGCGGTAAAAAATTCCATAAGTCCCCTCCCTTTATAGTGTCGGGCTCAAGCCCGTTCACGCGATGCGACACCGCCGATCGGCGGCCTCGTCCAGGCCTCGGGAGGACATTCTGCTGGGAAGGGGGACAACGCGATCCGCACACCGTCGAAAACACGGACCCGTCTGCTGCGGGGTCGCAGCGAAGGACGCCAGAAATGACCCCGAAGCGCCGTGTCCAGATACCGGTGCAAAACCTGGTCTCCCAGGGGGGAACCGTGGACAGGTCTTCAGACTTCCCGACACGTCGGGCATGCACACCGATCTGCCGCTTGATTCCCATTCAATATGCTTGTGAGGTCAGCACCAATATAGGGATCACGCACGCTCCAGGGAACATTCCGTGAACAATTAATCCGTTTTCTCTATAAGCTTCAGCAAATGGGCGAGACGTGTCTCCACATCGCCGAGTTGCTGCTGTGTTTGCAACAAGTCGTCTGCAACTCCCAAAACCAGAAGTGCCAGCAGTTTTTCCCTGCCGAACTGCCCTCCCTGGTTTTTCAATCTCTCATACTGCTTCTCGACGAAAGCCTGCGCCCGTTCGATGCGAACGGGATCGGCCTCCGTACGGAAGGAAATGTCCATTCCCAGGACATTGAGCTGAAAGCTGTGCATACAGGTATCGGTCGGTTACGCTTCGGCCGTGAACTCGCGAATCGTCGAGAGCAACGTGTCGATGCGGCCGTTAATCTCTTCCTTGGTGTGCTGCTCCTGCTCCAGAGACTCCTTGAGAGTCTTGTTCTCCTCGTCGAGAGCGGTAAGTTTTTCCTGCAAGGTCTTGTTTTCCTCGCGAAGGGTATCAATCTGCCCGAGAAGCTCAACCACACGGGTTTCCAAGAGATCAAAAAGTTCCATGCAAAGACTCTACTCTTTTTGCCGTATCATGGCAAGATTGAGGGTGGGAAGAAAAGGATTCGATACGTGTTTTTCGCACGACGACGCCGGCGGGCCGCCCTGCGGGAATCTCTGATCCGGTATTGCGTCAATCGCAGATATCCTTTCAGTAACGGAATATCCGCCGTTCTTCAAGGCTCTGATGCGCCCGTTCCCGCATCCTTCGCGGAGTGCCGCCGAAGGGGCGGCATCCGCTGGAGCAATCAACCGTAATAAAAGGTAAAAAACGTCTATTTGCGGCGCAGGTTCACCTGTTTTCCGCGCGCCACGGCGAGATGGTTTTCCGGCACGTCCTTGGTGATGACCGACCCGGCGCCGACGAGCGCCTCCGCGCCCACCGTGACCGGAGCCACCAACGCGGTGTTGCTGCCGATGAAGGCATGCTCGCCGATGACGGTTTTGTACTTGTTGACGCCGTCATAGTTGCAGGTGATCGTCCCCGCGCCGATGTTGGTGCGCGCGCCGATCTCCGCATCGCCCAGATAGGTCAGGTGATTGGCCTTGGCCCCTTCGCCGAGGCGGGCCTTCTTCATTTCCACGAAGTTGCCGATGTGCGAGGCCGTTTCCATCACCGCGCCGGGGCGCAGGCGGGCATACGGGCCCACAAGGCAGTCCGGGCCGACCGAGGCGTGGTCCATGTGCGAGAAGGAATGCACGACGGCCCCGGCCTCCACGCTGCTGTCGCTGATGACGCAGTGGGATTCGATGACCGCGCCCGAGGCGATGCGGGTATGCCCGTAGAGTTCGCAGGGGCCGAACAGTTCCGCGCCGGGTTCGACGGTCACGAACGGCCCCATGCGGACCGTATCCGGGCCGTGGATGACCACGCCCGCCGCCAGCCGTTCCTCGACGATGGCCCGCCGCCGCAGCTCCTCGGAGGCGGACAGTTCCGCCGGGTTGTTGATGCCGAGCAGGTTGGGATCGCTCCCGCAGGACAGGCCGCGCACGACCATGCCCTCGGCCACCGCCATGCCCACAAGGTCGGTGATGTAGTACTCGCCGCTCTTGTTCTCGTTGTTCAGCTTGGGCACGAGGCGTTCCACGGCGTCGAGGTCGAGCATATAGATGCCCGCGTTGATCTCGCCGGTCGGCTCGCCGTGTACGGCGGCGTCAAAGTCCTTGGCCTCCACGATGGCCCGCAGTTCGCCGTTCCGCCTGACGATGCGGCCATACGCGCCGGGGTTTTCCAGCGTCAGCGTCGCCACGGACACGTCCGCGCCTTCGGCGTAGAACATGAAGTCGCGCAGCGTGTCGGTGGTGATCAGCGGGGTATCCCCGTTGACCACGAGGACTTTCTTCATGCCCGCCGCCTTCAGTTCCGGCATCGCGACCATCAGGGCGTGCCCGGTTCCGAGCTGCTCCTTCTGTTCCACGAAACGCAGTTGGCGTCCGGCGAACGCGGCGCGCACCATGTCGGCCTCGTGTCCGATGACGGCCCACACTGCCTCACCGAACAGGGGTCGCAGCGCCTCCGCCACATGGCCGAGCAGCGGTTCGCCCAGAATGGTATGCAGCACCTTGGGCTTTCTGGAATGCATGCGGGTGCCCTTGCCCGCCGCAAGGATGAGAGCGCAACAGGGGAGCGTGCTGGATTGGGACATCGTCGTACCTCGCAAGTATCGTTCACGCCGGAAAGTCCGGCGCGGGGGTGTCGGAAAGGCGTCCGGGCGTTGCCGGGAGCCGCTTCGCCGCCCGTGCGGCGGCCATGCGGTCATACTACGTCACAACTCGCGCGCTTTACAAGCTCCCATTCCCTGCGGTAGCACCGGTTCCGTACCCAAGACCTTTTTTCAGGATATGCAGATGACCAGCGACACTTCTTCGGCCCTCGTCATTTTCTCCGGCGGGCAGGACTCCGCCACCTGCCTCGGCTGGGCGCTCAACCGTTTCGACAACGTTTCCACGGTCGGCTTCGACTACGGGCAGCGCCACCACGTCGAAATGGCGTGCCGCCAAAACATGCTGAACGCGGTCCGCACCGACGCCTCCCTGCCCGCCTCGTGGCCCGCGAAGCTCGGGGAGGACACGCTTCTTTCCCTCGGCCTGTTCAACCAGATCGGGGAAACGGCCATGACCAGCGACATGGAAATCGCCTTCAACGAACAGGGCATCCCCAACACCTTCGTGCCGGGGCGCAACCTCGTCTTCCTCACCGCCGCCGCCGCGCTGGCGTGGCGCAAGGGCGTCCGGCATCTGGTCATGGGCGTATGCGAAACCGATTTTTCCGGCTATCCCGACTGTCGCGACGACACGATCAAGGCCATGCAGGTGGCCCTCAATCTGGGCATGGACTCGCGTTTCGTGGTCCACACGCCGCTGATGTGGCTCGACAAGGCCGACACGTGGGACCTTGCGGAACGCGAAGGCGGCGCGCCGTTCGTGGAAGCCGTCCGCACCGTGACGCACACCTGCTATCTCGGGGATCGCGCCGATCTGCACCCGTGGGGCTACGGCTGCGGCGAGTGCCCCGCCTGCAAGCTCCGCGCGCGCGGGTGGGAGGAGTACGCCTCCCGGCGGGGGGCCTCCGGCGGCAAGGGGGCTACCGCCCCCTTGACCCCTGTCCGGGGGAAATGATTTCCCCCGGACCCCCTCGGTGCGGGCGGCGTCCGTTCCCTTGACGGACGGCGGGGCCGATTGAGGCTGGGGGATGCGGGGGAACTCGTGTTCCCCCGCGTGGGATTATTGCCGCCCCGTGCCCTTAACGCTGATGGGGAAAACCTCCAAACGGCAGGAAAGGTTTTTACCAACAGAATCAGATGGCGGCGGACACGAAAACCTCGCATCCGCAGGGAAGGCTTCCAAAGTTCGTTCGGACGTCGTCCCGTTTGGGTAGAAAACGCTTTTCCCTTCAGCCGTTACGGAAGAGGGGGAGGAAAACCTCACATTCGCAGGGAAGACGTTCCAACAGGGGCCGTTTCCCTAGTGCTGAGGGGCCCCCTGTTGCAACGGACACGGCGTATTGAAACCGGCGGGCGCGGTCGGCCCGCTCCCTGCGCGGCGGATGCGGGCTTTGAAACATTTTTGGGAAAAAGGTGGAAAGGCATGGCCTATCGAGTAAAGGAACTTTTTTACACCTTGCAGGGTGAAGGCGCGCAGGCCGGGCGTCCGGCGGTGTTCTGCCGCTTTGCGGGCTGCAACCTCTGGTCGGGGCGGCCTGAAGACCGGGCCACGGCGAAGTGCCGGTTCTGCGATACGGATTTCGTAGGCGCGGACGCGGGCGTTTTCGAAACCGCCGAGGCGCTGGCCGAAGCCGTCGCCGCCGCGTTTCCGGCTCTGGACCCGCAGGCCTACGGCGGGCGCAGGCCCTACGTCGTCTTCACCGGCGGCGAACCGGCGTTGCAGCTCACGCGCGAGCTTCTCGACCTGCTGCACGCGCGCGGTTTCGAACTCGGCGTGGAGAGCAACGGCACGCTGCCCCTGCCCGACGGACTCGACTGGATCACGGTCAGTCCCAAAGGCTCCAACCCGCTGGTCACGGTTTCCGGCGACGAATTGAAACTCGTCTGGCCCCAGCGGGGCTGCGCGCCCGAGGACTTCGCCGGGCTGGATTTCCGGCATTTTCTGCTCCAGCCCTGCGACGATGCCCACAACAAGGCCAACACCCGCGAGTGCATCGAATACTGTCTCGGGCATCCCCGCTGGAGCCTCGGCTTGCAGACGCACAAGTGGATCGGCGTGCGGTAGGCGCACGGCAATGCGGCGCGGGAGGAAGGCTCGTCCCGAAAAATCAGGAAACGCTCCGGCGTTTCTCCCTTCCCCTTTTTCTCCGCAACGCCTTTTCAGCGGTCACCGGTCCCCCTGCGGAGGCCGAACCGAACGACGGAAAGCCGGGAAACGGACGTTTCCCGGCTTTCGGCATGGAGAACGTGAAGGGAAGCCCCTACCACTTCTTGAAAATGAAGAATGCGGCGAGAACGATCAGGCCGAACCCCACGAAATGATTCCAGCGCAGGGATTCGCCGAGGTAAAGCGTGGAGAAGAACGCAAAGACCGACAGGGAGACGATTTCCTGAATGGCCTTGAGTTCCGCCGCGCTGAAATAACCGTAGCCCACGCGGTTGGCGGGCACCTGCAACAGATACTCGAAAAACGCGATGCCCCAACTGATCACGATGGCGGCGAGCAGGGGCAGCGCCTTGTAGCGCAGATGCCCGTACCACGCAAACGTCATGAACACGTTGGAAAGAATCAGCAAACCGACGGTAGCGACCGGAACGGGAACAGGAAGATTCATGGAAGCGTGCCTCTTCAAAAAATGTTCCGGCACTGTACCCGCCAGCCCGCCGTCGCGCAAGATGCCCCCTCTCGCCCTTACGCCTCCCGTTCGCCTTTTCCGGCCTCCATCAGCGTTTCATCCTTCACCCCGTCCCGATGCCTCCTCTTTTCTCTTCCCCATTCCCCGCATCCAACGCCGCCTCTTCCATAACGGAAGCAATACGTGGAACAGGGATTCGATAACGTCGAACGTTTTAGGGGGATGGAGGTGGGG
>PPYF01158424.1_pt1 | contig 13676 bp, 15 predicted proteins | sample 1559871 | NCBI WGS metagenome assembly PPYF01 (sample SAMN08240021, study PRJNA423297) | Human gut metagenome, whole genome shotgun sequencing project. | reverse complement strand
ATTGCAAGAATAAATGCCCCGCCATACAGGTAGATTACATACTGCTTCAATACCGCTGTATCACGACACACAATATATCCTCTTCCCATCAATGTTCCGATTGTAAAAAATCCGACAGGCTGTACAACTGCCCCCAGAAGCAACAATGTCAGATGCACTTTCATATTCGCCGAACATGTTCCTATGATCAGCAGACCTACCACAGCTGCAAGTGAAATCAGCCCGACATAAAGATGTGTTCCGATATAATCCTTCGGAAGCAGCCATATAGATATCACACTTAAGATCGTTCCTGCAATAAAAAAGCATGCAATCTCATTGTTCATCTCATCCCTGCTTAATTTCTTCTGTACAATATCCTCTTTCAAAAGAATTGCCAGACGTACCTGCCACTCTTCTTTTTCTTCCTCAATCTCAAGCTGATCGATCGATGTAATGTCAAGCTTACTTTTCAATGCCTTCTGACAGGTCAATTTTGTCTCTTTTAATGTTCGTTCTTCTTTTTCGATCTCATCTAATCTGTGAGATAATGCTTCCTGTAAAGTCAATCTGTTTTCATAGATATCTTTGATCTCCTGTACCGGAATACCGATCAGACGCAGCTTTTTAATTTCCTGAAGCTGTTCTACATCTGTTTCTGAATACTCCCGGTAATTATTTTCCTGATTACGTGCCGGATGGATCAGTCCTTCTTCTTCATAAAATCTTATATTCGCCTTGGAAATCCCAACCTGTTTTTCTACATCTTTAATCTTCATAAAGTGACACCTTCTTTCCATTCTTCCAGTCTGCCTCTGTAATGATCTCTTTGCGGTGTTTTATCGTCTTGTATTTTACTTTACCAAATAAACCTTTCTGCTCTTTACAATAAATGATATGAACTGCCATATGAAACTTCTGGTTCTCGTCTTCCAACTCATGACTGTATTCCAGATGAGTCGCACTGTAACGAAGCAGAAGCACTTCACCGGCTCCCACCGGTACATTCCCACCATCCACAGACATAACCTGAAATGTAATGGTTCCCGGTATTTCGATTTCTTTTAATTCAACCTGTTCTTTTATTACTGTCTGAAGTTCAGAAATGATTTTGTTTCTTTCTTCACTTTTTTCCATACTGTCACCTTCCCTCATTCCGGATATCTACATCCTTCTCCCTCTTTGTTAAGATGATTATATTCCTTCAAGCCGCTTGAAGGTCAAGAGATTCACCATATTTTTCTTCCATTTTTTGCCTTTACTCGTATTCCCGCTCGATTTTTTTCTCTGCCAGCCGCTCTGTCTCTTCTATTGCTTCTTTATAGCCGGTCAGTGCCGCAAATGGTGCAAACTGAGCCGCCCGGTCTGCTATCGGCATCGGCGGATGTGTCTCCGATACATGATGCGGAAAGTTCAGAATATCTCCATACTTTTGCTGCACTTCGATCACCGATTTCTGTAATTTCCCCGAAACCTGTGTAACATTTTCTTTCGAAACATTTTCATTCCTCACGCTTTATGTCCTCCGATCTGCCGGTTCCGTTCCATCGCAGTTCCATCCTCCTGCAGATTCATTCCTTTTAAGATTGCATTCTTCCCATATTTTTTCTTGATATCCAGCATCGTCTTCTGCATCTTCTTTTCCCGTTCCAGCTTCTCATTCTTCTCTTCCTTTTCCTTCTTTGCAATTCCAAAATCTGTAAAAAGATTCATCTGTTCATACTGCTGTTCTTCCTGGACCTCTTTCTCACTGATCACATGATTCGCTGCCATCGTAATCCGGCGGATCAGAAGATCCGGATTCACAATTTCATTATACAGTTTTACAACCGCTTGTGTCATCAGCCTCGATGAAGAAGTATGCTGCTTCAGATTAGCAGTTCCGTGTGCATGTTTCGGCAGCTTCCTGCCGTACCAGTCTGTCGTGATCTCCCCTACATTTTTCTTCGTTCCTTGTCCCAGATTCTTGATGTCGTATCCGATCGTCAGAACGATCTGATCCGTTACGAGACGTTTATCTACCAGATCCAATGCCAGCTGGTCGATCATTTCCTTTACCACGATCTTCGTCTGCTCGAAATTATATGGACAATGCAGTACCTGTCCCGCACCCATACTGTTATTTTCGGGCTTATACGCCTTCACATCTGCGATCGTACATGGCTCCCATCCCCATGCATGATCGATCAGAAGTTCTGCATTCACCCCAAACAGCCGATACAACAGATCTTCATTATAATATTCCCCCGGCTTACCAAGAGAACATCTTGCCACATCTCCCATGGTAAATAATCCGACTTCTGCAAGCTTCTTCGCATACCCCGGGCCCACACGCCAGAAATCCGTGATCGGCTGATGTGCCCACAAGAGCTTCCTATAAGAAATTTCTGTAAGTTCTGCGATTCTCACCCCATTCTGATCCGGCTCGATATGCTTCGCCACAATATCCATGGCAACTTTACACAGGTACAGATTCGTTCCAATTCCGGCCGTTGCCGCAATCGACGTCTCCTGCTGGATCTCCCGAATAATCTTTCCAGCCAGCTCTCTTGCCGTTATCCGGTAAGTATTCAGGTAATCGGTCACATCCATGAATACCTCGTCAATGGAATAGACATGGATATCCTCCGGTGCAATGTATTTTAGATAAATGTTATAGATCTCTGTACTGTATTTCATATATAATGCCATCCTCGGAACTGCTGTAATGTAATCCAGTTCCAATTCCGGATGTAGTTTTATTTCTTCATTATCTACGGAAGTTCCTGCAAACTTCTTTCCGGGTGCCATGCAGATCCGTCTTTTATTCACTTCTTTTACCTTCTGCACGACCTCGAAGAGTCTGGCACGGCCCGGTATCCCGTAGGATTTCAAGGAAGGAGACACTGCCAGACAGATAGTCTTTTCCGTACGGCTTTTGTCCGCTACTACCAGATTGGTCGTCATCGGATCCAGTTCTCTTTCTTTGCATTCTACCGATGCGTAAAACGAAAAAGTTGTCTTTGATATTATTTTTAACTTAATATGCATGATATACATAATCTACAGCTGGATGTCAATTACAAATGTTGGAGTCGTAACTGCACTGACACATAATAATGGTGATGCTATGCTACTGATCTTCGGTGCTGCAATTGTTCTAATCGTCTTTTTTATAATCGATATCATTTCTTTAATATTAGGCAAAAAGCAAAAAGGATATTTGCTGCCGGGGTATGTCGGAGTGTCTATTGGTGTGAAATGTATCGCAATACTATTCCTGGTTTTAGAATATATATTGAAGCTTAAAATCTAAGTACCCGCCACCGGTGGCTTCTTTCAAACACATAGCGCTACAAAGAACCTCCCGCTGGTATCTTCTCTTGTATACTTTGATATGTCAAAAATACGGCCGGCAATATATTCTTACTCATAATCTCAGAATATATGCCGACCGCATTTTCTATCTGCCAAATTATTTATAATCCATCACCAGAAACATCGGTTTGATTGCCACCACTTCGTCATACTCTTCTTTCTCGACGACTACGCTGGAATTCAACGCTTTCAGATCTTTTTTCAAAACCTGCAATGCTTCCGGAATATTTCTCGCACGCCCTTCTTTCATAATCTCCTGCATTCTCTTTAGCACAATCGGATGTGCATAGTGAGCCGGTACCGGAAAATCCGGATACACTCTGATATACTCTTCCATCTGACTGATCGATTCCGTCAGCCGCTTCTCAATATAATTCTTATTATTCTTCGAAGTCGGAAGTACATTCGCTCCGGCAAATAAGAAGATTGCAGCCAGACCAAACAAAAGGAAATACATTCCAAATCCTGCATGGGTCGTCAATGCATAGATACCATAGACGAATGCCGCACCGCCCATCAGTACGATTGCAAGGGCTACCCATTTATATGCCGGGTTACTTCTGTCATAAGTACGCTTTTTCTTCGCCGACTGACTCAAGTCCATATAGATATCCGATTGCTTTTTCAGATACTCTTCTGCCTGTTCCAGTTTTGCAAGACATCTTTTTTGTTTCTTCCGATACATTTCTTTTTCTTCGCTTTTCTGCCAGCCATTTTTCCTTCTCTGCCAGCTTTCGCTCAGCCTCAAGACTGTGTACCGGAATATCTGGATATTTTTCTTCTATGTATGCAACAAATCTGTCCACATCTTCTTCATATTCCAAGGAATGCTGCTGCCAGAATAATTCCTACCGGATAAGCAACCTTCGTAGAAAGTCCCAGGCACTCTTCTGCACAGAAGAAATAGGTCATGGAAACTGCACTCATGAATGTTGCCGGTACCGCTGTGATCCAGTAATTCTTCTTCTCGCGGAACAGATACATACTTGCTGTCCACAGAACGATCATAGCAAGTGTCTGGTTTGTCCAGCTGAAGTATCTCCATACGATTGCATAATCCAGATGTCCAACAAATGCTCCGACTGCCAGAAGCGGAACACATAACACCAGACGTTTCTGCATCTTATTCTGATCAACTTTGAACCAGTCTGCCAGTACCAGACGGGCACTACGGAATGCAGTATCTCCGGAAGTGATCGGGCATACGATAACTCCGATCATTAGATCTGTGTGCATTTTCCACAATGCTATCATCTCGGGAACTGCATGCTTATAGCCCAATACAGAAAACTCAAAATGAAAATGCCGGCACCCCAAGATACCGGCATTTCCCACTCATAGGAATCAATCATTTAGTTTTAGTTGCTTCTTATTATAATAACGATTCAATTAACATACAGTTCTGATATCTGTGTATTCATAGCAGTCAAAGCTGTCTGCTACGTTCTTGCATGTTAATTTTCCATCGTATGTATTTACAGCTGAATAGATAACTTCGTTATCTTTGCATGCCTGCTCAAGTCCTTTTCCTGCAATCTGCAGTCCATAAGACAGTGTAGCATTTGTCAGTGCGATTGTAGATGTTCTTGGAACTGCTCCAGGCATATTTCCTACGCAGTAGTGAACAACACCATCTTCAATGAAGATCGGATCATCATGGTATGTAACTTTTGTTGTCTCACCACATCCGCCCTGATCAACAGCTACGTCTACAAATACAGCACCTGGTTTCATCTCTTTGAGATATTTTTTCTTGAAGATCTTAGGAGCTGATTTTCCTGGAATCAGAACACATCCGATTACGAGGTCTGCTTCTTTTACAGCTTTTTCGATATTTGCATCATTAGAAACAAGTGTCTGGATACGTGCTCCGAAGATATCATCCAGATAAGCAAGTCTCTGAAGATTGATATCCATGATTGTTACATTAGCGCCCATTCCTACAGCGATCTTACAAGCGTTTGTTCCTACAGATCCGCCTCCGAGGATTACGATGTTAGCCTTTGGTGTTCCAGGAACTCCTGCTAAGAGAACACCTTCTCCTCCAAATCTCTTCTCAAGATATTTTGCACCTTCCTGAATACTCAGACGTCCTGCGATCTGGCTCATTGGAGCAAGCAGAGGAATACTTCCGTTTCTTTCGATCAGTGTCTCATAAGCAACACCTTTTACCTTTGCTCCGAGAAGAGCATCTGTCTGCGGCTTGTCTGCTGCAAGGTGAAGATATGTATAAAGGATCAGTCCTTCATGGAATAATGGATATTCTTCCGGAAGCGGCTCTTTTACTTTAATCATCATCTCTACAGTATCCCATACTTCTTTTGCTGTATCAATCATCTTAGCCCCAGCTGCCACATATTCGGCATCTAAGAATCCTGATCCTTCTCCGGCACCTTTTTCGATATAAACATCGTGTCCTGCGTTCACATAGCTCTTAACATTGTCAGGTGTCATACCTACACGGAACTCGTTGTTTTTAATCTCTTTTACACATCCTACTTTCATTTTGAAAAACCTCCTAAAATTTTAATCCGTTTACTTTTCTGAATGAAGATTATTTTTCTTAACTCCATTTTGTTGAAGAATATTCTTCATCTCTTTCCGAACTCATACTAACACAACACAATTATCAATGCAATAAAAGTTATTTTTTTCACTAGTAAGTTATTTTTTTGTCTTTCTAATTCTTTTTCGCTTGTTTTGCAAAGTAATCTTTTACCAGTTTTGCCACTGTTCCTGACAACAGGAATAATGCGATCAAGTTAGGGATAGACATCAGACCATTACAGGTATCTGCAATTCCCCAGATGATACCAAGATCCACTGTTGCACCAAGGATTGCGACCAGCGCATACACGATCATAAATGGTTTCACAACCTTTGTTGTAAATACAAACTCGACACATCTTGCTCCGTAAAGTCCCCATCCAAGAATCGTTGAGAATGCGAAACAGCACATTGCAATTGCAGTAAAGATCGTCACCCAGCTTCCATACGTTGTTACGAATCCTGAGATGGTAAGCTCCGCACCTGCTGCCACGCCGTACTGGATTCCTTCGCCGCCACAAAGAATAACCAGTGCTGTCAGTGTACAGATCACAATTGTATCTGCAAATACTTCAAAGATACCAAACATACCCTGTTTTACAGGCTCATCTGTATCTGCACATGCATGTGCGATCGATCCGGTACCGATTCCGGCTTCATTTGAGAAGATACCTCTGGAAACACCACGTCTCATAGTCATAAACATGCTTCCAACCACACCGCCGGTAAATGCGGACGGGTTAAATGCTCCTACAAAGATCATCTCAAATACATGTGGAACTTTGTCTGCATTCAGTGCAACTACTCCGATTGCAAGGATGATATAGAATACTGCCATGAATGGAACCAGCTTCTCTGTTACGGTACCGATACGTTTTACTCCGCCAAGTAAAACAACCGCTACCAGTGCTGCAATCACAATTCCGATCACCAGATTCACCATACTTATCTGTGCGTCATCAATCACATTGTAGCTTATAAGTGCTGAATCGATGGATGTCGTAATGGTATTTACCTGTGTTGCATTTCCTGTTCCGAGTACTGTCAAACTTCCAAGGATCGCATAGACCGAAGCCATCCAGTACCATTTCTTGCCAAGACCGTTCTTGATATAATACATCGGGCCCCCAACATAATCTCCCTCTGCATTCTTCTCTCTGTAATGAACCGCAAGTGTAACTTCTGAGAACTTCGTACACATTCCAAGCAATGCGGACACCCACATCCAGAACACTGCTCCTGCTCCTCCGATTGCAATCGCACCGGCAACTCCGGCAATATTTCCCGTTCCTACCGTTGCCGCAAGCGCCGTACACACTGCCTGGAATGGAGTGATACTACCTTCTTTCGCTTCTGACTTTGTGAAGATACGTCCGATAGAATTCTTAATGGCATACCCAAATTTTCGGAACTGTATAAATCCTGTACGAGCTGAAAGTACAAGCCCTACACCGATGATACAGACCATTGCCGGAACCCCCCAGACGAAATTGTTAACGGCCGCATTCACGTTTTCAATTGTTTGTAACATTTCTTTTCCTCTCTTTCGTCGTTCGTTGGTTTGATAATAACATACCTTTATTTTTTTGTACACAATTATTTTTGCACTTTATCCATATGCGTTATTATTTTCACACACATTTTTGTGCAATATGCACATAGTTTTCTTCTTTTTTTACGATTTTCATTCAAAAAGATTGGAGTATGCTTCATTTGTGTGATATATAAATAACGAGAAAAAATCATCATTATCTATAAGTTCTATCTTCTTTTCCCCATATCCACACGTTTTTTCTTTTTTCATGTTCTCCGTCTTGCAACTTTCCCAGATTCATGTTTTAATCTAATTATCTATATCACTTTCGGAGGAACTATATTATGAAAGATATGAAGGAATTACTCCATTCTGCACATCTTACCAAGACACAGAGGATCATTGCGGAATATGTTCTGGATAATGCTTCGGAAGCCTGTTTTATGACATCTACAGAGATTGCTTTAAAGCTCGGGGTGAGTGAGTCTTCCGTAATCCGTTTCAGCCGTACGATCGGATTTGACGGCTTTATGGATTTTCAGAAGGCACTGCGGAAAGATTATCAGGACAAAGTACTCAGCATTTCCAGCAGTATCACGATCCCATCCCAGCGGATTGCAAAGCAGGCAAAATTAGACAACTCTTCTGATTACATCAACCGGCATTTTAAGAATGCTGCTCATAACCTTGAAGAGATATTTATCCAAAACTCCATTGAGACCTTTGAGAAGGCTGCGGATCTTATTGTTTCCAGTAAGCACAAATACATTGCTGCAACGAGAGGAAATATCTGTCTTGCAGATTTCTTCCTCCTGTATTTAAAACAGATGGTTCCGCATGTAACCATGACAACCACAACTTCCATGAGCCCGATTGATCATATGTGCAATATCTCGCAGACCGACTGTCTGGTATTATTTAGTTTTCCAAGATATTCTTCTCAGGACGAAGTGACCGCCGAGATGGCACGCGATGCTGGAGCTTCAATAATTGTGATCACTGATAAGCCGAGTTCTCTGCTTGCACAATATGCCGACATTCTTCTCACAGTCCCGGTAGACAGTAATACATTCTTCAACTCTATGATCGGTCCGCAGTTCGTAACAGAGTCTTTGCTGGAAATCATCAGCCATAAGGCCAAGGGAATTGAAAAAAGACTTAATACGATTGACAAATATCTGAATAAACTCGGAAATTATTAACAAAGAAAACCTGCCGCAGATTTTCTCCAAGTCTCATCAATGATTATGACTTGTCGGAAATCTGTGACAGGTTTTCTCTCTCTTCTATCTGCGCTGTCAGGATTTTTACCAGTCTGCGCTGTTTTGCATATAATTTGATCATGTTAAATACCCGTTAATATACGATCCGCATATCAAACGGACGCCTAATATAATCCACGGCACCGGCTTCATAAGCTCTCCAGATATATTCTTCCGAATCCTCTCCTGATATTACAATTACCGGAATGTCACCTATCCACTGTTCCTGATTCATATATTCCAGTACTGCAAATCCATCCATCTTCGGCATCACAATATCCAGAAGTATCAATGCTATATCATTTCCATATTTCTCCAGCTTCTCCACACATTCGTTCCCGTTTTCCGCTTCTATGATCTGGTACTTATCCTGCAGAATTTCTGTCAGAAGTTCTCGGTTGATCTTAGAATCATCTACAATAAGAATCCGTGGCTTTAGAATATCCGTATGCTCATCATGATCCTCATCCGCTCGTATTTTCTGATCCATTCCCTCTACCATTGCAGTATTTTTATACATTTTAGCGATGAGCTCCATATGTACTCATTCTTCTTTTCTTCCGACAGAAATAGTACGGGATCAGACAAAGTAACGTTGCCCCCCATGCCAGCGGATAACTGATCAGCAGAATCTCCACCTTATGATGAATCTTCGTAAGGATTATGATCCACGGAAGCCTTACAAAGAACAGACCTCCGAATGTAAATATGGTCGGCCAGAGGACATCTCCCAGACCACGCAGTCCTCCGGACAGATTCTCAAGCAGCACACTCAACAGATAACTCGGAATCAGGAAACGTAACATATATACTCCTATCCCGATGACCTTTGGATCTGTCGTGAACATATGGTATAACGGTTCGCAGAATGCAAACAGAACTATAATAATAGCTCCTGTAAATATATAAGAGATCACTACATTCACCCGGATACTTTTATATACCCTGTCCATCTTTCCTGCCCCGTAGTTCTGTCCGGCGAATGTGGTCACTGCCGCACCAAGCGCACTCGATACTGTCCAGAAGATCATATCAAGCTTTCCGTAAGCTGCCCATCCTGCAGCGGTATCTGTACCAAAACTGTTGACGGATGCCTGGATCACTACATTTGTCACACCGTAAGCACATGCCTGAAGTGCTCCCGGAACACCGATTTTCAATTCTTTTCTCAATACTCCGGCATCCATCCGGAGTTCCCGGAACTTTAATTTCATAGCATCATATGCCCTGGTCAGCGACCAGGTAACCAGAACTGCACTGACACATTGTGAAATAACCGTTGCGAGTGCTGCCCCCGCAATCCCCATCTTCATTCCTACCACCATGACAATGTCCAGTATGATATTCATCACACAGCAGATCAACAGATAGAGAAGCGGTCTTCTGGAATCTCCGACCGCCCTCATGATTGCCGATCCCATATTGTAGACCAGCGTAAACAGAATTCCCATAAAGTAAATTCTGAGATAAGTTATAGAATCTGCCATCATATCCTGTGGTGTATTCATGATTTTAAGCAGCCATGGTGTCAATACTGTACCGGTCAGTGATACGATCAGACTGATCACGACAGAGAACAGATATGCCGTATGCACCCCCACATGCAGGCTCTTCCTGTCCTTTGCACCATAATATTGTGCGATAATAACTGCTGCCCCGTTCGCCAGCCCATTAAAGAATGTAACAACAATTGTTGATAAGACGGCTGCCGGTCCTCCGACACTGGCAAGTGCCGCTTTTCCCACGAAGCGTCCTACAATGATCGTATCCACAGTTGTATATAACTGCTGGATCAACGTCCCAAGCATGATCGGGAAGAAGAAGATTAACAGTTGTTTCCAGATAACTCCTTCCGTGATCGCATTTTTCTCAATTGTTTTTTTCCCCATTTTTTTGTCCCTCTCCTGCTTTTTCCACATTTTTTGTTTTTTTTCCCTATGTAATTTCCTCTTTATTCAATTTCAAATGAGTGATATTCCCACTTTCATCACTCCGGCCAGGACCATCACCCATATTGGATTCATTTTCACTTTCCGAAGTAATATCATACAAACTACAAAAATCACTACCAGACTCCACTTCGTCCCTGCAAGTGCGATCAGATCCCTGTTTTCCCAGAATGCCGTGATCAGGATTGAGATCCCTGCTGATGCGATCATCGCCACAACGGCAGGTCTTAAAGATCCCAGTACACCTTGCAATACCTCCATACTGCGATATTTTAAATATAGTTTTGCAATGACAGTTACGATAATACAAGAGGGCAGAATGCATCCAAATGTTGCTGCCAGGGCACCCGGTATCCCCGCAATCTTGATTCCGACAAAGGTTGCCGAATTCACCGCGATCGGTCCCGGTGTCATCTGGGAGATTGTAATAAGATCCGTAAATTCCGACATACTAATCCAATGATGTCCCGTCACAACCTGTCCCTGTATCAGGGGCATCGCCGCATAACCGCCGCCAAAACTGAACATTCCAACCTGTAAAAAGCTTAAGAAAAGCTGCAGATATATCATTTGCCTGCTCCTTTCCTGCTCATACATGTGCGTAAGACACCCAGCAATCCACATATGATCACAATATACACAACATTTACTTCAAATACACAGGATGCCGCAAATGCACCTGCCATGATCAGCAGCGAGATTCCGTCCTTTTCTTTCACTATGTCCGCGCCCATCTCATAGGTTACTGACGCGATCACCGCTCCGACTCCCGCCTGCATGCCTTCCAACATCTGACTTACCAGTTCATTAGTGCGAAACGCATTATAACAGACAGAAAGTAACGCTATAATGACAAATGGCGGAATGACTGTTCCAATAATCGATACCAGTACACCAGCAATTCCTGCAAGCTTATATCCTACAACAATTGCTCCATTTATCGCGATTGCCCCGGGTGAAGACTGTGCAATCGCAACCAGATCCAGCATTTCCTTTTCTTCGATCCAGTGAAGCTCATCTACAAATTTCTTCTTCATCAGGCTCACGATCACATAGCCGCCGCCGAATGTAAATGCACTTAAATATAATGTTGAAATGAATATCTTCCATAAGACTTTTTTTCTGCTGTTCATATTCGATTTCCCCTTTCTCCTGTGGTTTCAATTCTAATGTAACACATGTCATATTTATATTATACACTCTTTAAGATAATAAAAAATTTTTAAATATCCACAAACAGCAATTTTGATCTTCTTTTTTATATGATATAGTTTAAAACTATACCAAACCCACAATTTTAAGTATTATGCAAAAAACTATTACATCTGGTATAATAAAATCATCAACTAAGCAAAGACAAATAATTAAAAAATCGGAGGTTTTCATATGATAAAAGACACATTAACTTATGACATCGTAGGTTCTTTTTTACGACCTGCAGAAATTAAAGAAGCACGTAAAGCTTATAAAGACGGTAAGATTACAAAAGAAGAATTAACACAAGCCGAAGATCTTGCAATCGCATCACTGGTAGAAAAGGAAGTGGCACACGGTTTGAAATATGTAACAGACGGAGAATTCCGCCGCAGGTGGTGGCATTTGGACTGGCTCAAAGAATTTGATGGATTCGATACCATTCATTTCACAAAAGAAATCAATGGAACCAGTAATGAAATTGAGCTTGGAACCGTTACCGGTAAGTTCTTCTATGATAAGAACAAGGCACATCCAGAGCTTTGCGCGTGGGACTATCTTCATTCTCTGGCACAAAAATACGACGGTATTACGGCTAAAAAATGTATTTCCGGTCCGAATATGATCCTGATTGATCACTTCCTTCAGCTTGGTAATAAAGAGACACCTTATTACGGAACAGACATCCATGCACTGATCGATGATATTGCAAAAGCCTATCAGAATGCAATTTTAGATTTCTACGACCATGGCTGCCGTTATCTTCAGATTGATGATACATCATGGACTTATCTCATCGATGAGAACTTCCAGAAAAAGATAACTGCTCTTGGATATACAAAAGGACAGATTCTGAACTGGTTCCAGCTTGTATCAACAAAAGCTCTGGAACACAAACCGGAAGATTTCTTTATTGCAACACATTTCTGTAAAGGAAACTTCAAGGGAAATCCTCTGTTCCATGGATTTTACGATTCCGTTGCCCCGGTAATCGCTGAAATTCCGTATGACGCATTCTTCGTAGAATACGACGATGCCCGTTCCGGTTCCTTTGCTCCATGGTCTGTCCTGAAAGATAAGGATGCTATCTTTGTCGCAGGTTTAATCTCTACCAAGAACCCGATTCTGGAAGATCATGATTTTCTTAAAAAACGTTATGCCGAAGCCCGCTCCGTAGTCGGAGAGCAGATCGCACTTTCTCCGCAATGTGGCTTTGCTTCCGTTGAAGAGGGCAACTGTATTGATGAAGAGACACAGTGGAAGAAGATTGATCTTCTGGTATCTTGTCAGGATTTTCTGTAAAAACGCAAGAGAAGCTGCCAATGGCAGCCTCTTTCAAATGCATGGCAATCAAAACCAGTGCATCTTTACATAGTAAGAAGGCAGCTATTCATAACTGCCTTCTATATTCTCGCATTTCATACTATTTTTCAAATGGAATACAATTTTTTCTCATTTTCTCTTTCATACTCTTACGCCCGCCTTTCTTCTACTTAATCTTTACACTTGCCTCGCTTTCATTACGAGGAACTTCTTTTTTCTTGCTTATAATGTAAACGATCAAGTAACTTGAAGGTCAATATTTTTCGAGAAAATTTAATAGAAAATCGGAATCTTGGTATTTTATCATACATACATGACATAATAATTAACCACTACCCCATATTATAAATAACACCCAGAGATACTTATTTCAGACTGATAATCAGATTTTTATTGAATTTATTAATCTATATGTTATGACAACATATCTTTCAGACATGTACTCCGGTAGTCACTCGGTGATATTTTATATCTTTCTTTAAATACTCGGTTAAATGTTCTCTGACTTTCAAATCCACTATCCAGACAAAT
>PPYF01130243.1_pt1 | contig 13677 bp, 8 predicted proteins | sample 1559871 | NCBI WGS metagenome assembly PPYF01 (sample SAMN08240021, study PRJNA423297) | Human gut metagenome, whole genome shotgun sequencing project. | reverse complement strand
GGCAAATACCATTGCCGAACTGGAGGCGCAGGAAAAGGCCTATTATGGCTGGATTGGCTCAGAGGGCTGGCAGCGGAAGAAGCTGCTCTTTGACATGTGGTGCGCGGCCTTTGTCGCGCCCAGATATTTCCCTGAACGGGAAGATCGCCCCGGCTTGTTCGAGGACACGCCCACCGGCATTACCTCCCGCATGATACAGGATTTCGCTTCCGGTCGGCAGGATAGCCGGACGGCGCAAAACATCGCCCGACAGATGGCCGAACAGTATCAGTTCTTTCATCTCGCCGTGTCCTTCCCAGAAGTGGAGGCCAGGGGCGGATTTGACGTGGTGCTGGGCAATCCGCCGTGGGAACGTATCAAGTTGCAGGAAAAGGAATGGTTTGCCGCAATCCGCCCGGATATCGCCGAGGCTCGGAACGCGGCCGCTCGCAAAAAGATGATCGCCGCGCTGGAAAAGGATAATCCGGTCCTTTATGCCGCCTACATGCAGGCCCTGCGCGCTGTGGACGGGCAAAGCCATTTCCTGCGCAACAGTGGCCGTTTTCCGTTCTGCGGGCGTGGCGACATCAACCTCTACACCGTCTTTGCCGAGAACATGCGCAACATGCTCAACAACAGCGGGCGACTTGGCTGCATTGTGCCTTCCGGCATAGCCTCGGACGACACCACCAAATTTTTCTTTCAGGACCTGGTGGAGAAAAAGAGCCTGATCAGCCTGTTTGATTTTGAAAATCAGGGTATTTTTGCCGGTGTGCATAATAGCTACAAATTTTCCCTGCTCACCTGTGGTAACGGGAAACAGGCTCTGGCGGATCAGGCGGATTTTGTCTTTTTCGCCCACAGCACGGACGATCTGCAAGACAAGGAGCGCCGCTTCACTCTCTCCCCGCAGGATATGGAACTGTTAAACCCCAACACCCGCACCTGCCCCATCTTCCGCTCCAAACGGGATGCCGAGCTGACCAAAGCGATATACCGCCGGGTGCCCGTGCTGGTACGGGAGGCAAGGGGCACGTTGCCGGAAGAAAATCCGTGGGGAATTCAATTCAAAACCATGTTCCACATGTCCAACGATTCCCACCTCTTTCGCACCCGGGAAGAACTGGAAACCGAGGGCTGGGAACTGCGGGGAAACGTGTTTGTCAGACCGGATGACGACAGGCGGCGGTATCTGCCCCTGTACGAAGCCAAAATGGCGCATCAGTTCAACCATAGATGGGCGACCTATGATACCATTGGCGAGGTGCGGGATACCACTCCCTCAGAACGCCGGGACAGAAAATTTTCTGTCCTGCCCCGCTACTGGGTTTGCGAAAACGAAGTATGGAGCAAACTGGAAGACGCCAAATGGCCGCATGAATGGCTGATGGGGTGGAGGGATATTTGCCGAGCGACCGATGAAAGGACGGTGGTGGGCGGTGTGTTTCCGTTGAGTGGAGTTGGCAACAATCTACCAATATGGCTTGCCGATTCAACAAATCTTGCATATTTGCCAGCTGTACTATCAAGTCATGTCTGTGATTTTGCAGCCAGGTTTAAAGTTGGCGGAGTACATCTCAACTTTTTTATTGCCGAACAACTGCCTGTCCTGCCTCCCCAAACTCTGGATAAACCAGCCCCCTGGCAGCCTGACCTCTCCCTTGCCGAGTGGCTCACCCCCCGCATCCTTGAACTGACTTATACTGCCGAGGACCTGCGGCCTTTTGCCGAAGGCATGGGCTACAATGGCGAGCCGTTCGTCTGGGATGAGGAACGGCGTTTCCAGCTTCGGGCGGAACTGGACGCGGCCTTCTTTCATCTGTATCTGCCCGCCAATCCTGACGGCACCTGGAAACGAGCGAAAAAAGAGACGGACGCGGAATACAGAACCTTGTGCGCCGTGTTCCCCACCCCGCGCCATGCCGTGGATTATATCATGGAGACATTCCCCATTGTGAAGAAGAAGGATGAAAAGGCGTATGGCCGCTATCGCACAAAAGAGGCGATTTTGCGCGAGTATGATACTTTGGCGCATGTCATGTAGCTATCCAGAAGAAATCACATCAAAATTTTACTGGAGATTTAAGATGGATCTTTCAACGTTTCAGAAAAGAGTGTTACTCCATGTTTCAGAAAAGAGTGTTACTCCATTTGCAAGAAAAGAAATCTCTTGATGAATTGTTGACAACAAATGAAGAACACAAAATACTTCCTGATATTATGGCCAATTTTACACAACAAGGATTGGTAAGTGGAACATTGGATGAGGAATATTCGTATGGAACAGCTATCAAGGTAAGTCGTTATAGAAATTACTTGACAGAAAAAGGGGAAAAAATTTGCCAAGCAATAAAAATGGAATTATAGAAGGCAACAAAAATACATAAAATGTAACAATCTCCTTGTGCAGCAAGAGAATTTTCGCGCAAGAAATACACGAGCCACAGGACAGGAATCCCCGCCTGTGGCTTCATTGTCATGCTTGCCTGTCACGTCTTCAGGCCGCAGCCACCCTCTCCACCATATCCGCCACAGCGGCACAGACATCGGCATTCACGAGGAACGTGGCATCTTCTTCCGCGCCTTTTTCCGGCTTGGGCAGTTTCAGGCCGGACACAGCCAACCCGGCATCCAGCGTGAACTCCATTTGTCGGTCGGGATCGGCGTCCGTGGTGGCCACCAGATGGAGTTTCTGTATAGCCATACCTTCCTCAAGCGCCTGTGCCACGGCATTCAGGCTGTTCTGTACGGCGACAGAGGTATAGGCCACCGCCGTCTGAGTGCTTTTGAATCTTGCCGTTGGCAGTTACATGCCGTATGAAAGTGTCAGTCAGCTCCATCCTCCCACTTCCTGTATGGAGTTTTCTGATACTGTTGGATGGCCTGCTACCAGCATATTCATAAAAAATCCTTGACAAGGAGTTATAAGAAATATGCCGATAGCGGGCAGGAGGCATCTTTCTTGGTTTCCTAAGGTCGGAGGCAGCCTATTCGACCAGGGGAAATGCCATAATAGACATCTCGATCTGCAAAAAGACTCCCCATGTCTACCAACGGCTTTTTCAGATTCGGATGGATTTTGGTGGATTACATAAAGCGAGTATCTTTACCAACATGCTGAAATTACTCGGTTATTTTCAATGACAAATGTTCTCGGAAGCCGTGTGCTGACCATTCAAAGGAGGGCAAGTGATGATAAAAGATGTTTCCATTGAACTTATTCAGAAGTGTGTGAACCATTGTATTCATTGCTCTTCCTGCTCAACAGAGGAATCAGTTGCGATGCTGGATATCGACACGATGCGCCGGGTCATTCGGACACTCCAAGGGCTGAAGGTCGAGAGGGTCTGCCTTTCCGGCGGCGAGCCGTTTCTACATCCCAATCTGTTGGAAATCGTCAGACAGTTAGTCGGCTGCGGCATGACGGTGGACGTATACTCTAGCGGGATCCTGAAAGAGGAAGGGGCACCAGAACCGTTGTCCCTTGAGCGGCTGTCCCTTATGAAGGACGCCGGATTGAGGTCACTCCTGTTTAATGTGCAGTCGGTGGACGACCCCACCTATGATCGTATCACACAGAGCAAAGGGCATTTCCCCTTGCTGCAGATGAGTATTGCCAACGCCATCGCCTGCGGAATTCGAACGGAAATTCACTTTGTCCCCATGCGGCAGAATGTACATGAAGCAGAGGCAGTGATCCGATTTGCTGAGCGGACAGGGATAGAACAGGTCAATTTTTTGAAGCTGGTTCCTCACGGGCGCGCCCAGGAAAATGCGCAGAGTCTGATGCTCAGCGATGAAGAGCTGGCGGCACTGTGTTCCCGCCTGGAGGATTTGCAGACTCAGGGAAAATCCATCCGGTTGGGATTGCCTCTGTCCATTCAGGGAAATACTCCGCCATGCCACGCGGTGAGAAAAAAATTATACATTAAATTCGACGGTTCGGTTTTTGGATGCGAGGCGTTTAAATATATTCAATTCCAGGATGAAAACGGAAGCCCCGTTTTACCCAGCAACATCTTGGAAAAGGACATCGAGGAAATCTATTACAACTCTGAGTACTTGCAGCGGAGCCTCAAACTTGTGGAACATTATGAAGCCTGCAAGATTGGCTGCGAAAATTGTCCGGTGCAGAAGTATCTGAAAGATGGGGAGTTGTCAAAATGAGCTACGAAATCAATGACCGAACGTTAATCACTGAGCTGCGCGACAAGATCCCTAGTGCTGTGAAGGTTAGATACGACGAACTTGAGACAGAGCTGAAAGAAAAAAAGCTGAAGTTACCGGAGAATTTCACCCATCCTCTTGATAAAGAAATCATCGGGGAAGGCGGGAAATTGGCAAAGCTTTTATCGGAACAGGAGAATGCGATTTCCTATTCCAAAGCGGGCGAATTAGCCCACCTGTGGCGCACACTACTCGATAAATCAATTGTATGCCTCCGATATTTAGACACTCGGGAGCCATTTCAGGAGAATCCGAATAAGGTTATTGTGGCCTATGGGATAGACAAATTAGAAGAATACCACCGGCGATATACAGAATTTGAAAGTCTCATGTACGGCTCAAACGCCCATTATCGGGATCATGTGTTTCACGCGATCCGGGTTTGGATGTTGGGCGTGTACTGCATGCTGACGGATTTCAATAAAGACGGGAAAATATTTATTAATGAGTTGATACTTGATGGCGGAGCAACAACGCCGGATAAAATTGGTTTTTTTGAATATATCAGCATGTGGACCATCATCGCGCTTTGCCATGACCTAGGATATCCTCTTGAAAAAGCTGAACAGATTCTGGAAAAGACCCGAAAAATGATGCGGGAGTTTGTGCCTAGCCCCAATGTTTGGAATAGCTTTGGCTATAGCGGGACACAGGACAACATCAACGAATACATACTGAAGTTCATCAGTACAAAGATGAAAGAGAAGCCAATCACTGGGGAAAGGGAGGATCCCGAGGAAGCGGACGAGGAGACCAGCGGGAAAACGGGCGCACTGGACGAGAAGGAATATTTAGGCCGCATCCAGCCGAAATATTACCTAAAATACGCAAAATCCTTAGAGTGCTTTCAGCATGGCATCATCAGCACCATCATCATATATAAAATGCTTCTCTACTTCCTTGAGTCTGATTTCAATTTGAACGACGACTATATATACAAAAAAGAGGATGCCAGGCAATTTTATATCCGGCGTGAAATTCTACGAGCGATAGCCGCACACACTTGTCCTGACGCGTATAATATCCATCTAGCGACTTTCTCCAGCCTCCTGTTTTTGTGCGATGAATTTCAGGAGTGGGGTAGGAGAAGATGGAACGAACTCTACACAGGGTTAGAGGAGAACTCCATCTCCCTCGATATCGAAAAATTTTCCCCAGGCGAGGTGGAAATCAAAGAAACCATCAAGATGGATGGCGTGAAGGACAAGGAGATCGTTGTCCAAAATATCTCCAGAGTTTTTGAACGACAATACGCTCTGTATAAAATCACGTTTCGAGACGGCCAATATACGGCTAAACGGGATTTTACCTTGTCGAAGACCATGGAGTTTGTTCTCCCCAAAGATGGCGCAGAGAAAAGAAATATCATTCTTACATACAAGCTCCCAGAGAAAGAGGCGAGTTGCTTCATTGTAAACCTCTCCAATGCCGGAAATGAAGAAGAAAAGCAAGCGTATAAGAAAAAAATCAATGAGAAGTTGTCTAAACAAATGTATTATAGTGAACTGAACTTCACATAGTAATCGGGTTGATGCGAGGTCAGTTTGATGACAATCGAAGAATTTGTCGAAGATATATCTGCCGTTTCCGATGACCGACGTCTGATTACCAATCCATACCGGGATGAGCGATGCAAAAATCATCTATTGCAATATCTGCGGCATCTGGAGCGTAGCGGCGTGGATGTCATGCTGGTGGGGGAGGCTCCGGGCTACCGTGGCTGTGCCTTGACCGGGATCCCGTTTACGGACGAGATTCAGTTGAAGCTCCCAGAAAATTTCTATGCCTTGGGGACATGGGAACGATCAGTCAGCATTGGCAACACATCGGAGCGTTCCGCCTCCGCAGTGTGGGCCGCACTCCGGGAATACCGTATCATTCCTCTCATGTGGAACGCATTTCCCTTTCACCCATATCAAGAAGGGAAAAGAGCATCCAATCGGACACCGACACAAAACGAGCTAAAAGAGGGCCTGCGGTATCTGGATGCGCTGATATCCATCTTTTCGATCAAGGATTCCCAAGTATTTGCCGTTGGAAAAAAGGCGCAGGAAATGCTGGGGTTGACAAGTGACTGCCATTATATACGCCATCCGGCGTATGACATTAAACAGCAATTCAGGCCGCAGTTTGACCTTAAAATCGGACAACAATTTGGCCGCTGGCCGGGCAGCACTCTATGCCACACTACGGGGAAGCTGATGCGCCGGAGCGAATGAAAGGCTGATCTGACTATGATAGCCCTACTTTGGTAAGCTAAAGAGCAGGCAGGCATTGGCCTACCTGCCGATCAACCTCGATTACTCTACGCTACCCACCTCTCCACCATATCCGCCACAGCGGCGCAGGCATCGGCGTTCACGAGGAACGTGGCGTCTTCTTCCGCGCCTTTCTCCGCCTTGGGTAGTTTCAGACCAGACACAGCCAACCCCGCATCCAGCGTGAACTCCAGTTGCCGGTCGGGATCGGCTTCGGAGGTGGCTATCAGGTGCAGCTTCTGAATAGCCATGCCTTCCTCAAGTGCCTGAGCCACGGCGTTCAGGCTGTTCTGCACTGCGACGGCGGATTTTTCCTCCGCCTGTTCGGAAGCGGCCAAGCTGGCGGAACCCATCGGATGCAGGGTGTAGCCTTCGCACGGATAGCCTTCCCCGCGCAGGATGATGGCAAAGAGTTTCGGCATATCTCCCGCAGGCGTGATGGGTGTAGTGTCTATGCCGAACGTGGTCTTGAACAGTTCCAGCACAGGCTGAACCGCCCTGGCCGAAGCCGACCCCACAAGCAGGCGTCCCTTTTCCGCATCCCACAGGCAGTCGATAAGAGACGGCACAAATTCCGCCCTGGCGGTCAGCTTGGCGGTGATAGCCTCCTTCAGCTCCTTCCTGCGCTTGCTTCCCACCTTTTTGCCGGAGGCGATTTCCTCCCGCACGGCTTCGGCAAGCTGGATACGGATGACAGCCCCGGACGCCTTGCGCGTGTCCAGCCGGAAGGAAAAGCCCATGAAACGGGAATCCACGGAGGCCAGTTCAAAGCCGTCGGTATCCAGCGGATCGCCAAGGCCCACCCAACCGAACCGCCTGTCGTCCGCGTCAATGTCAGGCGTGAAGGCGTGTTGCCGCAGGGCGTCCAGGTCAAGCGAGGCGGCGGAATCGGCCTTGCAGATCATCAGGGCTGTGCTTGAAGACATAAAACCGGACATGAGAACTCCTTGTTGTATTGGTTGATGTGGCGGACGTATTTCCGCCCGTTACCCCGCGTGGCACTATCGGTGATACCGGCGGGTGATTCTTATCGCATTCGTGGCCGGGAGGAAAACACCATGCCGCGCACATACGTTTCCTCCGGTACGGGAGCAGCCGGGCGTTCCGCAGATGTCTGATAACCCTTGACGAACTCCAACGCCGCATCCAGCGTGTCGAATTGAGTATCCACGGTGCGCGAACCGTCGATCAGGTTGTATTTTTCGTACTGAACATGCAGACCTGCCTGATTCTGGGCGGTTTGAAAAATTCGCATCTGGAAGATGCCGCCATCGCCCGCATCCATTGTTTTGGAGTGTTCGTCTTTGCCGTAAAAATCACTGCCTGTGGGGTGAAAACCGGCTTTGCCAAGTCGCTCGCGGAAGGTTTCGCCATCCAGCGCCGATTCTGGTGCGGCAGGTTCGGCAGGCGGCGTTTCCCTGAGTCCGCGCTGTGCGGCATCTTCGCGGGCGGCGGCCAAACCTTCTTCCAGTGACGCGAACAGGCGCAATTTTACCCCTTGCGGCGCGGTTGACGTGCTGTGCCACTTCCCGTCATCGTAGAGACTGCCTCCCAACGAGCCAACGTGGTTGTTGAAATAGGTGCGGCGCAGAGCATACCCTTCTTTCAAGGTGTGTCCGTTGTGCTGGTTGGTGACGAGATATTCCGTCCGTCCTTCGCCTTCGCCGTATTTGAGCTTGCGAAACTGTTCTTCTGGCGGCGTGGCTGGAGAAGCGGCGGCAACACTGTCGTCCTTCTGCGGCACTACAGTTGTTGTTATTGGCTGTTTATCCGTCAGAGACGTTTTTGGCGTCCATGTGGAAACATAGTTTGCATCATCCTGCATCCGCTTCAATTCGCGCATGACCGCATTATGATTTTCCCGCGTCAGGGTCAGTTCCTCCTGCTGGGGAAATTCCTTGCCCATAGCCGCCGTGACGGTTTCCCTTTCGGCACATTCCTGCCGCGTGCGTTCCCGCTGTTTTTCTATGGATTCATCCAGCCCCTTGCCGAGAAAGTTGTCCACACGCTGAAACATGCCGGACAAGCTGAGCTTGTCGTCAAAGGTGTAGCGGAGATTGTCGGGCTGGAATTGTTGTCCGCCCGCGCCCTGAAGAATGATCCGGAAGCCGTCCTGTGAGGCGAAGCCCATACTTCTGACAATGGTCAGTTCAAAACCGCGATATGTCCCGAACAGCGCCTTTGCGCCGGAGTTTCTGGTGACTTCCTTGATGCCGCCCACCAGAATGTCCCGTATCTTGTCGCTTTCCTTGTCTCCAAGAATCTTTCCTTCGTGTACCAGTTCCACCAGAATTTTCTGTTTGCCCTTTTCCGTTACCGTGCGTGTGTTGGTGTCCCTGAGCCGGATATTTTCGGCATAGTCCGTTTCCGCCTTTGTCAGTCGTGATTCTGCGGAGGCAAGATACTTGAGACGATCCCGCATCCTGTGCTGGCCCCTCTGGTGTTGCGAATACAGGGCTTCCAGATTGCGCAAATCGCTTGCCAACTGCACCTCCATGAGAATAAGGGGATTGCCGGAAGCCGCTGCCTTCATTTCCGCCGCATTGGCGGCCTCGGAAGACACATCATCAATCACTCGTTGGAGCAAATCCCCCTTTCTGAATTGCTCAATAGCGGCTGATTTGTACTCGATACATTGCCACATGCGGGCGTCATACGTCTGTTTTGTGGCGTAGTTGTATATCTGTACGGAAAATGTATCAGGATCTCGTTCATAAAACATATTCCCCTGGCGGATAATACGCCCATTGCGCTGCTCCAAATCTGAAGGCCGCCACGGAGCGTCCAGATGATGCGCGGCCACGAGTCTTTTCTGCACATTCATGCCCGCGCCCATCTTGGCGGTTGAGCCGAGCAGGATACGAACGCGCCCGGCGTTCATATCGCTGAACAATTTTGCTTTCCGTATGTCCGTGTTGGCGTCATGGATGAAGGCAATTTCCTCGGCGGGAATCCCGCGTTCCATCAGTTTTTTCCGCATGTCCTCATACACGGAGAAATTGCCGGACGAGAGCGCAATGACGGCATCCATGTCGGAGGCCACAGTCGGATCTTCACCGCTGTCGTCATCCGATTCCATCCGCTCGGAATCTTCAGCATCGTCAACAGATTCAGCCCCCGGATTTGATGAGGCGCCTTGTTGCGGTATGGAACCTTTGCCGCCCTTTGGCGTGGACAGATCGCAGAAGACAAGCTGCGTTCCCTTGTCACTGGCTGTATCGCGCCAGATGTCGTATATCCGCCCGACAGCGGTATTGAGCTTTGACCCTTCAAAGTCATCGGCGGTCGGCTCGATAAGCCGAAAATCCAGCCCGGCTTTTCTGGCGTCATTGGTGACCTTGAGCGGATTGTCGATGCGCGGGTCTTTGGGAAGATTCTCCATGCGGAAGATGATATTCCCCATATACGTCGCCTGATCATCGGAGCGTTCCACAACCTCATTGACAGGTTTGCCGCCCCTGACCGGAGGTGTCAGAGGACGTTCCCCCGCCTGTTTTGCCTGTTCGTCCAGATCATTCCTGGTCACGACATCGGCAAATGTTCGGTACATGGAGAGCAATTCAGGTACGTTCTGAAACTTGGAAAAGCGGCTTTTCAGCTTGTAGTTGACGCTTGTTTTGTAATATATTTATTTGAAATAATAGAATAAAATTTTTAAAAATATTTTTGATACCCTGAAAATTACCCGACAAAAAAGGGGATAAAAATGGGTCTTCCCGGATTGTATGGGATAAGCTGTTCTGCTCAGGTATCATCCACTGGATACCCAGCAGTTTTCCTGTTGTTCGGCCTGTTTATCTTTTGGACATTTTGGACTATACTGACAAACAGAGGGCATCCGATGAGATGAGGATGTCCCGTCTATGACAAATGTTGCAATCCTGTACTTCTGAATTTGTCCGAACTGAAATTTTAGGAAACGACTGTATGAACAAACAGCAGCTTGCGGCCAAGATTTGGGAATCAGCGAATAAGATGCGTTCCAAAATTGAGGCTAATGAATATAAGGACTATATTCTTGGTTTTATATTTTATAAATTCCTTTCTGATAAAGAAGTGCAGTTTTTGAAAAAAAACGATTGGACGGATGAGTATCTTGTTGAGCTGAATGAGGATGATACTGAATCCGTGCAGATGGTTCGACAAAATATTGGCTACTTCATATCTTATGACGGCCTTTTTTCCACATGGATAGCCAAGGGTATGGATTTTGCCGCTTCGGACGTAACGGATGCCATTTCCTCTTTTAACCGGAACATCAATCCTCATCATAAAAAAGTATTTGAGGGTATTTTCAAAACGTTGGAAACCGGTCTGTCCAAACTGGGAGAAACTTCCGGCGCGCGCACCAAAGCCATCCGCGATCTGATTTATCTGATAAAAGACATTCCCATGGATGGCCGACAGGATTATGATGTTCTCGGCTTCATCTATGAATATCTGATCAGCAATTTTGCGGCCAATGCGGGCAAAAAAGCGGGGGAGTTCTACACGCCGCATGAAGTCTCGCTGCTCATGTCAGAAATTGTGGCGCATCATCTGAAGGGAAGAAGTGCGATAAAAATTTACGATCCGACAAGCGGTTCCGGCTCTCTGCTGATCAATATCGGAAAAAGCACGGCCCGCTATGTGGGGAGTGAAGATCACATTCAATACTATGCACAGGAGCTGAAAGAAAACACCTACAACCTGACACGCATGAATCTTGTCATGCGCGGTATTCTGCCGGACAATATTTTTACTCGCAACGGCGATACGCTGGAAGATGACTGGCCGTATTTTGATGAAAATGACCCGGTAAATACCTATAATCCACTCTATGTGGATGCCGTAGTCTCCAATCCCCCCTATTCTCAGGCATGGAATCCATCGGACAAGGAAAACGACGCACGCTATGCCTCGTTCGGTCTGGCCCCAAGAGGCAAGGCCGATTACGCCTTTCTGCTGCATGATTTGTATCATCTGAAGCCCGACGGCATTATGACAATTGTTTTGCCTCATGGGGTTCTTTTTCGCGGCGGCGAAGAGGGGAATATCCGTAAAAATCTCATTGAACAGAACCACATAGATGCTATTATCGGCCTTCCAGCCAACATTTTTTTTGGAACGGGTATTCCCACCATTATCATGGTATTGAGGCAAAAAAGGGAAAATACGGATGTCCTCGTTATTGATGCCTCCAAAGGCTTCGCCAAGCAGGGAAAGAATAACGTCCTGCGGGCCTGTGACATCAAAAAGATAGTGGATACAGTCACACAGCGAACCTCGGTGGATAAATTTTCCCGTGTCGTCAGTCGTGAGGAAATCCGCGGGAATGAGTATAATCTGAATATTCCTCGCTATGTGGATTCTTCCGAAGAAGCGGAAAGCTGGGATATCTGGGCTACCATGTTCGGCGGCATTCCTGATTTGGAACTTGCCGGATTACGCGATTATTGGGCCGCTTTTCCCTCGCTCAGGGAATCGCTGTTCCGGCCTCTGAATGAAGCCTATTATGAATTGAAGGTTGAAAATCTGAAGGATGCCGTTCTCGGGCATCCGGACATTACAGCCTTTACCGATCGATATGCCGGAGCATTCGCCACGTTTCCCGATTTTCTGAACACGGAACTGCTGGGCAAGATGGAGACAGTGAATACGGCGCAGGCGGAAAATGTGCACAGTGCGGATATCTTTGCCAGATTGCGCGCGATTCCGCTGATTGACCCGTATGAAGCGTACCAGCTTCTTGACAGCCGCTGGAAAGACATTGCCGTGGATCTTGAGATTCTTCAGACCGAAGGCCTTGCCGCCGCGCGGCAGGTTGATCCGCGCATGGTCATCAAGAAGAAGGATAATAAGGACACGGAAATACAAGACGGCTGGCAGGGGCATGTCATTCCCTTTGAACTGGCGCAGGCTTGTCTGTTGGCGGACAAACTGCAAGCCCTGAAAGAGGAAGAGGAAAGGCTGGCCGACTTTGCCGGGCGGTATGAAGAACTGCTGAATGAATTGAGCGAGGAGGACAGGGAACAGCCCTTTGTCAATGAGGACGCCTTTGTCCCCGCCGAGGTGAAAAAGTCGCTCAAGGCCGGAGCTCTGGATGAGGCAACGCTTGCCATCCTCAAAAAAGTGGACGCGCTGATCAGCAGAGAAAAAAGCCTCAAAAAGAAAATCAAGGAAGACGCCGAGGCACTGCACACGCAAACGAAGCATGTCATCGAGAATCTCAGTGACGAGCAGATTCTGGATTTGCTGCGCCGCAAGTGGATAACGCCTCTTGTTGAAGACCTGAACGACCTGCCTCTGAGTGTGGTCCGCAAATTGATTGCCCGCCTTGAAGCACTGTGTACGAAGTATGAGATGACCTTCGCCGGAGTGGACAGTGAAATTGATGAAACGGAAACGGCGCTCAATGGGCTGATTGATGAACTGACCGGAAATGCTTTTGACATGCAGGGGCTTGCGGAACTGAAAAAATTGCTGGGAGGCGAATAGTATGGCCGAACATGCCGGAAAACCTAAGGTTCGCTTCGCCGGATTTACGGAAACTTGGGAACAGCGTAGGTTGGGAGAGGTGGGGACAATTACAACGGGAAACACTCCATCGACATCAAATTCTGAATACTACTCTAATGACGGTATTATATGGGTAACTCCAACAGATATAAACGAAAATATCACTGTAGATAGTGAAAGGAAACTAAGCAAATTAGGGCAACGGATAGCTCGTATTACTCCCCAAAACACAATTCTTGTAACTTGTATTGCAAGTATTGGTAAAAATACAATTCTTGGAAAAATAGGAAGTTTTAATCAGCAGATTAACGGACTAACTCCAAAGGAAGATAAATATTTTCCATATTTTCTCTTAACAGAAAGTATCCTGTGGTCAATCCGTTTAAAAAAATCAGCAGCCACAGGAACAATGCAAATTGTAAATCAAACAGAATTTTCTAATCTAGAAACCTATCTCCCATGCTTAAAAGAACAAGTACGCATCGGCACCTTCTTCCGTCACCTCGATCGCCTTATCACCCTTCATCAGCGTAAGCGCGGTCGCCTTGAAAATATCAAAAAAGCGATGCTGGAAAAAATGTTCCCGAAAAATGGGGCTGACGTACCGGAGGTTCGCTTCGCCGGATTTACGGAAGCTTGGGAACAGCGTAATGTTGGAGACTTGTTGATTGAACGTGATGAGCAAGCTCCAAAGAGCAACAAATATCCGCTTATG
>PPYF01067780.1_pt1 | contig 13679 bp, 9 predicted proteins | sample 1559871 | NCBI WGS metagenome assembly PPYF01 (sample SAMN08240021, study PRJNA423297) | Human gut metagenome, whole genome shotgun sequencing project. | reverse complement strand
GGGCTGAACATGAATGTGGAAGTTTGTACGGATGGGATATTCCGGATTCGGGTTACTCCTCGTTCAACCTTTTCTGAGTCGTTGATGCAACGTTACGGAATTATTAAGACGGATTGGGACCCGGTTCCGGTTTCCCCGAAAGACAATAAACAGCAGTTTGAAGTATCGACCGGCGCTTATCGACTGAAAGTTGATAAAAAGACCGGTGCTATATCTGTTTCTGACCGGAAAGGGCGGGTGATTATCGAGAAAGTAGTCTTTCTTACTTCTGCCGATCCGTTGTGCATTGAGCTGGGAGAAGTGATCAATGCCAAATACAAGGACATGAAAGTCCCCAACAATGGAACGATCATCGGTGACGACAAAAATCCGGGAAACATGAAAGACCAGGCGGAAACCGGCGATTACAAGAACACCAGTATCCTTTCGATCTCGCTGAAAGACGGCGAACGTTTCTATGGTGGTGGCAGTACCAGTCGCGACCATATTCAACATCGGGGCGAACTGTTGCGTATGTGGACTACTTACCAGCATACCGAGATTCCGATGCCTTTTATGATCAGTTCCGAAAATTGGGGTATTTTCAACAACACGACACGGAAAAATTTCTTTGATATCGGCAACTACCAGTCGGATGTTTTCTCAATCTATAATACGACGGACGAGGTGGATTTCTATTTGATGTTCGGTAATTCGATGCCCGATGTGATCAACTATTATACGGCTATTATCGGTCGGCCTTACTTGTTGCCGAAATATGCATACGGATTGTGTTTCGGTCCGAATATGCTGGAAGACCAATTCGATATTTTGAATGATGCTGTACGTTTCCGTGAGATGGGTGTCCCTTGCGACTTATTCTGGCTCGAACCGCAATGGATGGAGAAACGTTATGATTTCTCGACTAAAAAGAAATGGAACTATCAGAAGTTTTCGGCTGAAGCTTATTGGGATTCTACTCGCTATCCGAAGAAAGAAAACCATCGGCTGCTTATCGGCCGTCTGCATGGGATGGGGTATCACATGGGGCTTTGGCTCTGTATCGAGTATGATCTGAGCGTTCCGGAGGAGGATGCGTTGGCGAAGGCGATGGGGAAGCCTCTTTCCGGGCAGGAGCACTGGATGGATCATTTGAAGAACTTTGTGGATAATGGTGTAGACGGTTTCAAGATGGACCCGGCACGTACGATAGACGAACATCCGAATTTCAAGTATTATAACGGACACACCGATAAAGAGATGCATAACTTGAACCAGATTCTTTTGCCGAAGCAGATGTATAAGATGATGCGTGAACACACTGGACTCCGTTCTTGGCATCATTATACTGCCGGGTGGTCGGGAACGCAGCATTGGAGCGCTTCCACCAGCGGTGATAACGGGGGAGGGCGTACGGCTCTGTTCGACCAGTTGAACTTGGGTATGAGCGGTTTTCTCAATACTTCTTGCGACGTGATGAATGTCAATAAGGACGAGGAACTGCAGAGTCTTCATTTCGGCCTCTTCTTGCCATGGGTGCAGATCAATAGTTGGTATTCGTTGCATCAACCGTTCTATTTCCCAGAGAAAGAAAAGAAAATGTACCGGGATTATGTGAAGTTGCGTTATGCGTTGATGCCCTATATTTATTCGGCAGCATTGGAAGGGGCACAGACCGGTATGCCGATTGTACGCTCCATGCCTTTGATGTTTCCTGATGACCGTAAGACGGATGATATGGTCTATCAGTATATGTTTGGCCAAAGTTTTCTGGTCGGTATCTTCAGTGATTCGATCTACTTGCCGAAAGGGAACTGGTTTGACTTTTGGACAGGTGAAAAATTGGCTGGCGGTAGGGAAATCAAGCATGCAATACCTGATAACCGTGCAGGGTTGCTGTTCGTACGTGAAGGGGCGATCATACCGTTCCAAAAAGATATGCAATTCATTGGGGAGGAACCGTTGGATACTTTGATGGTGAAAGTATTTCCCAAAGATGTCTCTTCCTATACGATGTATGAAGATGATGGTAAAACATATGATTATGAAAATGGAGCGATTGCTACAACCCGTTTTGAATGTAAGCAGAGCGGGCGGACAGTAGAGTTTACTGTTTTCCCAGTGGAAGGATCGTATAACGGCATGTGCAAAGCACGGACATACGAATTGGAGATCGACGCTCCGCAGCGCCCGTCGGAAGTGCTAGTAAACAATGTTCCGATAATGGATTGGCAGTATGGCGACGATCACAAGGTACGTTTCAGTTTGCATCAGGAAAATAACGAGTTGATAAAAGCTATGCTTCGTTAGTTCAGTTCGCTTCGCTTTTCATTTTGATAATATTCGATTATGTATAGGGTTTTAGCTAAAGATGGACAGATAGGGAGTATGACAGGACGATCCGGATTCCATTCCGGATCGTCTGTTATCATTTCGGAAAGCGGACCGGCATGCATGAGTATGAGTCGTGTCGATGTGATGGCTATCGCAATAAATGATTTTTCGGCAGGCAGTAATACAAAATGTCCTTCGTCCACATCGGCAACCGGCGTCTGGTTTTGATTATAGATGACCAGTTTTCCGGAAGAGACAAACAATAAGACATTGCCGGTGTCATCCGTATTACATAAAATTTCGCCCGCTTTTCCTATTTTACATTCAAGCTGGTTCAGGACGTTTCTTGTCATATTTAATCAATCAGGAATTATCCGAACTTATCATTGTTTCCGTTTAGGCAGATACTGAAGCATCCCTTTTGAGTATTCAATCTGATGCTTCCCATTTTCGTCAGCGTATATCACGTAGTATTCGATCTCAGGTAAGGAATCTGCCATTTGCCGGGCTTTTTCCAAGCCCATTGCCATAAATGCAGTGGCGTAAGCATCGGCAGTCATACAGTCATTAGCAACGATTGTTGCGCTCAACACGCTTTGTTCGGCTGGATAACCGGTACGTGGATCGATTGTATGGGCATATTTTTTACCGTCTTTGATATAAAAGTTGCGATAATTGCCTGAAGTGGCAATCGCGCCTTTTTTACATAGTTGGACGATTTCGTCATAATTATTTTTGATGCCGTCCGGATCGTCTTCCGGGAGATTGATACCGGTACGCCAGCATACGCCATTCTGATTGACACCCTTTACTACCACTTCGCCTCCAATCAAAATCATATAGTTTTCCACTCCTTCTTTTTCAAGCAGGCGGGCGATCACGTCACAGGAATATCCTTTGGCTATGGCGGAGCAGTTCAATAGCAGACGGGGATCGTCTTTCACGACCTTTTTGCCTTCCAGATGTACTTTTCGGTAGCCTACAAAAGTTTTGAGGCTGTCGATCATAGCAGGTGTCACACTGTCCTTTTTATTGAAACCGAACCCCCAAAGATTAACCAGAGGGGCACAGGTGATATCGAAAACACCATCTGAATTGCGGGAAACTTCCATCGACTTGTTAAATACCTCCGTGAACCATTCGTCTACTTCCACCGCTTCGTTATTATTCACTTTTGCGATGATCGAATTTGGGTTGAAGGGATTCAAGGACAGGTTGAACTTTTGCAACTCGGCATCGATTTTATCCGTTAAAATATGGGGCGCTTCATATTTGATCGTATATAGGGTATGAAACACGGTACCACTTTCTTCGTAATATTGTTTTTTGTCTTTACACGAGACAAAGAACAGAATTCCTAAAATAACTGATAAATAAATTTTCTTATGCATTTTTCTATTGTTTAGTCGGTTGCAAAGATAGTGTAAATCTTTGAGTACTACTTTATCTGTATAAAATAGCAAAATAATATACTTCCTCGAATCTCTTGTTTTTGGGTAGAGAAGTCAGATACAGTTGTTTCGGATTTTGTTCTTTAATGCACATCCCGGACATCCTTGACAAGGATTGTCTGTTCCGGTGGGATGTGTAAAGAACTTATATATTTTCTTTCCGATATAGAAAATAACGATAAGGCCGATGATGAAAACTGCTATTTCCTGCCACATAAAGAAGGTGTATTAATTAAACAGGTTCATAAAGAAGTGCCCTGTCTGATAGACTACACATGAGACGAACCACGCAAGTACGCAAGTATAAACAATTACAAATATACCCCATTTCCAGGAGCCGGATTCGTGGATAATGGCCGATATTGTAGCGATACAAGGGAAATAGATCAGGACAAAGAGCATGAAACTCAGTGCGACCAAAGGTGTAAAGACCAATTCTCCCTCGGCATTTTTATCCTGTTTTAATCGTTCGGTCAAGACCTGGCTATCATCCGACTCTCCTGTATATAAGACACTCAGTGTGCTGACGACGACTTCTTTGGCGGCCATACCGGTCAATAGGCTGACACTCATCTTCCAGTCGAAACCCAGTGGATGGAGTATCGGTTGTATGGCTTGGCCGATACGGCCGATGTAGGATTTCTGCTGATGGTCCATCGATTTCAGGCGTTCTAGTTCAGCGATGGTTTCCGCTTTGTCTTCCGGGTTCGTGTCGGACTGTTCCACTTCGGCGATCTGCTTCTCAAAAACATCTCCGTTTTCCGAATGACGAGGAAAATATCCCAAGAACCAGATGATGATAGAAGCGATCAAGATGACCCCCCCCATCTTGTGCAGATATTGCTTGGCTTTTTCCCACATATGAATCATAATTGATTTACCTGTCGGCATGCGGTAAGGAGGAAGTTCCATCACGAAAGGTACATCTTCGTCCTTAAAAAGGAAGCGCTTGAACAGACGTGCCATTAAGACGGCAAGCAGAATACCCGAAGCATAGAGGATCAGCATGACCGTTCCGGCCGTCTGGGGGAAGAAAGCACCTGTCAGCAGGACATACACCGGAAGGCGGGCACTACAGCTCATTAACGGGTTTACCAGCATGGTGATCATCCGGCTGTTACGGCTTTCGATCGTACGAGATGCCATGATAGCCGGCACGTTGCACCCGAAGCCCATCACAAGCGGGATAAACGATTTGCCGTGTAGCCCCATCTTATGCATGATCTTGTCCATGATGAAAGCGGCGCGCGCCATGTAGCCGGAATCTTCCATAAAAGAAATGAAGGCATACAGTATCAATATGTTGGGCAGGAATACGATAACGCCTCCCACGCCTCCTATAATGCCATCGACCAGTAAATCCTTCAACGGGCCTTCGCTCATGTTTCCACGTACGAACTCTCCGATCCAGCCTACAAACGATTCGATCCATTCCATCGGGTATTCTCCCAAGTGGAAAGTGGCTTCGAACATGATCCACATGAAAAGGATGAAGATCGGGAACCCCAACACTTTATGGGTTACGAACAAATCGATGATCTGGGTGCTTGTCGCTTCTTTTATTTTGTTTTGCTCGTAGGTCTCACGCAGTGCACCGGAAATAAAACCGTAGCGGGCATTGGTGAAGGCTGTCTCACAATCTTCTTTCAGAAGGGTTTCGATTTGAGCGACATTGCGGTCGCGTTCGTGGATGACTGTTTCGGAACCAGGCATTGACTTGACGAATGATTCCACTTCCGGATCGCCTTCTAGCAACTTGATGGCAAGGTAGCGCTTGGAAAGGCTTTTGGATACATTTCCGTTCAGTTTCAAAGCATGCCTTACTGGATAAATGGCCTTTTCCAATACATCACCATAATTGATATGGATATGGCGGAGTACGGGATCTTCTTCTTCGTAGACCTTTATGACGCGGTTGAAAAGTTCTTCGATACCGAAGCCGGTCTTACTGATGGTCGGAACAATCGGCGTACCGATCATCCTTGAGAGAGAGTTATGGTCGAACTTATTTCCGTGTCGTTCCAGTTCGTCGTACATGTTGAGGGCGATAACCATACGTACGTCCATATCGATCAGTTGGCAGGTCAGATACAGATTGCGTTCCAAGTTGGATGCATCGACTACATTGATTACGATGTCTGGCTGTTCTTCATTCAGATGCTTGCGAACATAGAGTTCTTCAGGGGTGTAAGCCGATAGGGAATAGGTCCCCGGCAAGTCTACGATTTTGAAGGTATAGTCATTCTGATGGAATGTCCCGGCTTTGGCGTCGACTGTCACGCCGCTGTAGTTACCGACATGCTCGTGTGCACCGGATGCGAAATTGAATAAAGATGTTTTACCGCAATTGGGATTTCCGACTAATGCGACATTGATGGTTTTACCTTTGTGCATGGCCATAGCCTGTAAACTCTTGCCAGATGTTTGGATATAAGAATCCACCGGGCGGTTTTCCTGTTTTCCGGTACTGGCTTCTATGAATTCAGCCACACTGACGACTTCTATCATTTGCGCATCGTTTCGTCTTAATGAAACGTCGTAACCCATTACACGGTAGTGTATAGGATCTTTAAGCGGTGCGTTCTGGATGACATCAACCTCTTTTCCTCTGATAAACCCCATTTCGATAATGCGCTTGCGGAATGCTCCGCGTCCCATTACCTTTACTATAACCCCTTTTTCGCCTGTACGAAGTTCTGATAGTCTCATCTTTTTAAAATCTTGCGCAAAGGTAGCATGAAATGGTAATATGGTCAATACCGTATTGTAGGTATTTTTTTGTTAGTTTTGTCTCCGTAAAGGCTTTAAAATATGACTATGTGGAACAATGTTATATTATGTTTGGGGTCCAATACGGATTGCGAGGCGAATCTAAAGTCGGCGGTCAGTCTGTTGCGTGCTTATTTCGGATCGATCCGGTTCTCTGATATAGACCTGCTTTTATGGAATGGAACAATCCTGAAACCTGCCGATTGGGAAAAGGAGTATGTGCAACTACTCTTCCGGTCTGTTGCGGATTAGGAGACATAACCCATAGCTTTACGATGGCTAATGCATAGCTTTAGCGTCGTAACCCATAGCTTTGGTTATTGTAACTTATCGTCCTTTGTTATCGCTCTGTAGGTGCAGGGTTATAAACGGGGCAAATAGGAAACCAGCTTTTCCGCTGATCCTGATCAGACCGTTGATACCTAAGCAAATGAATGTGGAGATCGGGTTGGAGCGATCCGTGTTGTAGAAACCTTTTCCTATCCGGACTTGATAACCGAAAGGTTTTGCCAGCGAGCGATATGTTTCGATGGGTAAGATGCGTTCTGTCCAATTCCCGTTTCGTGGATCGCAGGTGTTGAAAGCATCTTTCAATAGAGGATAGGAACCGGTCTTGACAGCCTTGTGGATATGTGGGAAGGTAAGTCCGCGCGTCTTTCGTGCAGCTTCTTTCGCTTCGGCAGGGGAAAGGGCCGGAAAGTGCAGTTGGATATAATGCAGACGTAAAGCATAATATTCCTTTTCCCAAATGGTCATAAGCCGATGCAGCCTTCTTTTCACATACGGGTTAAAAGGTGTAGAGGCCGTTGTAAACAACATTTGCATCTTGTTGTCGATGGCAACCAAATTGGCGAAAAAAGCCGACAGGTCGTAAACATGTTCGATCAGGTCGGTCGCGATCAGCAATTGTGGCTTGACTTTATTTGCCGAGCACCAATCTGCTAAGGTGTCTGAGTCTCCATGAAGAATAATGTCAGGTCCTGTATTGACCAGCTCTTTCAAGATGCGGATCGTATCGACGGAATCCGGATTGAGGTCGATGTAGATGACTCGGCCGATTCCGGCTTGTTTAGCAAGTATACTCAGGAAGCCGCTTCCGCCACCATAGTCGATAAGTGTTATCTCCTCCGGTGAGCTACCGATAGATTCCAGTCCTTTAAGGAGACAGTCCGCATAGATTTTCATGTAATAGGATAAAACTGGTTTCAGCCGGGCAATATAACGTTTGTTATATTTACTGATAGGCAATCGTTCGTAATCGATAGCCTTTAGTTGGCTAATCAATGCTTGTGCTGCTTGTCGGATATCATACTTCATAGATCAAATGTAAGAGGTGTTCGCCTTGATATTGATTGGAATAAGTCGGATAAAGAAAGTCGCGGCGCTGCTCGATCGACTCCGGAGCCATATCGGTATGCATCAATTTCCGACAGATGCAGACCATTTCGTCCGGAGTGTCGGCGATATGGCAGAGCGATTCCAGTCCGCTACCTGCTATCATCAGTCGGTTGACCACTGTATGGCGTCCGGCAAACAGGCTGTTCAGTAGTTTTAGTTTCAATCCGGTTGCCTGAAAAGTAATCAAGGCATGTATTTGTGCATTGTGTATCAAGTCGTTCATCTGTTCTTCTGACGGATTGGCTTCGATATGGATATTCGGATAGGGAGCTGCCGCTTTCAACAAAGAAGCCGGCGGATTCATACCGGCAATGATGCAACGGCAGTCCAGTTTACTGAACACGTTCCGGATAAGAAAGAGGGCTGCTTGTGTATTCTCTATTACGGATAGTTTACCATGATAGAGGATAAAATCGGAAGAACCCGGCTTGACCGTAATTTGGTTGTTGGTGTGAAAGCAAGGCATGAATTCGACCGGTTTGTCGGGGAACTGGTGCCGGAGGTAGTCAGCATCGGTTGTTGAAACGGCAATTATCAGATCGGCATGTTTCAGTATTTTCTGATAATGTTTGAATCGCCAAGCCTCTATCCGGAAGAAGCTTTTCCTGATCGGATGGCTCTCCGCCTGTGCCAGGTGATAATAATAGTCGTGTTCGATATTTGCTTCCCGGTAAATCTTTTTCCGGTTGTGTAGTCGCGGATCGTTTATGTAATAACAGCAATGGAGTCCTTCGAACAGGATCGGGTAATCGTTCTTCAACAGATTGGCGATCAGTTCAGGATGCTTGCGGCTGTATACGTTATAAGGCAGCAGGGTTATATTGGTACGTAGCCCTGTATGTCGCTTGTAATAAAATACCTTTTCGCAGATGGCTTCCAGTTCGGGCGAATGGGCACGTTCGTATTCGAAACAGTGTAAGATGATCTTCACACCGCACTGGTGCAGAGCTTTTATCTTATAATATACATCAATGATTCCCCCGTAGTTGGCAGGCCAGGGAATATTGAAAGCTATAATGTTCAGATACCTTTCCATGTCTGTCATTTGCTGTTTAGTCGGGTAAAGATACGCATAAATTGTTCAGCTTGTTTTTTACGGGAGAAACGTTCCACTGCTTCCTTATCCGTATTTATGTGTGTGTACCCATTATCCTGCCAGAACTGATAATGGTGCAGGATAAAACGAAAAGCTTCTTCGGCTGTCCGGGCTGCCAGTCCGGAACGGGTATTCCGGATGGTAGCTTCGAGGCAACTTTCGTCACTCTTTACACAGAGTAAAGGTTTCCCGACAGCCATCGATTCGAAAAGCTTGGTAGTCATAAATCCTTTTGGTCCGTCGGATGCAAAGGTATTGGCGAGTTGCAGCAGAATGGAACTGCGGTTTAACACGCCGGGAATCTCGGAAGCGGGAACATAGTCGAAAAAGTCCATATACCGGGCGACTGGGTAAGCGGTTGCTGCCTGCATGATGATCGCTTTTGATCCGGCGTCGACATACCATTGGATGCGGAACTGGTCTGGATCAATGAGCTTTTCACGATCTAACCGGCTAACGGCCTCGAAAAGCAATCGAGGGTCACGTGTCGCCAAGCTAATCAAACGTCCGGTATAGGTGATGACGAATTGAGAGGTCCGATGTTGTTCAGGATAGAAGAGCTCTGGATCGTAACCGTTGTAAACCAATTCTGTGTTAGGATTGTATGCTTGAAGTTTTTCCACATGCCAGGGGGAAATGGTCGTGACCTGATCCGCCTTTCTCAATGCATTATTTCTGTCCCGTAATAACTTATGACGGAATGTTTCCGTGATCTTTCTATCCAACCAGGAAAAGGTACGGAAGTTATGAGCGATATATTCGTTGGAAGCATATTGTTCGACTATGTCTCGAAGGTCGATTACTAACGGCAGATGATATTTCTCTGCTATATATTGGGCGGCCGGCAAGGGGAAAGTTCGGTATGAACTGCACAGGATACCGGCATATTCCCCTTCTTCCAGTAAACGGGAGGCGGCTTTTGCCATCTTCTTGTCTTTATAATGGAAAAAATAATCGAGTATGAATATGCATATCCACTCTAACTTTTGGAGGATTTTCCCTTTGGAATGAAAGAAATTTACATATGTGACAGGCGTTTCTCCTTTCAGGAAAGAGAACGTGCTGTCATCGATTTGCTCAGTGACAACGACAGGTTCCCATCTGGCCCGCCTCATATATTTGCATAAATAGCCCATTCTCGGTCCGAATGCAGGGGGAAACATATCACATAATATCAGTATCTTCATGATTTTATCAATTCTTCAATGATGGCGGCGAATAGTTTTCGTTGCCAGTCGACAGAGACATTCGGCTTGATCCGGGTGGTGATGGAGTCGTTATGCCAGAGCAACACCAGTTCGCCGTTGGCAGATGCCACCTGTTTGATGAGTTGTGTTGAGTAGGCAAGTGCTCCCTCATAGCCAAGATTCATATAAACAGGTTCGTTCAGGCTGCATTCCATGATTGCCAATGGGTGGAGAATAAGTGGCGAGATACGTTTATTCTCAGGATTAATCCAATGTACCGGACGAGATGTGCCGAGGCGAAAACCGGCAACATCCGGATAGCCCATCGTGAAATCATCTGTAATACCTGCTTTTTCCAACCATACCATATCTTCCGGTTCGCGTGAGGCCAGATAATGATGCCGATTGTAAGTGACCGATTTTCCGGTCTGTCTCTCCAACAATTCTTTTTCCGTTGAGATGAGTGCCGGTGTTTTACCGGCATCGTAACTGGTATGCAGTCCAATCTGTACTTTTTCGGTTTTACAAAAGAGCAAAAGCTCTTGTAAGTCCTTTGAATGCAGTTTATAATGAGGCTTGTCATAAACGGATGAGCCACCTGACTTGATAAAAAACAGAGATTCACAACGGTTTTTTCCGATAACGGCCTTTAATTTGTTTCGTTGTTTTACAAGCCAGGGAAATGTGTAGAACGGATCTTCCTGTAACGGACCTTGAAACATCTTCCAGGCATGTTTCAGTCCTGTGCCTTTAACCGTTTCTCGTATCAGGTTGCGGAAAGTCCGGCAAAAGAAAGGAGCATCTACATCGTGTGTCAGCCATACTTTTTGTATGTGTGGGGGCAGTTCGACGGCTGACTGTACACGCGCTTGGCGTAACCAGCGTCGCAACAATTTACCGTATTCGTCGACTATCGGGCGATGAATGAATCCTGCTTTGAAGGGTAGGGATTCTGTTCCGAGGAAGCGACCGTGGATGTCCCGTATGTTGCGTTTCCGTATTTCTTCATATCGCGTCAGCAGAAAATAGGCACTGGCGATGATATCGGCATGTACCACCCAAGTATCCCCCTGCCATTCTATTTTGGGAGAACCGAAGAGCAGAGGTATGCCTTCTATCTCTTCCAGTGGTAGTTTGGGTATGGACTCGGCTGTCCCGTAAACTTCATCCCGGAAAAAGGGGGACGGGATGATGACTACGCGATAACGGGAGAATTTGTTGGGATCCGATGTGTAACCGACAAGACTGGCTAATACATCGGCCTTTTCTCCTCCTATCAGGAATTTGGTAATATAGGAAATAACGGCTTTCATACTGTCTTTCAACTTTACAGGAACAAACGGACTACTTCGAATGCTTCAGCATAAGGACAGCCAGCTTGTACACCGCGTGTTTTTGCCAGTGAAAAGATAAACTCTTCGGATAGATAGTCGCGTGTTCCTTGTGATTCGTATGCTTTTAATGCTTCGACTTTGGCTTGAATGTGCTCTCTATTCAGTTCAACGAAACATTGTGTGTTGAATGTCAGATTGTTCCAAATCAACTCGTAGCCCAGCAGTGTCGTGTTTTTGAAGGCGCGTAGGCCTTCTTGGGCGATCGTTGTATGATCTTGGTGAATGTCGTGTAGGCTTGGGATAAAGACCAAGTCAAAGCTGTTCGATTTTTTTAGGCGGATCAGTTCTTCCAATATTTCCTGCCGGACATATCCGAGTTTACGGACCTCATAATTGTAGATGATGAGGTTTTCAGGTGATATTCCCAATTGGGCAGTCGCTTTCTTGACTTCTGTCTTCAAAATATCTTTCGGAAAACCTTCGGGTACGGACTGCTGAGCGGTTGAAAAAGCGACATAGGTTACTTTCTTTCCCAGTTCGATAAGTTTGCTTATGGTTCCTCCCAGTCCTAATTCCCCGTCGTCCGTATGAGGGGCTAAAACCAGTATATTATTATAACTGTTTAATATCATAAATAATTTATCTGTTTATTATCCTTCCTATTTTTAAACAGGCTCTATTTAATAAACTTAATTTTCCTTTGGTTATTGTGAAGAAGGGGGTTTGAATTGCACCGAATTCACGGAAAAAACGTTCGACTCCCGGTATCATGGAACCTTCGAAATCAAATGTGTCGGTATATTGTGAAACATAACGGATTGCTTCCCACAAAATTAAACTGTGTGCTCCGGACTCCCGAAGAGTCGGATTTCCTCCACCAGCCAGATACCAGGCGGAACTTTCTTGCCAGACGATAAAAGCGACAGCATGCAAACGTCCTTTTTCGTCATAACCGCCCCATAAATCTCCCTGGTCCCGTTTTCGGCAAATATTGATCAGTTTGATTAAAACTTCCATATCTTCTTTGTTGGTGATCTGTTGACGTTTGAAGGTTTGTGCCTGTATCAACAAGAACTCTTCTATAGAAATTCCTTTTTTTACTGTGATATGATATTTGTCTCTGGCTTTTGTGATGTTCCGTCGGATATTGAAACTCATATTTCCCAATATTGCTTTTGTGTTTCGGATATCCTTCAACATATAGGTGTAGCGTGTTGTTTGTCGGTAACCTTCCCAATAGAATGGTAGCCAGTCGGTGATTCCGTAATGAAAATTTTGCATAAAATACGGATAGCTTTTAAGCGTGTTTAGCAGTTGTTTGCATAAAACTTGCCGGTGGCCTAAAGTTTTGGTGTATTTGGTATCTTTGGATTCCGGTGCGAACCAAGGACCCATTGTTTGTGTGTAAGATGGCATTGAGATAATACCTTGTCGAGGACAATAAAGTGGCATCGCTGCCGTAATCCTTTCTTTTTCTTCAACCAATAAGACTTTCCATTTATCTTTGCCACAAACCGTATCGAGCCACCAGTCACGGGAAAAGATGGGAATACTAGTTTCAGTGTTGCAAAGCAAATGGTATTTGTCTTTTGTGTTCATGAATGATTTTCTGTATAATCATGGACACAGATGACTACAGACTTGATCCGTATCATCTGTGTGCCATTGATTTTATCCTTTTAACGCTTCGAAGATCAGGTCGGACAATTCGTCTGCCAGTTCAGGATTGTCGGCAACGCATTGTTTGGCGGCATCACGTCCCTGTCCTAATTTAGTGTCGTTGTAACTGTACCACGAACCGCTTTTCTTAATGATGTTCAGTTCTGCACCCAGGTCGATTATTTCACCGGCTTTGGAGATACCTTCACCGAACATGATGTCGAACTCTGCTTTCCGGAAAGGAGGAGCGACCTTGTTCTTGACTACTTTTACGCGCACTTGGTTACCTTTGATATCATCACCGTCTTTCAATTTACCGATGCTGCGGATATCCAGACGAACAGAGGCATAAAACTTCAACGCATTACCGCCGGTTGTCGTTTCGGGATTGCCGAACATCACGCCAATCTTGTCACGCAGCTGGTTGATGAATATACATGTCGTGTTAGTCTTATTGATCGCAGCCGTCAAC
>PPYF01349900.1_pt1 | contig 13681 bp, 10 predicted proteins | sample 1559871 | NCBI WGS metagenome assembly PPYF01 (sample SAMN08240021, study PRJNA423297) | Human gut metagenome, whole genome shotgun sequencing project. | reverse complement strand
GAGCACCGCTATGGGATGGGTGCTTCAGCTCAAAAATATATTCCAGCGTATGGTTTTTCCTTAAAATGCACTCGGACAGGAAAAAGAAACCGAGCGGTACCCCAAGCTCCCGAAATGCCCGGGCACTTTCAATCTTTTCCACAACCAGCTTGTCAATTTCAGGCTTATGCGCACGAACGGCTGCGGCAAGCTCTGTGTGTGTGGGATAGAGATAGCAGGGAAGATCAACCTGGACCCGGATAAAGTCTACGGTTCTGGGATCTGGATTTTCTGGAAAACGTTCAAACCGGGGAGTCTCAATTTTCTGGACCAGGCGCTCCATTTCTGTATAATTGACCGTAATGGGATCAACGGGCCGGTAACGGATCTCTTTGAAGAGCTCCAGGCATTCCGCCAGAACCATTCCAGGCATAAAGTGGGGAACCGCCATCTGCCATGCGGTGATCAGGATGGAACAGGAGGGGAGTGTTGTGTGCCAGACAGACTTCGTTCGGCATGGGTATTCCCCGGACAGCTTGCTTTTCCGGTAGACGCAGGAATGGTCAAAGTAATATAGCTCTTGTTTCCTGCCGATGACGCGGATAGGAGTTTCCAGAATACCAAATTCGATAAACTGACTCTCCAGCGGCTTGCTGCTGGTTACATAACGATAGATGGCGTCTGGGTCAGGCAGCACCGGGAGCAGACAGCATCGGATACAGCTGCGAAGTTCCATGTGAGGGCGAAATCGCGTTGCGGCAAGCAGCCAGATGCTTTCCTCCAAAAAGCTGGGCGTCCAGAAGGATCTATATTTAAATCGGCCCGCCTTGTCATATTGGAACCGAAGCTCATGGTTAAAAAAGCCGATCCGGCTGCCACAGAAAATCGGGGCTTCCAAAATGCCCTCCTCAAGGAGCAGCTGTGAAAACGCATTGGCGAATATCCCACGAAAGTTGTTGATGCAGCTCTTTTGCAGGGAAATGGAACCATAATTCATGGGGATCTCCTTTGGTATGGACAGGTCTCAAAATACACAGGTGATGGGTAGCCCTCCATGGAGGGCCACCCATCCAGCGTTAATAGCCTGTTTTGGGCAGTTGAGGTGTAGTCGTATATTTGCGAATGATCGTGACCCAGCTGGTCTGCGCGGTTTGCCAGGTGCCCTGATACTTGCCGCCGGCATCCGCCCGGTTGACCAGTTGGTAGCCGTTTACCGCCGTCCCGCTGACGTTGACCGTGAGTGTGGGGCCCGCAAGCGACTGGAAGCCGGCCGGGACCTTGCCGAAATCAAAGTAAATATCGGTGACGACCTCTCCGGCCTGCTTGGGAATGGCGTTGAGCGCAAAGGAGTAGTTTGTGGTGGTCAGCAAATTGGAGGCCAGCACCTGGTAGCTGGTCTGATAGTTTGTCTTATAGAGGATACGGTAATTGAGGCGTGTGCTGTAGGTGCCCGTGGTGAGCACCGTGGCCGCCGCCGCATCTGTGGGGATACGGTCATGCCAGAAGAAGGAGTCCAGGGGCACATTGGAGGTGTTGGCCACGGTAAAATCATAGCGCATCTGGTTCCCGGCCAGGACCTCGGCGTTGCCTCGCTTGGTGATGGTGATGCCCAGGCGGGCGGGCTTGTCATAGGCCGAGAGCTTGATAATCTGACCGGAATACTCTAGTGTCACATCATGGACGGTGGAATCCACCTGCCAATAGGCCGGGGCCGTGACTTCTACGAGCTTATAGCGTGTCAATGGCAGCGGCTTGGAGGCTGCGACGCCTCTGGCGTCCGTTGTGATGTAGTCCACGACCTCACCGGTTCTGGCATTGCTGATCTCATACACAGCGCCCTGGAGCGGTGTTCCTGCTGGAGTCCCTGTGACGGTATTGTACTCCGCCGCATATTTGTAGACCTGAATCTGCCCGGTAACCGGGGTATTTTCCCACTCAATCTCGGCAGTCCGCCCCGGCTTCACATAGACGGTTTTGTACTCCACATCCAGCTCATAGCCCTCGGCAGCCTCCAGCTCTCTCAAATAAAAACGCCCGCTGGTGTTGGCCCCATCCGGGAGGTCATCGGCGGTAATATAGATATAGCCGTCATCATCGGTCGTAAATTCCCCAATGGGGTTTTTGTTTTTGTCATATAGGAGGAATTTCACCCCGTAAATGCCCTCGCCGGTGGTGCTGTCAATCTTGTGCAGCAGGATACCGCTCAGGCGTTCGTTTGTGACCCGAAGTGTGGTCGTCTCTCCGTCCGCCACTTCAAAATAATGTGGGGTATCGTCCAGGCGGTATTTGGAATTGGCCTTGACTTCCACCGCATAGTAGCTGCCTTCCTCCAGGTCAACTGTAAATGTGCCATTGGAGCCGGTGGTGTAGGTGCCGACCAGGGCATCGTTCAGTCTGCGGATCTCAAACGTACAGTTGCCGATGCGTTTTCCGCTGTCCTCATCTTCCTTGATAAGCTGAAAGCTGCCCGACGGTGTGTTATAGAAGGTCAGTGTTTGGGTATCATTTGGGTTGATGACCACCGTCTGCGTGCGGGTCTCTTCGTCTATGGTATAACCTTCGATGGTCTTGGTTTCGGTTACCACCACTGTGCCGGTGATGCCGCTGAGCATGATCTGCCCGTTTTTATCGGTATGGTACAATCCCTTACTGGACAGGCTTCCATTCCCGGCGTCCACATAGGAACCGTCGGAGTAGGTGATCTCAAATTCCACTCCCTCCAGAGGCTTATGCGTCACAGAGTCCAGCTTGTTGATGACCAGGCTGCCCTTTGGTTGGTTGCGGAACTCCAGGGTAACGGTCTGTCCGGCCTTGATCTCCGCTGTCTGAGGGGTGTCATCCAGCAGGTAGCCCTCCTTGGCGATGGTCTCCTTAGCCACCAGAGTCGTACCAGGGTCGATACCCTCAATCAGGATGGTTCCTGCGGAATCGGTAGTAAAGTAGCCATTGCTATCGCCTACTACGGTACCATTGCTCTCAGTGACAAAGAACTGCACGTCGGACAAGGGTTCACGGGTAGAAGCGTCAATCTTTTTGATCAGTAGGCTGCCTTTGGGAGAATTCCCGAAATACAGCTCCACTACATCCTGTTCCTTTCCGCTGATGTAAGCGGTCTGCGGCGCCGTGTCGATCACATGGCCGCTGTCGCTGGCCAGCTCCTCGACCACGTAGGTGCCGGCCTCCAGCCCTGTGACCGTGAAGGAGCCATTGGCGGAAGTTTTATAGGTCCCGATGACCGTCCCTCCGGTTCCGGAAGTGCCGCCCAGGTACTTGATCTGGAATACAGCGCCTTCTACCGCTTCGCCGGTCACAGAATCATACTTGTAGACAATCAGCGCGGAGAGAGGTGTATTCTCAAAGATTAAGGTCTTAGAAGTCCCGGCCCCAATAAAGCACTCCTGGGTGGCCGGGGCCTTGATTTGATAGCCGGGCGCCGGTTCCAGTTCTGTGACCTTAAACCAGCCGTCGTTGACATTTTCGAGGGAAATTTGGCCGTTTTCATCGGTATAGTAGGTGCCCAGGTCGTTCAGTTCGCCGGTTTCGGTGGAGTTGGACGCATACCAGATTTGAAACTTTGCCCCTTTGATGGGATTGCCGGTGATGCTGTCAATCTTTTCGATCGTCAGGGACGGCTTCCTGTGGTTTTCAAAATAGACGGTGTGATCCCTGTTTGGATAAAGGGTAACCAATTGACTCGGTGCATCCAACAGATAAGGCGATGGTACGGATTTCTCTGTAATTTCGTACACCCCAGGCAGGAGGTTTCGCAGGGTGGCGGTGCCGTCCGGGCCAGTCTTGATTTCATCTACACTATGGCCGTCCGCCGCCTCCACCAGAAACACTGTCCCCGGTACGGGGGCCCCGGTATCTGCATCCCGCTTCACCACCGTCAGGTTGGGCCGGCGGTCATTCTTCAAGATAATGGTGGAGGTCTGGCCCGGGAACAGCTCTACATGGTACTCCACCGGATCAATAATATGGTCCGCAGCCGTGCCGGTTTCTTTGAGCGAATAAACACCCGGCTCAAGGTCAGAGATCAGGATTTCACCGTTGGAATTGGTGGTCCGGTCCAGGTAATGACTGCCATCCTCAATGCGGGCGATACGGAAGGTGACGCCCGCCATGCGGGAACCATCCGAGCTGAGCTTGACCAGGTGCAGGGAGGGTTTAACTGAATTGGTAAAGACGAACTGGGCATTTTCGTTGGGGTCAAGATGGATGATTCGCTGGGCCTCGTCAATGATGTAGCCGGGGCACTCCAGCTCAGTGACCACATAGGCCCCCGGCTCCAGCTCGGACAGGTCAATTTCGCCGTTCTGGTCAGTGGTGAACTCCGCCGGGCCCCACGAACCGTCTACCGCCTCGATGCGGAACCTGGCGTTGGGGATCACCTTGGACGGGTCGGCGCTGTCCACCTTGACCAGCCAGATACCGGGCTTCTGGTCGTTAAAGAAGTAGAGCTCCTTAATGCTGTCCCCGGCCTTCAGTTCAATTTCCTGCGGGGTGGAATCCACCAGATGCCCACTGTCTCCGGTGTCCACCTCCTGAACGAGGTAGGTGCCCGGCTTACAATCGACGAGGAGGATTTCACCCAGGGCATCCGTCTCGTAGTCGCCCAGGAGCTCTCCATCCCGCCAGATACGGAAGGTGACGCCGGACATGGTCTCATGGCTCAGGCGGTCGTATTTGATGATTCTCAGGCCGGGCAGGGCCTCATTTTTCAGAGTATAGGTAACACATTCCCCAGTCACCACAGTAGTGGTGTAGACCTGCGGATCACGCTGCCACCCCTCCGGAGCGGCCAGTTCCTGGATTTCGTAGGCCCCCGGCTTCAGCTCCGTAAACGTATAAGAGCCGCCTGTTCCGGTTACGCCGGAATAGGTGGCTCCGCTTTCGATGTGCTTGATCTGTATTTTGGCCCCAGCCAGGCCGGCCCCGGTGGAACCATCGATCTTTTCAATTCTAAGATCTCCGTAGGGTTCATTTTCAAAGGAAACCTCGGCCACCTCGCCATACTTCACCGTGACCTGTTTAACCGGTTCCCCATCCAGCAGGTGATACGCCGGGGGCACCCGCTCGTAGATCGTATAGTTGCCCACCTCAGTCAGTGGGATGGTAACGGTCCCACTGACTGAGGTGGTGTAGATGCCGACGGTATCGCCGTCTGGACCCACCACCTCAAAGGTGGCTCCAGCAAGGGTGACGGTGGTACCGGCCTCATACTTGGTGATCTTGAGCGCAGTCTGCTCCGGGTCAGGGTCTGGCTCTGAATTATAATTGCTGATGGCGTTGCGTAACAGACTGACCTGGGGATCTGTATCGCATAGATAGTCTTGCAAATTACCGTACTCGTCTACTTCCTGGCAGAGTGCATAGAATACGGCATATTGATACACGTCGGCGGAGAGGGTGAGCTGGACGCTGCCGCTCTGGCCCTTTACACTCGCAACCGGATATAACACCTTGAACTGCCCACTGTAGCCATTTCCGGTATTGCTCACCTTTAACTGGGTAAGGTCCTCCCCATTCATGTCGGTGATCCGGACCCCATCTGGGAGTTCGCTGCTGTCTCGAAGATTGATCTGAATCAGATGGTCTACAACCCAGGTATCCGACGTAACGGTAAATATCTGCTGCAGGTATTCCTCTCCATCTATGGTGATTGGATATGCCTGCTCCCGGTCCGGCGTGACCGTAATCTGTGGCTCATCCACGTGATCCCAAGTCATACCCTGGGTATAAATCCTGGTCGCGGCATCCAGAAGCTTTTCCCCGATTGCCCGCTCAGAGCCTGTGAGTCCAGGAGCCACAGTTACGCTGCGGATATCCCATTCTGGGATCAGGTAGCACCAGAGCGCGATTTTGCCGGCATAAAACGCCTGATATTTATTGTCCAGCCCTAACTCCTCCAGGGAGCGGTGGGGATACATGTTGGCAATCAGCCCTACCACCTTGGGATCACTGGCCTTTTCTTCCGCTAAGTATTCGATGCTCTCTCCTTCAGGAACCGTCTGCGGTACACCATACTGGTTCGGTGTTACACAGTAAGCCGGGATTTCCTCTAATTCCCCAGAACTACCTTCACGAAGGAAATAAGTGTAGGATTGTGTTTGCACCCGACCATTGACGGCCAGGTATTTCATGGAGTAGCCGCCGCTGTAGATATTGACTTCACCCAAAGCCTCCTCTGGTGTGGAGGCGGCGCTAGCCACCGATGGAATTATGCCTAATATTACAGCAAAGGCAAGCAGCATGGAAAACAATCTTTGTTTCATAATATACTCCTCCATAAAATAAGAAAGGGTAACTGGTACCACTTTCCTATTGGGACATTAGTCCAAAAAGAAGAGGCAGGTCATACCTACCTCTTCTTTTCATAAATATTCGTCTATCTAGTTATGAGCCGCGAACACGATACTCTATATACTGGAATATACCATCTTTATAGACATCCCAAGCTTCAACCTCGAAGGTTGCATAGGGGGCAGACTTGAGCAACGCTGTAAGTTGGTCAGCTCGCCACGGCCAAAAGACTTGAGCATGAGCAGAATCCGCAATTCCCATAGAAAACCGTGCAACAGGAGTTCCGTCCGATTCCCTTTTTAGAGAACCATTTTCCCACAATTCCGGGCAGCTCGGCACGGTATTGTAAAGCGTATAGAGCATTCGTCTGGTCTCATACAGATTCAGGACATACAGCCGGTCTCCAGTCACTCCTTGAAAATGATTCACCTGCACAGCGGGAAGCGGCACTTCTGGAAATTGAGACCAGTCATACAGCGGAGTAGGAAGTGGGCCAACTGGGCCGGAAGCGAACATGTTCTTGTCATACCGTGATACGTCAGTGATGGTATAATTAGTGCCGTCGTCGCACCGGATCACATCCCCCACCTGCGGAACATATAGGGAACCATCCGATGGAATGTTGATTGAGCCGTCAGAATTCTTGGACAGGCCATTGGAAATCGGAGTATCGGGAGTTTCCATCTCAGGGCTACCCTGTGCCCGGAAAATCATCACAGCCAAGTCTCCGCGGCTGATCGTGGCGGCCTGCAGCATGGAATTGTCCGCCAGCCCAAGCTCCACCGCCCTCTGGCATGCGGTAGAATAGTCCCATGTCTGACCGGCGAATTCGGAGTACCGGAGCAGAACCGTACATGCCGCTGCCGGGGTCACAGGATCTCCGGAGCCAAACCTCCCATTGTCATAGCCTTTCATGAGGCCGTGGACATTGCAGTAGCCCACATAGAGCTTGGCCCACTCCGGAACATCGGGAAATACACAGCGGTTGCGGTAGTAATGCTGCTCCGCCTCGATGTGCTCCAGATTTCCATTCAGGCGGGTCAGTATGGCGGCGAGCTCTGCCCGGGTAAGACTGGAGTCCAGATTCATGCTGCCATTTTGGTCGCCCACCATGATTCCCTGCTCCGACAGATAGGCGGAGGCGGTTTCCTCTTCTGTGCGGTCAGCGGCGAGCACCCCGGTGGATAACGCCGCAGCCAGGCACAGACTGAGTGCAGCCGGTAAGAAGCGGTTCCGTTTCATTTTCAGGCCCCCTTCCGATAAAATGTTGTGCAGGCACTCAGGCTTATCTGCTTACGCTCCTGGTCGTAAATACATTTGTCAAACTGGTAAATACCCAACAGCTCGATTTGTTCCGCAAACTCCGCTGGAACATCAAGGATAAGATTCATGTTGACTTTGATGGCGTCTGCCTTTGGCCTGCCGCTGAATTTCTGCACCATGCCATGCACCTCTTTTTCTTAAAATTCCCTTCCGGGTACCATGAGCATAATACAGATATTGGCCGCTGTCAAAGGATTATTTTAATTCCCTGCGGCGATAAAATACGTTCCACAATCATCTCCTCAAAACCCATTGCGGCACAACAGGTTCAGCCATTTACCTGGACAGCCTGCACACAGACTCTTTTATTCGGCTGATTGGCCAGGCACGTGGTCAGCGTCACACGATTATCCGTGGTAGCCTGCAGGTAGCTCCAGTCCGTACTGTCGATGATTTTGACCATAGACACCGAATAGGTGCGCGTCCCGTAAATCGTGGTATAAGTAATGGTATCGCCGGTCTCCAGGTCTTTAATGGAGCCGATCACATACTTGGTTCCTCGGTTGTGCCCACAGACGCCAACATTGCCGTCCCAAGCCGAAGTAGACGAGTAGTGGCCCAGACCTTTTCGCATACTGGAATTTGTTTCGCCCTCCCACACCTTCATGTTGATTCCCAGAGAGGGGATTTTCAGAGTTCCGATACTGCCGTCGGAGCGTTTCATCCCATCCGCGCTGGTGTAGGCCGGCTGCGGACAGGTCGGAAATTCGTTGATCCCAGGAATATCCGCGATCACAGGCGTTCCAGTTCCGACTCCATATCCGCCGCCCGTGGAAGTGGTTGCCGCAGTCTCCTGGAGTCCAGGGAGCTGCGCCCGCTCCATTACACCGGTCAGAGTTGTGCTGAAGGAGCCGTATTCCAGTTCGGGGATTTGATAGTCCACTACATTAAGGCCGCCATAATTATATTGCGAACCATAGGCATCCTCATAGGAGGTGGACGAGTAGTAGTCGGACGCGCTTTCCGTAGAAAAAGAGTAGTCCACGGCATGAGCGCCGGTGGACGTGGAAAGCAGCATGCATCCCACCAGGGAGATATTAAGAAATCGTCGAATCAGTTTCACGTTCAGATTCCTCCTCTTCATCGTCATCTTCCGGCAGCATGGATTCCTGCTCGCTCCGAAGACGTCTGATCTCCCGACGGGATCTCAACAGCAGAGTCACCAGGATGAGAAGCACTGCGCTTCCTACGCCGCCCAGGATATACGGCCATCTGGTGGAGAGTACAGAAAGAAGCCACGGCCCATCTTCTGATCCTGCAGAGGCGTCCGCCTCACCCAAATAAGTCAGCTGATAGGTAACGCTTTCAACCTCATCACGGGATACCTCGCCCACATAGTCTGCGGTGGTGACATAGCCTGTCGCAGCACTGTAAGAAGCGGCCCCGGAATAGGTGGCCACAGCTTGATAGGACGAGGGCATCAGAACCCCGCCTACAAGCTCCGTTCCCGTGACTTGCCACTCCACATTGGACAGATTTAGTGTGCGGCCGTCTTTCACTGTTGTGGCTGGGACATAGGACATATCGTTCCGATCCACCGGTCCGATCGTCTTGGCGGCTGTAACCGTATAGCTTTTCGTTGTGTATCCGGCCGCCTCGGTGCGGATGGTGGTGTGATCCAGCGTCAGAGTACCCTGGTACTGCCCATCGTCATAGTCTATAGTCGGCGCGAGCTGTTCCAAGATCAGGCTGAGGTCATTCTTGGCGGTTTCTATCGTCACGGTTTCCGTCTCAGCTCTGGTATCATCCGCCCGATTCTCTGTTTTCACAATATCCGCAAAGGTATAGAGATAACCTTCCAGGACAAAGGGTTCCTCGATCAATTCCTGTGGGTCGCCCTCCGGGGGCAGGGTGTAGGTTTTGATGACCTGCTGACTGCCGTTCAGGTTTTGCACGACCGTTTCAGACGGCACCTCCAGGGCAAACGCGCTGGTAGAAAGCGCCGCGGTCAGGGCAATGCAAAGGATTGCTTTTTTCATATTGCCTGTCTCCTCCTCCATAAAATACTGGCTGCGCCTGACGCGGTCGATGCGGCTGTCAGCGCAGTGCGGATGGCCTTTTTCATGTGCATTCCTCCTTAACTCGAAATTCTACTGCGTAGTCCGGGCATTCCTGAACTTCCGCCAGTATTCTCAGTGATTGCTCCAATGCCTGCATGGTATCCCGGTTCTTTCGCTTTATGAAGGCCGTCAGGAGCAGGACTTCCCCAGATGGCAGATACGCAAACACAATTCGGACCACAACCCGTCCGCGTTCGCGGATCTCATACAGGGGCTGATACCGTTCAATGCTGAAATGTTTATAGTGGGGTTCCCGCAATTCAGCCCGCGGTGTTTGAGAGAGGCGGTATAACTGGAGCACCAGTTTGTCCCGGAATTTAGGCTCCAGATTTTCCAGAAAAGCTGTGACCTGAGCAGGCCGGTTTGGCCTTTGATACACCTTGATTCCCTTCATTCAGATTCCACCTCCTTCTCAGCCAATCGGCGCAGATGGGACACAAAGCCAGCGGAAAAGAGCGCCGCCAGATCGGGAGCGCCGCTGATCCACCAGACCGGTTCAGGAAGGGCGCGGTAAATGGCATCGTACTGAAGGCACATCAAAAGAAACCTCTGTTTGGGTTCAGCCTTCTCCGCAGCATCAATAAATGGGGTTAGGGCCGCCTGTACGTCGTCAATGCTCTGGCAGAAATCACAGAGATCATCAAAATATTGCGCGGCAAACACATGGCTGAGCACCTCGATGCTGTTTTGATCTGGTTCCCCTGTCTCTGAGACCAGCCCCATCCTGCGGCGGCGCTCTGTCGCAGAATCGTCGAATGGACTAAAGGCACGCCGGCATAGGCCTGTATTTTTCATGGTATCCGTCTTCATAAACGAATCCTCCTCGCCAATGTGAATAAAGCAACAAAAAAGCCCGGCGCCGCAATACGCGGCGCCAAGCTCTCATGTGCAGCATTTATCATCTTGTCTGAGTCATCCGGCTTTCAATGCGCGGGTGGATAATCCAGCTTATCCTCTTGGATACTTAACTTCCTTTGACCTACTCATCCAGCATAAGCTGTCCATCCATTGCCTTTTGCCGGAGTCGCCCTATTTGCTCTTGTTCCAGCTGTGCAATGCTCTTTTCGGGGGTAGGCAGGTCTTCGGGCATGGTACCTCCGATTTTTTCAATGGCGGCCCTTACCTCTTTCCCAACAGAATGATGGGTTGCCGTTGCGGTGGCGGTATCGCTGACCTCATCTTTCCGAAGCTTCTCCTCTGTCTGGGAAATACGGAACAGGTTGGCGATCAGCTCTGTACTGCCCATATAGTCCAGAATCTTCTGCCCGATAGTCAAGCCTTTCTTCTTATGAATGTCATCTACGGTCATCCCACCGTAGAGTCCCATATAGCCGGCATTCTGGAAGATGGCAAATTCCTCTGCTGTGATAACACCTGCATTTTGGGCTGTTTCCGCAAGCAGTTGGTTCCACTGTTTAATATCACCGCGCACAACCAGGCGGCGGCTGTCTTCATCCATCTGATTGAAGTGGTCGGCCACTTCCTGGCGGTAGGTCTGGATGGCGAAATAGGTCTGGCCCAAAGCGATCACTTCTTTGCGAGGGTCGCCGTTCTGCACGATTAGATAGCAGGCGTAGCGTGAGAGTTCGTAATCCGTGATTTCTCTTTGGGCGCCTTTTGCTAATTCGATCATTTTCCTGACCCCAGGAAAATGATCAGGGATGCTATGTCCGCTGTTTTCGCAGGCGATCATCGCTCGCTTGATGACCTTGTGGAAATTCTCCCATTTGTTATAGGCCAACACGCTGGCCAGCTCTCTGGCGCACCAGTATTCGCTTCCATCTAGGCGTGTCCGTTTAATGTCCTCGAAGCATTTATATTCCGCAGCAATCAAATCACTCATAACAATCTCCCTGTAAGGTGATGCCAACAGTTTAGAAAATATTATAACCTACTTCACCCGCTCTCGCAAGAACGCAAGGAATAGCGTCTCCAGTTCCTGATCGCTGCCCAACTTGTCCAGATAGGGGGCAAACTTCTTGCGGTCAAAAGTGATCTTCTTCGGCGGAGCTTTCAGTTTTTTCTCTTCCTTGGCCCGTGCCTCCCGCCATGCGGCAAAAACTAACTGTTTCTGTGCGGCAGGAGGAGGGCAGGCACGGACAATGTATTGCATGGTGGACTTGTTGATCTGGTAGCCCTCAATGCTGCATATATCCACAAAAGCGGTCTGGCTCTCCACATCATAGTCCGCCATCAGGTCCGCACAGGCGAAATTGAGCTGCTTGGGGGTACTCTCTAGAATGTTCTGCAGCTCAGGAATCAACTGCGTCAGATGGATGACCTTGCGGATTTTATACTCTGTCACACCAAAGAACTCAGCCACCAGTGCACGTGCGGAATACTTCTGGCGATTTTCGCCAGAAGTTCCGATTACCAGATCGGAGCGGTGACCCTGCTGGTTTTTCGCATCCAGCAGTGTTTTGTACGCCTTGCCGCGCTCCATAATGCTCAGGTCTTGCCGCTGAATCAGGTTGGTAACTGTGGCAATCGTGATTGCGCGCACGTCGTCCGCCTCCACGATCTCTGCCCCAATCCTTGTCCATCCGCTGATCTTGGCGGCCTCGACCCGGTTATGACCAGCCAGTATCTCATAGCGGTCGGTGCCGGGGATGCGGCGGACTATAATACGGATCAGCAGACCTTCTTCTTGTAGTTGCTGTGCAAAGGCTTTGAGCTTGAGGGGAGGGTACAGTTTGAAGCCAATGTCCGCCGTAAAAAAGGAGTCCAGCTTGTCCAGCGGCAGTTCGCAGATTTGGGCCGGAGCCGGCGGGGGCGCCCGCTGGAATATTTGCTGATAGGCGTCGTCGCTGGTCTGGAGCTGAGACGCCTGCTGTGCGGCCGCCATCCGGCGTTTCAGCACAGCATCCATACTTGTTTTAGCCAAGATGCAGCACCTCCCGGGCCAAACTGCGGTAAGACTCCGCGGCGGCGTTTTTGGGTGCGTAAGACAGGATACTCTGTCCGGCTGCCGGGCACTCCGCTACCTTGATGGAATACTCAATGGGCCGTTCAAATACATGGAATTGCTCCCCGTAGACCTCGCTGACACCGGAGCGTACGCTTTGACAGAGCTGTGGGCGGGATTGATACATCGTAAGCAGGATACCGGCGATTTTCAGTTGGGGATTGAATTTTGCCTGCACCGAGCGCACCATATCCAGCACATCCGGGATACCCTCGCTGGCAAGGAAATGAGACTGTACGGGGATGATGCAGTAGTCCGCCGCCGTCAATGCGTTCACCGTCAAAAGCTCATGCTTCAAGCCGCAGTCAATGATGATATAGTCGTAGGCACTCCTTAAAGGCAGCAAGAGCGTAGCCATGACCGTCTCACAGGAACACTCCGCATCACCCACAGCATTGTACTGGGACATCTGCATGATTTGAAGCCGTGCGGCGGCATCGGCAAGGCGGCGGTTTGCGCCGATCAGATCAACGCCGGTTTCTGAGTGCAGTATGGCGCGGCCAATATGAATGTCCAGATCTTCCGGGTAGTCGATGGCTGCCAGCAAAAGGGTTGCCAAGGTGTGCTTTTGCTCGGGCGGGGTATAGCCTAGAGCAGCGGTAAGGTTGCCTTGCGGATCATTGTCTACAAGCAAAACCCTTTTGCCCGCAGCGGACAATGCCGCCCCCAGATTGAGCGTGGTTGTCGTCTTCCCGACGCCGCCCTTAAAATTTGTAACGGCAATCAGATTGCCCATATTCCACATCCTCTCTTTTGTAAGTGTAGTAAAATGGAAAAAAAGTTGGACTAAATCAAAAAAGGCTTGCTTCTCAAGCTCTTTCTGGCTTAGTCCAACTATACTACTACCGTCGGCGAAAATGCCCGCGCAGCGCCAGCCGTGCCGGGCGATGTACCCCTCAAAGTAGGCCTGCTGGGCGGCCAGGGAGTGAAGCTGATCCTCCTTGTCCGTGGATACCCGGCAGTAGGCCGCCACCCGCAGCGCATGTTCCATCCTTCCATGCCCCCTTTCCACCTACTCTATGCGCGGGTTTTCCCCCGTCTGCCTGAAATG
>PPYF01654250.1_pt1 | contig 13684 bp, 9 predicted proteins | sample 1559871 | NCBI WGS metagenome assembly PPYF01 (sample SAMN08240021, study PRJNA423297) | Human gut metagenome, whole genome shotgun sequencing project. | reverse complement strand
TCAAAACCCGCACTCTGGCATATGTTCAATCATATGATTGATTACCTATCATTGTTCAGTTTTCAAAGATCTGTTATCAATTTGCACTACTTCATTATTAAGTACTGTCGTAATTGACGACTTGATTATAATAACATTATGACCACTTTCATGTCAACACATTTTATAATCTTTTTGAAGTTCATTTTAAACCTCTAAGTGTATTGCTACACTCATTAAGAAACAGCCGCTCAAACGACTGTATGCATATTATAGTACAATGAAAATATAATCGCAACCCCCAATTCTCAATTTTACAAAATCTTCATTTTATTTTCATTTTCAACTATAAACCTAATAATTGATTTTACACAATTAATCATGTACAATGTAGCTGTAATAAAGAACTTTCAGCACAAATTAGTTTTCTTTTATTAGCATTTACCAATATGAATATTACATTATTGTAAGGAGATTGAGTATGAAACTATCAAAACATTTATTATCAAAAGCTGTAGCTATAGCTGCTATATGTGCTACTATGGGAACTACCACATTAGCTGCACCACAGGGCACATTTGATACTTCAGAAATTAATATTACTGGTCAAGCGTCTCGATCTGTAGCACCTAACTATGCGATTTTAACACTTGGTATTACAAGCCAAAATACCAATATCAATGCTGCAAAATCTAATAATGATCGTATTATGAGTAATTTAATTAGTCAATTAGCTAACTTAGGTGTTGCAAAAAAAGACATCTATACATCTAGCATTTCCATCAATCCAACGAGCGACTATCAAGACGGCAAACGCATCAATACAGGTTACAATGTATCAAATCATGTAACAGTTAAGATCAATAACCTTGATAACGTAGGAAAGGTTGTCGATGCCGCTGTTAGCGCTGGTGCTAACGACATCAACAACCTTTCATTCCAAAATGATGTGTCTCAACAATTATCTGATTCTTTAACTACAGAAGCGATTCAAAACGGTCGCCATAAAGCAGAAGTTATCGCAGCTGCCCTCGGTCGTACATTGGGACCAGTAAAAACTGTTTCCATTAGCACAACTGAAACTAGCACAATGGACTCTGGTTACTATCGTAACCCAGTAATGCTAAAAGCAGCTCTCGAAACTACTACGCCTGTAGAAAAAGGCTCTTTAATAGTTTCACAAGACGCTAACATCACTTATTATCTACAATAGAATTTTCCGGTACCACACCTTCGTGTACAGCTACAATGCCGCCTGTCAATTCATGATAGGTGGCATTTTCATATCCAAGAGATTTCCAGATTTCTAAAATCTCACTTTGATGCGGGTATCTACGTAAAGATTCTGGAAGCCATGCATAGGAAGAGTTATCTTTGCTCAATTTTCCTATAATAGGCAATATATATGAAAAATAGAAGTTATATAACTGTTTAAACCCAAACATACTTGGTTTTGCAAGTTCTAACACCACAACCTTCCCCCCTGGTTTTACCACGCGTTGCATTTCAGACAATACCTGCTTAATATCTGGAACATTTCGCATTGCAAAGCCACTCATTGCAGCATCAAATGTATTATCCTCATATGGTAAGGCCATGGCATCACCTTGTACTAAATTTACTTGATTAAGTAAACCAGCAGCCTCAATACGAACACGACCTTGATTTAGCATTTCACTATTAAAATCTAATGCCTCTACCTTCAAAGTGGGCTCTTGACGTAATGCCTCCTTCGTAAATACACAAGTGCCACATGCCACATCAAGTACATATTGGTGAGGACCGATATTCATCGCTTTTACAGAGAATTTACGCCAAAAATAATCTTGTCCAAAGCTTAACACCGTATTCATTAAGTCATAGTTTTTTGCAATATTAGAAAAAACGCCTTGTACAAATTTCTCTTTATCTGCATACGTTTTAAATTCTTTAGTATTCATTATGGACCTTTCACAAATCAAGAACTATGTTCAAGAATTATATATGGCATAGTATACCACACTATAAGAACGCTAAAAAGAATCCTAATATATATACTCTATATAGTGACTATGTAATATATACATACCTACTAAAAACACTGGTATTTAGTATTTTCCGCTACATAATATAGAACTAAACACACATATTTATTTTTTACCTATATTCATAATAAATATATACGACTATCGCTATGAATCGATTTGTAAAATCAATCAATAGAGTCAGTCTAATCCAACAAATTATCATAGGTTTGATTATTGGTATTTTAACTGCTCTTTATGTGCCCGATGTGGCCAATGAACTTGCTTTATTAGGAGTCCTCTTCGTTGGAGCGCTAAAAGGTATCGCCCCTATCCTCGTATTTTTCTTAGTAATTGCTGCGATTAGTAAACATCGCTCTGGACAAAAGACAGGTATGGGCTCTGTTATAACCTTATATTTACTAGGTACATTCCTATCTGCGGCTTTAGCAGTAATCGTAAGCTTCTTTTTCCCTACTACATTACACCTAGCAGCAGGTGCCGCCGATGCCGCACCACCACAAGGTATCGTAGAGGTTATGACAACATTACTAAAAAATGTAGTTGATAATCCAGTAAAAGCATTAATGACTGCTAACTACATCGGTATTTTAGGTTGGGCACTTATCATTGGTGGTGCTTTACGCCATGCACCGATGAATACGAAGGAAGTTATAGAGTCCATTGCACAAGCTATTACTACTGTAGTAGGTTGGATCATTCGATTCGCCCCTCTTGGTATTATGGGCCTTGTAGCAGAATCCATTGCTACTAACGGCATCGAAGCCTTGATTGGGTACTTTCAATTACTCGTATTATTACTTGGTTCTATGATCTTTGTAGCACTAGTAATCAATCCAATTTTATCCTTTATTTACCTTCGTCGTAATCCATACCCATTGGTATTCAAATGCTTACGAGAATCTGCAATCTATGCGTTCTTTACACGTAGTTCTGCTGCAAACATTCCCGTAAACCTTGATTTAGCCAAACGATTGAAACTTAATCCAGATATGTATTCCGTATCCATTCCATTAGGAGCTACAATCAATATGGGTGGTGCAGCAATTACAATCACAATCATGACATTAGCTGCGGCGCATACATTAGGTATCGTTGTAGATATTCCTACCGCAATCCTATTATCTGTTATTGCCACTATTGGTGCATGTGGGGCTTCTGGTGTTGCAGGCGGTTCCTTGTTACTCATTCCATTGGCTTGTTCCCTATTCGGTATATCCAATGATGTAGCAATGCAAGTTGTAGGCGTAGGCTTTATTATCGGCGTATTACAAGATTCCACGGAAACTGCACTTAACTCTAGCACAGATATCCTCTTCACGGCTACTGCTGATTATGCAAAACGCGGCTATCATCAAGATTGGAATTAAAACTTTCTTAGACGGTCCTATGAGACCGTCTTTTTTTATAAACAAATTTTATATTCTTTCACTAGGACTTTGTGAAAGTTATATATATCCTCGCCACCTAATTGTGTAAAAATGATATTATATATTTGGATTAACTAAATATAAACTTTCACCAAGCACTAATAAACTATATTGATTTTCTTCAATATAGTGGTATAATATAGTTAATGATAATAACTATTAGTAGATATATAGAAAGGAATCAACATGAAACAATACGATATTATTGTAGTTGGTACAGGCGGCGCAACCATCGTAGCTGATGCTGCGCTCAAAAAAGGCTTTAAAGTGGCAATCATAGAAAAAGGTAAATTTGGTGGTACATGTCTAACTCGCGGTTGTATTCCTACAAAAGTTATGGTTACAGCAGCTAATGCAATTCAAGAAACAAAAGAATTCAAAAAAATTGGCGTTAACGTTGGACCTGCTACTATGGACTGGCATACTGTGTCCAAGCGTACTTGGCATAAAATTGACGAATCTGCAGGCATCTATGATTATTACAATGCCTATGACAACGTAGATGTGTATCGTGGCGCAGCAAGCTTTGTATCTGATAAAGTGATGAACATCCATCTTAACGATGGGTCTGGCATTGTAGAAATTACAGCGCCTACAATTATCCTTGGTACTGGTGGCTATAGTAATGTACCTAATGTACCAGGTCTTCAAGAATCAGGGTTCCTTACTAGTGAAAGTCTCTTTGGTGATAAATTCCCTAAACAACCATATAAATCCCTTGCTGTACTTGGTGCGGGTCCGATTGGTGTTGAGTTCGCTCATGTATTTGATTCCGCTGGTACAAAAGTAACAATTCTACAACATAATGTACGTTTAGTTCCTAAAGAAGATGCAGATATATCGGAACACTTGCTTAACAACTACAGAGAACGTGGTATTAACGTACTTCTAAACCAAGACACTGTTGAAATCCGCCAAGAGGATGGCCTTAAAGTAGTAGTTACTAAAGATCGTACTACTGGCGAAATTACAGAAACTAAAGTTGAAGAAATCCTTGTAGCTGCAGGTATCCGTCCAGCTGTGGAAGAACTTCACCTAGAAAATACTGGTATTGAAACACGGCCTAAAGGCTGGATCAAAACTAACGAATTTTTAGAAACATCCGTTGATGGTATCTACGCTTTAGGTGATGTCAATGGGGAGCCGGCATTCCGTCACCGTGCAAACTACGAAGCAGATATCATTGCTCACAATCTCTTCTATGCAACAAGTGAAGATGATTACCGTTGGGCAAGGTATGATACATTACCAAAAGTTACTTTCTCCTATCCTGAAATTGGTAGTGTAGGTCTCACAGAGGCTGAAGCTATCAAAGCGGGTTACAATGTAGGAGTTGGGAAGAACTTCTACTCCTCCACTGCAAAAGGCTATGCAATGGGTATCAACCCTGGAGATATAAACGATGGATTTGTAAAAATTGTGGTAGATAAAGACACCAACCATATCCTTGGTATGCATGTCGTAGGTCCTCAAGCTTCTATCCTCTTCCAGCCTTATGTGAACCTTATGAATAGTGGTGTAACTCCGTTGACAGCAATCAACGAAGAAATTGCTTCTGAACGCACTAAACGTTTACGTGAAAAAGGTATTACTCGTGAAATGGACCCTAGATCCGTTATCACTGTAGGCGAAACTATGAGCCCACATCCATCCCTCGTCGAGGTTATCATGTGGACACAAGTGTACTACGAAAATCGTTGGTAATACAACTATAGTTATAAATAATAAAAGGACTAAACCTAGGCGCAGTACTTTTGTTGCAAACATATCTATTGTAAAAAAAATATTCTAACATAAGAGCACTATCAACCGATATTTTATAGTATCGGAATCGCAAAAAAGAGCCAAAGGCATTGCCTTCGGCTCTTTTCTTATTAATCATCAATAGATAGGTTAGCGGCCCATATCTATATCAGAACCCCAAACGAGATTTGTTTTACGACCATCGAAGCCTTGATCTGGCTCAGGTGGTAATTTATAGGATTTAGATTGTTCTACATAAGCACCTGTCTCAGCATCTACTGTAACAACTACTTTTTTACCATCTTGATGCATAGTCACATAGTATAAAACTTTACCATTATGAGCTTCAATTTTCCAGCCCTTCATAACAGCATCATTTCCAAGTTGTTGTTTTGCAACACGTTCTGCTTGCGTTGATTCAATAACTTTATCTTTATTAAAAATCTCACCAATAACTTTCTTAGGTTTGCCCCCCTCTTCCATATCAGAAGCATTACCAGTGATTACATCAATTTTCATCTTGTACTGATGATACTTACTATAACCAACTACTTTATAACCATAGTTCAAGTCATTAGAGTTGAGCTCTACAGAATGAAGTGCCGCATTAGGATAGCGATTTTGGAAAATAGTTCCAATTTGGCTCATAGTCATAACTATGGACTCGCCAGGTGCACGTTTTACAGAAATATCCGTACTTGTTTCAGGCTTTGTTTTGCGTGCATCTGCCACACTTGGTGTAGCAACGGATAACATGCCCACTGCTAATACCCCCGTTAATGCCATAGAAATCAACTTTTTATTCATTATAATCCTCCTACTAGATACTATGCTTCTATTAATCAAACTATTAGTACACTAGAATTTCTATAAGTTCATGCTATATTCAGCAACACGAAAAATATGTAAATAGTCATATCATTTAGACAATATACTATAAACCTTCATTAGATGCAAGTCGTCCATCTACATCAGTCATAATCAATTTATAGCATGTAGCCACTAAAGGTACACCGATCAACATACCAGTAACCCCCATCAAACTACCGCCTACGATAACAGCAGCAAATACCCACAAACCTGGTAATCCAACAGAGTTACCTACAATTTTAGGATAAATAAAGTTACTTTCAATTTGATGAAGTACCTCTAAAATAATTACATAGATGAGAGCATCCATAGGGCCAACAGTAAGTAGCATAACGGCTCCAATGATACCACCAACATAAATACCTAATAGTGGAATCAATCCAGTTAGACCAATTACACAGGCAATCGTTGTAGCATATTCAATATTAAATAGCCATAAAGTAATTCCTACCATCACGCCTAGAACCAAGGCATCTATAAACTGACCTACAAAAAAATTACTGAATGTTTGAACTGCTACGCGAGTTACATAACTAACTCGATTTACCCACTCATCTGATGCATATGCCTTTAATATACGTTTACCTTGTAACATAAGGCGTTCCTTATCAAGCAACATATAAACAGCAAAAATTAAGCCAAGACCTATGTTCAAAGTCCAAGACAATACGGTGCCCATTGCATTTACAATATATGTGCCACCTTTTGTCCCCCATTCACGAGTATATTTAGCAATATTTTCTCCACTTAGGGCATCTATAATCGTTTGATTCGATGCCATTGGAATGGTTTCTGTAATATGTTGCATCCATGTTTGGAAATCCGTATACAATTGCGGTGATGCAGCTACAATAATCGACATAGAATGAATCAATTGAGGTAAAGCCATCCGAGCAATAAAATACACAATAACACTAATTGTTACAAAGGATAGCAAAAGACTCAACGGGCGACGTATTTTATACTTCCATCCAGAGTCACACTTAGGCCATAGCCATCGTTCATAACGAACGACTAGAATATCCAATACGAAAGCAATACAAGCACCCACAATGAGCGGAACAAAAGCCGTAAAGATAGCGTCAAGACCACTAGCAATATCACTTATACGTAGTGCCATCATAATCATAATGCCCGCTAGTATAATAGCTCCTATGAGCTGTTTGTAATATTTGAATTCTTTCATAATAACCTACTTCACATAACACTATTAATAAGCTACACCTATATAACTATACGATTCTCACATCGCATACATTACCAAAGCATAATGAACATTGTATGACCTAGGATTGTATGCAATTTTAGTATAACACAAAAGTCCACCTTGTCGCATGCTCGAATTCTCGATAAACAAGAGAGCATGATTGAAGGTGGACTTATTGTAGGACTAATCTAGATTAGTCTAGAGATTAGCGATGAATATAAACGTCTACACGACGGTTTTCAGCTTTACCTGCTGCTGTAGAGTTAGTTGCAACTGGTTTAACATCACCATTAGCAATACCGATAAGACGATCGGCAGATACACCATGGTTAACTAAATATTGAGCCACATGTTGTACGCGGCGTTCAGACAAAGCAATGTTGTATTGTGGATTTGCATCAGTATCAGCGTTACCCATCAATTTAACTTGGTCTTGAGAATATTGGTTAGCAGCATTTACAGCAGCTGTTAAGTTTGGATATTGGTCCGCACGAGCAACATCTTGGTCGGAGTCAAAGTAGATAGATTGTACATAGTAGTCCAATTTAGGAGTTTTATATGCAGGCGCTTCTACAGTAGGAGCTAGAGCCGGAGTGTATACAGGAGCTGGCGCTGGAGTGTATACAGGAGCTACGGATTTATGACCGCCGAAACGGTAAGATAATCCTACTACAGGACCTTGGAAGGAAATATTAGACTTATCATCACGTTTAGTATTGATATAACGATACCCTGCATTAATATCCCAGTCTTGGTTAACTTTATAACCTAAACCTGCTTCCCAAGTAGTAGTTCTCTTAGTCCCTACACCCGCTTTACCATAAACGTCTACTTTGGAGCCAAGGTTAGCTTTACCAATTACACCTAATTGAGCAATATTATTTGCTTTAGGGAATGTATCACCAGAAATGTGAGCATAACCACCATATACTGCGAAATTTTTGTTCAAGGATTGAATCAAATTAACTTCTTGCATTCTATCACTATAGCTAGTGCCGAACATTTTATCATTCAAACCATGATATTGGTATTGCAACGCTGTTTTATCTGTAAAAGCGTATGTTACACCACCATCAAAGTTCCATTTTGCATCAGAAGTCCAAGCTTTAGTTTTTGCTTTAGAATCAGACGCACCAAGATCAACTTGAAACTCACCTTTATTAAATTGAGTTTGAGGAGTTGCACCTGCTACGGACACACCTACAGCAGCAACTGCCAATAAAGCTAATAATTTTTTATTCATTATAATTCCCTCCAAAAACAGCCCTTATAATACTTAGGCGTTGGTAATAATATGCTTATATTTTACACAATTTTTCAATATAATTCAACATTCTTCATGAATATTTGATGAATTTTTAGTTATATCTATCGATAAATATTATAAATATAAATATTTAAACCCTCTCTATTGCCGAATCACTGCGATTCTCCGCACATATTACAGTCCCGTAATTATAATACTATTTATCTTTTTTAAGATTCTCTAACAATAATAAAATTACTGGTCTTATAAGTTCATCAAAATCGTTATTATATATACTAATAGATCTAACTATAATTGAACGAATAAAAGCTCCCTTATGTACTAAGGAAGCTTTTATTATTTCATATGTATATCCCTTACATATATACGTGAAATCAGAAGTTTCTGGTCAGATAACACATTCCCCAATGTGTCATTTTTTTCACATTACGTATTGTACATCAAAAATTTTTAATAGACAAGAGTTTATTCACTTTTTTTTCATGAATCCTTCTAAAACTTTCAATGTGAAAAAGAATTTACATCTTATTAAACAACCTTATGTTGCCATGTTCCTCGAATAAATCTCAAATAAGAACAACATAATCGTAAAGACTGATCGAAGCACAAAGATAACCATGCCCCAAAAAGCCCTAAACCTAATGTAATGCACAATAGATAAGTAATAATAGGACGAATGATTGCTACGCTTACAAGAGAATATTTCATAATGTAATATGTATCTCCTGCCCCTTTCAACACACCGGAATACACTTGCTGTAATGCTTGAGGGAATGCAGCGATAGCCATAATGCCCATCAAAGTGGCTGAAAGTGTAACAACATCACTTTCACGAGTATATAACTGTACTAAAAAATCACCAGGTCCAATAAAAATTAATGCACTTACAAGGCCCACGACTAAACCAATACGAGCACCAATTTTACCATAAGTACGTGCAATATCTGGTCGTTTGTGTCCAAGACTTTGCCCCGTATGTGATGCACCTGCAAATCCAAGACCCATCGCAAAATAATAAAATATATCCATTAAATTCATACATACGTAATGTGCTGCTAAAGGTACCGCACCTAAGGAAGCAACAATCATAGTGTATGTATACATACCGAACCGCTCAAAGAACTGTTCTCCTAAAGAACTGCCACCGACATGAAACATTGTATGTAATACGGGCCTTTCAAAAGTCCATTTCGACGGATGGCGCAATGTTAATCCAGTAGAAGTATGTTGTGAAATCGTACGCAACAACAATAATGCAATAATAGCACTACTGATCATAGTGGATACACCTGCCCCCATAACGCCAAGTTCAGGGAAGAAACCAATACCATAAATCAAGAAGAAATTCATTATCGTATTCAAAATATTCCCTACTACATTAGATTTAAAAATAACTTTAGTGTTACCATATCCAATGAGTGCAGCCCCTACGATTTGGCTAAAGGACTGAAATATTAAGCTAATAACTATGAAACGACCATACCAAACGGCTGTTTCAATATAGCCATCTTCAGCACCCGTAAAACGTAGAATATGCTCTAAATTCAAGAAACATATCAATAATAACGGTACATAAATTAAAAAATTCAATAAAATAGATTGCTTGAGTACGGCATTCATACCATCTACATCACCTTCACCATGACGACGAGCTATAATTGCCGTCACAGCAATGGATAATGCTCGACAGAAGATGAGCATTACCATCTCAGGTTGCCCCATAATGCCTACCGAAGCAAGAGCTGACGCACCTAAGGCACCAACCATCGCCAAATCAATGGCAGTCATAAATTGTAACATCAAGCCTTGTAATGTAGCTGGCCAAGCTATTTTTAAATAATTACCATATAGCTGCTTTGTAGTTCCTACAGCTCCTAATCGTTCTGCAACAGGCAACATGGTGTCTATTGAAAGCCATCGTTGTATACGGTCTAACATCCTATCTCCTATTCATGCAAGATCATATAGTAAAGGCATTACTTCACCTCTTATATCTATTGTATTATATCATATAACATATGAAAAATCATTCATATGTTATGCTTTTTAAATAAGAATATATATCAAAATAGCAAAAAAGAACCTCTTAGACGAAATGTATATACCCTATCAAGTACAACAATGTATAAGAGGTTCTTTAGTTTTACAGGAAAATAACTATCTTAGACTATTATCAAAATTAGTTCTCAACTCTTAACCTTTAGAAGCTAATAATTGATTTACTACGGCACGCAAGTCATCTAAGCCTTGTTTAGTTTCAGCCAATTCTTGACGTTGACGTTCATTTTCAGCTTCTAATGTATTTAGACGTGCTGCTTGATTAGCAATAACAGTTTTTTGATTACTATTTTCTTTTTTGAGACTAGATACTTCATCTTGCATTACATAAACAGAGCTAATAGGACCTGCTTTATAACGCTCTGGGATAGCGTCTTTTCTTTCACGACTACCACCAAATTTATGCGTTACACCTGCATTTACCATGTTATGGCTAGTGCCAAGTGAAACACCTACGTTGAACATAGTATCTTCAGTTCGGTAGTGAGCAATACCGATGGCACCAGCAGTTTCACCACGGTAGTTACCGATACCAGCCATAATTTGTGTTGGTTCCAATGGATCATATTGAATTGGTTTCAACGCTGCCATAGCTGCCGCATGAGCACCAACACGTTGTGTTTCAGTACCGACACGGTTAACAGCTTCTTGTAAACCAGCATTAGATGCTTTCAATTGGCTAACATTTACTGCATCAGTATCAGCTGTGCCAGGCGCTACTCCATGAATTTTGTTGCCACCATTATTTAAGCCGTCTACAGTAAGTGATACAGGGCTAGCTGCTGTATCTGCAGGAGTAATAGTCATACCACCCCCATTAATTGTAGTAGAGTTGCCAGCTGCATCTTTCACAGTTGTACCTGCAGGAGTGATTTTAGTAGATACACCGTTTTCATCACCTACAGTAACACTGTTTAGGCCTTTTAAGTCTTTAGCCAAGCCATATGTGAAAGTAGTTCTATCTTGGTTAACTACAAGATTATCACCAGCTTGGAATTTTACGGTATCACTACCTTGTACTTTTTCAACGGTACCGCCAGCAGCCGTTACATTCCATGCAGATATATCTTTAACTTGTTGTTTACCAGCATCTGTCAAGTTGCTCAAGTCTTGATTTGCTGCATTATCAATTTTGCCTTTAGTTGCATCATCGAGTTTAACAGTTACATCGTCGCCATTAGCAACCGTAGTAAGGCCATTTTCACCTTTCACATTAAATTTCACATCATCTGTGCTCAACGATTTTTCATCGGTAGAACCAGTATTACCACCTAAAGAAATCTTGCGAGCAATAGCTGTCGTGTTTTTGTCGATATTAGCTTTATTGGTTGCGATGTTATCCTTATTAGTTGCAATATCACTAGTATTTTTAGTGATGGCCGCTTTGTTATCAGCAATATTGTCCTTATTAGTTGCAATATCAGCAGCATTTCTATCAATTGCAGCTTTATTATTAGCTATTTTTTGCTTGTTATCCGCAATGGCATCAGCATTTTTACCAATCTTATCTGTATTATCAGCAATGTTGGCTTTGTTTTCTGCTACTTGATCATCAACATGTTTCAATTGATCTTCTGTGGCGGCACGTCCAGAGACAGGCTGTGTTTGACCCGGAGTCCATGCAGTGTTAGTCAAACCCGTTACTTGAGGTGTTTCTACACCTTCTGTAGCTTTCACTTTTGGTGCTGTAATGGTTTGATTTGCTTTTAAAGTATTGAAAGTTACGTCTTGTTTAGTAGCAATTGTGAAGTCTTTACCATTTTGAGTAATGGAAATGTTATCACCATCGATAAACTTAACTGTATTGCCACCTTCAACTTTTTCGGCAGTATTACCATTAGCTACTACGTTCCATGCGGATAAATCTTTAACTTGTTGTTTACCAGCATCTGTTAAGTTGCTCAAATCCGTATTTGCTGCATTGTTGATTTTATTAGCCGTAGCATCATCTAATTTGACAGTTACATCGTCTCCATTAGCTTCAGTAACAATACCATTTTGCCCTTTAATATTGAATTTCACATCGCCTGTACTTAAGGATTTCGCATCTGTTGAACCAGTATTACCACCTAAGGAAATCTTACGACCAATAGCTTCTGTATTTTTATCAATATTAGCTTTATTGGCTGCGATATCGCCAGCATTTTTAGTGATGGCCGCTTTGTTATCAGCAATATTTTGTTTATTTGTCGAAATATTGTCTCTATTGGTAGCAATATCAGCAGCATTTCTATCAATTGCAGCTTTATTGTCAGCTATTTTTTGCTTGTTATCTGCAATGGCATCAGCATTTTTGCCAATCTTAGCTGTATTATCAGCAATATTGGCTTTGTTTTTTGCTACTTGATCATCAACGTGTTTCAATTGATCTTCTGTAGCTGCACGACCAGATACAGGTTGTGTTTGGCTTGGAGTCCATGCAGTGTTAGTCAAACCTGTTACTTGAGGAGTTTCAACCCCCGTTGTCGCTTTCACTTTCGGGGCTGTAATGGTTTGATTAGCGGCTACCGTATCGAATGTTCTGTCACATCGTCGCCATTAGCAACAGTCGTAAGACCATTTTCACCTTTCACATTGAATTTCACATCACCTGTGCTCAAAGATTTTTCATCAGTCGAACCAGAGTTACCACCTAAAGAAATCTTACGACCGATAGCTGTCGTGTTTTTGTCGATGTTAGCTTTATTGGTTGCGATGTTATCCTTATTAGTTACAATATCACTAGCATTTTTAGTGATAGCCGCTTTGTTATCAGCAATATTTTGTCTATTGGTAGCAATATTGTCAGTATTTTTAGTGATTGCAGTTTTATTATCAGCTATTTTTTGCTTGTTATCTGCAATGTTATCCTTATTAGTAGCAATATCTGTTTTGTTCGCAGCAATATTGTCTTTGTTAGTGGCAATATCTACTGCATTTTTATCAATTGCAGCTTTATTGTCAGCTATTTTTTGCTTGTTATCTGCAATGGCATCAGAATTTTTGCCAATCTTATCTGTATTATCAGCGATATTGGCTTTATTTTCTGCTACTTGATCATCAACGTGTTTCAATTGGTCTTCTGTAGCTGCACGACCAGATACAGGTTGTGTTTGTCCCGGAGTCC
>PPYF01546177.1_pt1 | contig 13685 bp, 10 predicted proteins | sample 1559871 | NCBI WGS metagenome assembly PPYF01 (sample SAMN08240021, study PRJNA423297) | Human gut metagenome, whole genome shotgun sequencing project. | reverse complement strand
GGATGCCCGACCAGGTAAAGAGGTTTTCGCCCGTGAAGTAGATGCGCAGGCTCTCGATCAGCGCCTTGCGGGTCCATTGTCTGGGCAGCGTGTAGCCCACCGTGAGGTTTTTCAGACGGCAGTAGCCGATGTTTTGCAGGTAGCGGTCGTTGACGGCCGTCAGCTCGCGGTTGGTTCCCTGCAGGGCCGTGTAGCCGCGCGGACGGGGGAAATAGGAGTTCGGATTCTCCTCCGACCAGATCTGCGTGTGGAAGTTCTTGGGGAGGTAGGTGGCGTAGGGACGTGCGTAGGGACCCCAGAAGGCCAGTGCGTTGGCGGCCGGGTACCAGTCCTGGCGGCCGATTCCCTGGAAGAAGATCGAGAAGTCGATGCCTGCCCATTGCAGCGCCAGCGTGGCGCCGTAGTGGTAGCGCGGCTGGCTGTTGCCGATGATTTCGCGGTCGCCCGGATCGTCGACGGTGTTCTTGCCGATGGAGATTACGTTGTTGTCGTCCAGATCGCGGAATTTCAGGTCGCCGGCGCGCAGTCCCTTTTCGGCTCCTGCCGAGGCGTTGATGATCTCGTTCACGGTCGTCTGGTCGACGGGGTAGTTGCGGGCTTCCTCGTCCGAGGCGAACAGTCCGTCGATGCGGTAACCCCAGATTTCGCCCCAGCGCATGCCTTCGTAGTATTTCTTGGCGAAGGAGCGGTCGGGGTTGTCGAACTTGGTGATGTTCGAAACGTAGTCGTTGAAGGTCAGCGTCACGCTGTACGAGAACGGACGGCGCAGCAGCTGGAACTCGTCGCGCCAGTTGAGCGAGAGCTCGTAGCCCTTGGTGCGCAGGTCGGCGCTGTTCATTTTCGGCGAGTCGGCGCCGTAGGTGGCCGGCAGGGCGATGCCCGCGGTGAGCATGTCCTTCGTGTCGCGGATGTAGAAGTCGGCGGAGAAGGCCAGGCGGTTGTTCAGGAAACTCATGTCCACGCCGAGGTTCTTGTGGATGCTTCGCTCCCACGAGAGGTCGGAAGCCACCGGGGCCGAGATGGTCGCCGTGGTGGGCTTGTCGCCGCCGAACAGGTAGTTTTGACTCCCGATCGAGATTTTGCGGATATAGTCGTAATAACCGACGTTCTGGTTGCCCAGTTGGCCGTACGAGAAGCGCAGTTTGAGGTTGTTGAACTGGTCGCGGATGCCGTCGAAGAAGGCCTCTTCCGAGACGCGCCATCCCAGCGAGAACGAGGGGAAGAAGCCCCAGCGCTGCCCGCGCTTGAAGCGCGATGTGCCGTCGTAGCGGCCGCTCGCCTCGACGAGGTATTTGCCCTTGTAGTCGTAGTTCAGACGGCCGAAGAAGCCCATCAGGGCGTATTCGTTCTGACCGCCGCCTACCTCCATGCGTTTTTCGCCGTCGGCGCCCTGGCCCACGAGGTTCAGGTCGTTGAGCGTTTCGGAGAGCAGGTTGTAACCCGTTGCGGCCACGTCCTTGAGGAATTTGGTCTCCCAGTTGAAGCCGACCATCGCCTTGAAGTTGTGGTCCCGGGCGAAGGTGCGTTCGAACGTGCCGTAGAGGTTGGCCTGATAGTAGGTGTGGGTCATGCTCTTTTCATAGAGTTTGTCCTCCATCTTTCCGGACGTGAGCGTGTTTATTTCACCCGGATACTGCGAGTACTCGGTGTTGACCTGACGGTTGGTGTAGCGCGTGGTGTTGAACATGTAGGTGAAGTTACCCTTGATCTCCAGCCCTTTGACCGGGGTCCAGGTCAGCTCCGTCGTGGTCGACATGTTGTCCGTATGGTCGTCGTTGGTGTGGCCGTCTTTGTTGAGGATCGTGGGCAGTCCGTCCATGATCTGGTAGTTCGAGAACGACGTGTTGTAGACGCTCGTGCCGTCGGGGTTGACGGGAACGAACGAAGCCAGTCCGTGTACGGTGCTCCACGAGAAGGCCGTATTGACATCGCTCGGGCCGGGGTAGAAGTACTTGTAGTTGTAGTAGCTGGTGTTGTTGCTCACCTTCAGCCACTTGTTGATGTCGAAGGTGATTTTCGACCGGAATGTGATCTTCTGGAGCTTGTCGGGATGCTGGCGAAAAAGTCCCTCCTCGCTGTAATAGCTGCCCGAGAGCAGATAGTCCACACGGTCGTTGCCTCCCGAGAGCGAGATGCTGTGGCTCGTGTTCGGGTGCTCGTCCTTGAACAGGTAGTGATACCAGTCGGTGTTGCCGTAGTAGACATAGGTGTCGCGGCCGTCGCGCTGGTCGATCTTGACCCACGGGCGGTCGGGATGCTCCGTGCGGTCGTTGCGGCGCGCCCACAGCTCCATCATGTCCTGTTCGGTGTAGCGCGTGTAGTTGTTTCCGGCGTAGGAGCGCCAGAAGAGGTCGTTGAGGTAGACCGAGTAGTAGCCGCGGGTCTCGTAGTCGGTCGAGGTGGTGGGTTCGTTCCAGCCCCAGCGGCCGCTGTACGAAATGCGGGTCTTGCCCGAGGAGTCGCCGCTCTTGGTCGTCACGAGCACCACGCCGAATGCCGCACGGGCGCCGTAGATGGCCGCCGCCGAAGCGTCCTTGACCACCGAGATCGAGGCCACGTCGTTGGGGTTGATCTTCATCAGGTCGCCTTCGGCGCCGTCGACCAGCACCAGCGGCGAACCGCCGTTGATCGAGGTGATGCCGCGGATGTTGAGGCTGGCCGGATTGCCCGGGCGTCCCGACGAAGTCGAGACCGTGAGTCCCGGGACGGAGCCTTGCAGCATGTGGGCCACCGAAGGCGCCGACCGGTTCTGCAGCTGTTTTTCGTCCACCGTGGCGATGGCGCCCGTGAGGTTCACCTTTTTCTGGGTTCCGTAACCCACGACCACCACGTCCTCCATCTTCACGGCGTCCTCCGTAAGGAACACCTTCACGTTGTTCTGCGTGGCGGGGACGGCGACTTTCTTGCTCACGTAGCCCAGATAGGTGAAGTTGAGCGTTATGTCGGCGTCGGGGACCGTGAGCGAGAAGCTGCCGTTGGCTTCCGTTACCGCACCGCGGGTATTGTCGCCCACGAGCGTGACGGCCACGCCCGCCAGCGGCGTTTCGGACGAGTCGTTGACGACGCCTGCGATCGTGCGCTGCCGGGCCGCGGCCTTGCGGGCCGGGATCAGGGCGATCTGGCGTTCGGTGATGGTGAAGTTCAGCCCTGTCGGGGCGAGCATTTCCTTCAAGGCGGCTGAAATCGGCATTCGCTTCGCCTTGAGGTTCACGCGTTGGGAGAGGTCGGTCTGCTTGGCGTCGTAGAAGAACGTGTAGCGGGTGTTCTTCTCGATACGGGATATGGCCTCCGAAAGCGGGATGTCCGTGAACTCCATGTCGAGCGCCGGTTCCTGCTGCGTCTGGCCGGATACAACCGTCGTACTGCCTGCGACCAGCAGCAAGAGGATTGCAAATAGTCTGAAGTGCATCATGGTTGAAATTTTAAGTTTGTGGAAAGTTTGCGGCGGCATTGGTCATGGGCCGCTGCGGTAAGGTCGGGTAGGGGGTCGGTTTATCGCTTCATAGGCAATCGGGTTTTTAAAGGTCGTAATGCAGGGTTTATTCGAGTTCGGAAATCGTGACGGTGTTGTCTTCGGCGAACGTGTAGGCGATGGGGTTGATGCGGCTCATGATGCGCAGGATCTCTTCGAGCGGTTCGTCGGTAATGGTGAACGTGTAGGCGTAGTTGTGTGCGAGGGCCGGGGTGATGTGGATTTCGGTGTCGTACCAGCGTGCCATGTAGTGACAGATTTCGCCCAGCGACTGCCGTTCGAACGCGAGTTTTCCCGCGGCCCAGCAGGACTCCATCGCCACGTTGCCGCGTCCGATGACCACTTTGCGCGTGTCGGGGTCGTAACAGGCGATCTCCCCGGGACGCAGCAGTCTGCGGCTGCCGCGCCCGGTGTCGAGCGACACCGAGCCTTCGACCAGCGAGACCGACACGTAGCGGTCGGCCGCGGTGCGGACGTTGAATTTCGTGCCGTGGACGCTGATTTCCAACCCTTCGACCTCGACGGTGAAGGGGCGTTCGGAGTCTTTGGCCACCTCGAAGAACCCTTCGCCGCGGAGTTTCACGCGGCGTTCCCCGGCGGCGAAACGGGCGTCGCAGGTGAGCGTCGATCCGCCGTGGAGCCAGACCGTCGAGCCGTCGGAGAGCCGCGCCTGCGACTTGCCTTCGAAGGCGCAGAGCCGCTGTTCCGCCGTCTCTGCGGCGGAGCGGAAGAGGTCGGCGCGGGTTGCAAAAAGGGTCACGGCGACTGCCGCGGCGACAGCTATGGCCATTTGCAGCAGGTGGCTCCGGCGACGTTTCGGAAGCTGGTCCGCATGCGGAATTTCGTAGGTTCCGATCCGTTGCTGCAACTGCCGCCACAGCCGGTCGCGGTCCGGCTCGTAAGCCGCGGCCCGCTGCTGTATTTCGCGCCATACGCGGGTCAGGTTGTTGTAGAAGCGGCGGTTTTCCGCTTCGGCGGCCCATCGGTCGAATTCGCGCTGTTCGGCCTCGCCGAGCGTGCCTTTGAGGGCGCCGACCAGAAGGTCCCAGGTATGGTTGTCCGGATTCATGGTTTGCTGTCGTTTCCATTGTGACACGAAAAATCCGGCCGACCCCTACGGGACAGCCGGATTTTTGCGGAAAATTTTTCAGCGTTCGATTTTCACGTACTCCGCATAGACGATCCGTGTGTGGGGATTGGTCGAGACGATCTCCTGCCGGAGGGCCTTCGTGCCCCAGCGGATGAAGAGGAAACGGCGCGGGATGCGGTGGACCGCCTGGCGCAGGGTGTCGACGCTGCGGATGCGGCAGGCGGCCGAGTCGCGGCCGATGCGTCCTTCGACCGAAATCCACGGGTCGCGCCAGCGGAACATCCGGACGGTGTCGCGCACGGGGAGCGTGTCGTGTATCCGGACGACGACGGTGTCGCGCAGCGGGGTGCGGATTTCGGCGTCGGTGACGGCGACGGCCTTGGCGGCGGCTTCGAGCCTGCGGAGCCGGATGCCGAGACGCCGGATCTGCTCGGCGTCGGCCGCGCGCAGCGTTTCGAACTCCCCGCACCGCAGCCGGAGGGCCTGCACCGAGGCCGCCTCCGCGCCCAGTCGTGTGCGGTAACGGGTGACGTCGGCCGCCAGGGCCGTCTGGTTTTCGACCAGCCGCCGGTTCTCGGCGCGGTAATGGCGGCAGGTGAAAAACAGCAGTGCGGTTGCAAGAACCGCATACGCAAAGAGGTATTTTTTCACGATTTTCGGGTTTTGGTTCCCCGAAAGATAAGACGGTTGCGTCCGGTCCGGTTTCTATTTTTTCGGAAAAAGACCCTCCATCGCTTCGGCGATGCGTTCGGCGACGAAGGTCATCAGCGGCAGCCCGTCGCAGCGCGAAAGCGAGGTGACGCCCCGGTGGTCGGCGAAGAAAAGTTCGTCGAGCGAGGGCAGGTCGGCGCGTCCGAAGGCCTCTTCGCTCAGTTCCAGCCCTGCGGCCCGAACGGCCAGCATGGCCAGGCGGCGTTCGACGCTTGCGGGGCCGGGGGCTGTTAGGACGGTGCGGCCGGCGATGGCCAGCAGCGGCGCGTCGTCGGCCGAGCGGAGAATTCCCGCGCTGTCGCAGCGCACGGCGACTTCCGCCCCGCGCCGTTCGGCCAGCCTGCGTGCCAGCTGCGCTGCGGCCTCGCGCGCGGAGGTCGGAGCCTCGGAGAGCGTCAGATCGTATCCGACGGTCACGGCTTCGGGCTGAAGGCTCCGGAAGGCGTAGCCGTCGTAGAGCGACACCCCTGCCGGGAGCAGACGTTCCGTGCCGTCGGGGTCCAGTTCTATGCGCACGAAGCCCGACACGCCCGCCGGATAGCGTTCCGCGGCGGAGAGCGTCTCGATACGCTTCGCGAGCCGCTCTGCGGCGGGGGCGTAGGGGCGTCCGAACAGTTCGCGCGACGCGGCGTCGAGCACGGCGATGTGTCCGGCGACGTTGCGCGCGCGGCCCCGGGCCAGATGCACGGTCTGGTATAGGTAGAGACCGGTCAAAGCAGAAAGATTTTCAGCAGCAGTTCGCGCAGCAGTTCGCCGTCCGACGCGCCGCCCGCACCCAGTCCCTTGCTCTTGGCGTCGTATTCGCGCAGCAGCCCGAGGATGTTGAACACCTTGCGGTTGTCCCATCCGGCGGCGTTCTGCTTGATCTCGCCGATGACGAACGTGTTGTTCTTGCGCAGGATGCGCATCAGTTCCGTGTCCGGCGGAAAGGGCCGTCCTTTGTGGCGTGCGAGCCAGCGCAGGTAGTTGACCACGAACAGCTCCTTGAACTGCCCGAACAGCGCCATGACGGTCAAGAGCAACGGGTTGTCCTTGGGGTTGCGGGCGAAGTGCTCGGCGATCATCAGCGCGCGGGCCATGTCCCGCGTGACGACCGCCTTGCAGAGTTCGAAGTTGTTGAAATCCTTCGAAATGCCGATGTTGGCCTCGATGTCGGCGTCGGTGATGCGCTGCGTACCCTCGGGCAGCGAGACGGTGAGTTTCCGGATTTCGTTGGAGATCTTCGCGATGTCGGTTCCCAAATGGTCGGTCAGCATCGAAAGCGCCTTGGGGTCGATCGTGAATCCTTTCTGCCGGATGAACTGCTGTAACCACGCCGCGATCTCGTAGTCGCGCGGGCGCACCGATTCCAGCACCGTGCCGTTCGCTGCGCAGCCCTTGTAGAAGGCCGAGCGTTTGTCGGCGTTCTTCTCCTTGTGGCAGATCACGAGAATGGTCGTCGGCGAGGGCTTCTGCGTGTAGAGCGCGAGCTTGTCCAGCCCCTTGAGCTGCTGTGCCTCCTTGAGGATCACCACCTGGTATTGTCCCATCATCGGCATCTGGCGGCAGAGGTTGATCACCTGCCCCGCCTCGGAGTCGCGCCCGTAGACGGTGATCTGGTTGAAGGCCCGCGCGGCCTCGTCGAGGATCGTCGCGGCCAGCTGGTCCGAGAGTGCGTCGATGAAGTAGCTCTCCTCGCCCATCAGCAGGTAGATGCCGGAAAACCGGCGGGCCGCGACCTCTGCCGCGATCCGTTCGTACTGGGCGACGGAATCCTTGAATTTCAGAGCGCTCTTTGCCATTTTAAACGATTTCTTTGGTGATGCGCAACACGTTTTCCGTGTCGGGCGTAAGGCGGTAGCGGTCGTCGATGCGGCGTCCGACGAGCCAGACGATCTCGTCGCCCGACAGCAGCACGAACTGCCGCTGCTTCTCGGCCACGGAGACCTTGGCGTCGACGAGGAAGTCCGACACCTTTTTGCGGCCCGTCATGCCGAACGGCACGAACCAGTCGCCGTCGCGCCAGCGGCGCAGCGTGAGCGGGAATTGCAGGCGGTCGGCGTCTATCTGCGCGATGTTCTCGGGAACGCCGAAATTCTTGATCGTGTCGATGTCGCAGTATTCGTAGTAGAGGACCGAGTTGCCGCAGTAGCTGCGCGGGGCGCCTTTGCGCACCGTCGTCAGACACGCGTCGTCGGGGGCTATCGGCGCTATGACGATCTTTCCGCGGTCGATCGAGGCCACCCTTTCGCGGGCGTAGAACCGCCGTCCCGTGGCGTCCTGTTCGAGCGAGTGGCACAGCGCGTCGATCACGTCGCCCTTGAATCCGTAGCCCGAACTCAACAGTTCGTAGATCACGAATCCCTGCGGAAAGGCCGGATCGAGGCGGTCGAGATGGATCGTGTCGATCCCCGTGTCCGAGGTGACGGCCTCCGAGCGGATGCGTTCGATGCCGTGGTTGATGAACAGCTGGGCGTCGGTCAGGCGCGCGAGGTTGCGGCTCATCAGGCTCGTGAACTTGGGGTTGATTTCGCGGATGCGGGGGATCAGCCCCAGCCGGATCTTGTTGCGCAGGTATTTGGTCGACCGGTTCGACGAATCCTCCCGGAAGGGGATGCGGTTCTGGACGGCATATTCGAGAATTTCCTTGCGCGACGCGAACAGCAGCGGACGGATCACCTTTCCGACCTGTGTCGAGATTCCCGTCAGCCCCCGCAGGCCGGTTCCGCGCAGCAGGTTGATGAAAAAGGTTTCGATCGAGTCGTCGGCATGGTGGGCGATGGCGATGGCCGTGTAGCCGTGCTCGCGGCTCAAGGCGTCGAACCATGCGTAGCGCAGCCGCCGGGCCGCCATCTCCATCGACTCGCCCGTGCGCTCCATTTCGGCCCTGGTCTCGAAGCGCCTGTTGTAGAACGCCGCGCCGTGCTTTTTGGCCTCGTCTTCCACCAGCACTTCGTCCTCGTCGCTCTCTGCGCCGCGCAGCTGGAAGTTGCAGTGGGCCACGCCCACCCGGTAGCCGCAGCGGGTGAACAGCGAGAGCATGACCATCGAGTCCACGCCGCCCGAGACGGTGAGCAGGATACGGTCGTCGTGCGTGGCGAGGTCGTTCTCGTCGATGTAGCGTTGAAAAGAGTCCAAAAGATTCATAATATGTTCACCTCCGTATCTATTTCGATGCCGAATTTTTCGCGGACCTTCGCCTGCACCGTGCGGGCGAAGGCGATCACCTCGCCGCCCGTGGCGCCGCCGTGGTTCACCAGCACCAGCGCCTGCCGCTCGTGAACCCCCACGCTTCCCTCGCGGTAGCCTTTCATCCCGGCCCGGTCGATCAGCCACCCGGCGGCCAGCTTTACGCGGCCTTCGGGGGCCGCATAGTGCGGCATGTCGGGATATTCGGCAAGGAGCCGTTTCGCGACGGGGGCTTCGACCACGGGATTCTTGAAGAAACTGCCCGCGTTGCCCAGCACGGCCGGGTCGGGAAGTTTCGCGCGGCGGATCGAGCAGATCGCCTCGCGGATGTTGCGCAGCGTGGCGCCTCCGCGGGCTTCGACCTCGCGCTCCACGTCGCCGTAGCCCAGTTTCGGACGCGGCGTATGCGAGAGGCGTATTTCGATGGCTGTGATGATCACGCGCCCTTTCAGGTCGTGCTTGAAGACGCTTTCGCGGTAGCCGAATCCGCAGTGCGCGGCGTCGAGCGTCAGCAGGTTGCCCGTTTCGACGCAGTACATCTCGACCCGGCGGATCGCGTCCTTCGCTTCGCAGCCGTAGGCCCCGATGTTCTGCACCGGGGCGGACCCCGCCTTGCCGGGGATCAGCGAGAGGTTTTCGATGCCCCACAGACCGCGTTCGACGGCCCATTCCACCAGGTCGTCCCATTCGACGCCCGCCTCGACGCGCAGGCGAACTTCGTCGCCGTCGTCGCTCAAAAGGGCGATCTGCCGGGCCACGGGGGTCAGCAGCACGCCGTCGTAATCTTCGGTGAAAAGGATGTTGTTGCCCCCGGCGAGCACCGTCCACCGCCCGGGAATCCCCGCGGCGAAAAACGTGCGCAGATCCTCGGCCGTTTCGAATTCTACGAGGCGTGCGGCCCTCTGGTCGACGCCGAAACTGTTGCGCCCGCGCAGGCTGATTTGGTGAAATTCTCGAATCATGGTATGCAAAGTTAGAAATTATTTTTAACTTTGAGATTCAAACCTGAATAACTCAATGGTGTGGCTGATCTGCATACTGCTGTCCTTGCTTGCGCTGATCCGTTTTTTTGGCGGCGATTCCCGGCGCAAACGTCGGAGGCACCGCAGGTTTGGCAATCGGTGACCATGTAAACGATAACAGAATATGTTCGACGAAAAAGATTTGCAGCAAATCCGGGAGCACGGACTCACTCCCGAACAGGCGGAGACCCAGTTGGAGAATTTCCGCCGCGGATTCCCTTTCCTGAATGTCGTGCGGGCCGCATCGCCGGGCGACGGCGTGCTGGTTGTCGGCGCGGCGGAGGCCGATGCCGCCGTGGAACGCTATGAAAAAGAGTCTGCCGGACTGGGGGTGGTGAAGTTCGTGCCCGCTTCGGGGGCCGCCACGCGCATGTTCAAGGAGCTGTTCGAGTTCGTCAACGACGGCAAACGCGGCAAGGGCATCGACACGCTGCTGGAAAATATCGGGAAGTTCGCCTTCTGGCCCGAACTTCGCGCCGTGCTGCCCGCCGGGGCCGACGACCGTGCGATCGTGAATGCCATCGTCGGCGACGGGCTGAACTACGGCCGCAAGCCCAAGGGCCTGGTCACCTTCCACGCCTATCCCGAGGGGGCGCGCAAGGCCGTCGAGGAGCACCTGGTCGAAGGGGCGGCCTACGCCGCGGCCGGAGGCGTCGTGCGCATCCATTTCACCGTCTCGCCCGAGCACGTCGCGGGCTTCAAGGAGCTGCTCGCCGCAAAGGTCCCCCTTTACGAAAAGCGGTTCGGCGTCCGTTACGAGATCTCGTTCTCGGTGCAGAAACCTTCGACCGACACCCTCGCCGTGAATCCCGACAACACGCCTTTCCGGCAGGACGACGGCACGCTGCTGTTCCGTCCCGCGGGCCACGGGGCGCTGATCGAAAACCTGAACGAGATCGACGCCGACCTGATCTTCATCAAGAACATCGACAAGAAACAGCTCTGCGTGAAACTCCCCGCCGAGTACGATTCGGCGCTGCTGCGCGCCGTGTTGGACCGTCCGATCCGCGTCTGCGGCATGGTCCGCAACGAGGGCGAGCCGGGCGGCGGCCCGTTCTGGGTCGGGAACCCCGACGGCACGGAGTCGCTTCAGATCGCCGAGTCGAGCCAGATCGCGCCCGACGACCTGCCGCTGATGCAGTCGGCCACGCACTTCAATCCGGTGGACCTCGTCTGCGGCGTGCGCGATTCGAAGGGATGCAAGTTCGATCTGCGCCGGTACACCGATCCCGCGACGGGATTCATCTCGTCGAAATCCTCCGGCGGCCGCGATCTGCGTGCGCAGGAGCTTCCGGGACTCTGGAACGGTGCGATGGCGAAGTGGAACACGGTCTTCGTCGACGTTCCCGTCACGACATTCTCTCCGGTGAAGGTGGTGCAGGATCTTCTGCGCCCCCAGCACCAATAGGTTTAAGGTTTTGCGGGTGTCTTTCGCCCGTCTTGTCCGGGCCGGCCGGGGAATGCGTTTGTATCTCCCGGCCGGCCCGGATCGTGTCGCGCCGAAGCCGGACTGCCCTTATTGCAGATGCAGGACCAGTCTGTCGAGTCCGAAGAAACACTCCGTGAATCCGGGAGCCGGGGCGACGGCCTCTATCGTCAGCGTGTTTCCGCCCTTGTGGATCTGTCCGTTGCCGAACGCAACCTCTTTGGTGATCAGTTCCGGGGCATGTCCCGGGCCTGCGGCGGCCGCCATTGCGGTGCGGCGGGCCTGCGGTTATACATCTGCTCCATTTGTGCCGGAAATTTGTCAAAATAGGATAAATTGCTGTTCAGTATCCCCGATTGTAGATAATCTTTTTTATATTTGTGCGTTAAAACCGAAAAACAATAATCAAAACTAAATAACGCTATGGAAAACAAACTTCAACAGTTGACGCAGAAGCTCTACGACGAGGGGCTGGAGAAAGGGCGCGCCGAGGCCGACAAGCTGGTGGCCGACGCCAAGGCCGAGGCCCGGAAGATCGTCGCCGAGGCCCGCGCCGAGGCCGAAGAGATCGTCAAAAAGGCGGAGGCCAAGGCCGAGGACGTTTCGAAGAACACCATGACCGAGATTTCGCTGGCCGGCAAGCAGGCCGTCGGCAGAATCAAGTCGGAGATCGCCTCGCTGATCATCGCCAAGGCTACGGCCCGGGGCGTGAAGGAGGCCGTCGTGGACCCGGCGTTCATCAAGGAGATGCTCGTCGCCGTAGCTAAAAACTGGAACGGTTCCGATTCGGGCAAGGTCGAATTGCAAGCCCTGCTGCCCGAGGGCGAGCGCAAGAAGCTCGACGCGGCGTTCGAGGAGAGTGCGAAGGAGCTGCTCGCCGCCGGTGTCGAGGTGGGCTGGTCGAAGGAGGTGAAGACCGGCTTCAAGGTGGGCGCCAAGGAGGGCGGCTACTACATTTCGTTCGCCGACGCCGACATCGAAGCGCTGTTGGCAGAGTACCTGCGCGACAAGGTGTTCCAATTGTTGTTCAAGGCGTAAGGCATGTTTGCGACCCAATATTATTGTCTGGTAGCCTCCCTGAAGGAGTACGCGCTCGACGCCGACACCAAGGGCTTCGACGCCCGGGCCATCGTCTCCGGGATTCTGGAGGAGGTGAACCGCGGCGACGCCCGCGAGGTGCGGCTCCTGTACGGCTACTACGACTGTGAGAATATCGCCGCCCTGCGTGCGGGGCGCTCGGCGCACAATCCGCTGGGCAACTTCACGCGCGAGGAGCTGGCGGAGGAGCTGAAAGCTCCGAAGCGGCTTCCCGAGGCGGTTGCCCGCGTGGTGAGGGCCTATGCCGATCCCGAGGGCGAGGACGCCGAGACGGTCGACACGTCGCGGCGTTTCGAGAAGGAGCTGTTCGGGGCCTACTACGCCGCCTGCGGAAAGGCCGGGAGCCGCTTCCTGCGCGAGTGGTCCGCTTTCGACCGGAACCTGCGCAACGTTTCGGCGGCCGTCACGGCGCGCGCCGCAGGGCGTGCGGTCGAGGAGGTCGTCGTGGGCGGCGGCGATGTCGCCGAACAGTTGCAGCGCAGTTCTGCGGCCGATTTCGGGCTTCGGGGCGAACTTCCCTATATCGACGCGGTGATCGCGGCGGTGAACGACGAGGCCAACCTCGTGGAGAAGGAGCACAAGATCGACCTGATCCGCTGGAACGAAGCCGCGGAGCTGGCGACCTTCGACTATTTCGACGTCAACGCCATCCTTTCCTACCTGGTGCGGATCAACATCGTCGCCCGCTGGACGCTGCTCGACGCTGCGCGCGGCCGCGAGATGTTCGCCCGCCTGCTTGCCGAACTGGACGGCAAGGAGCTGATTAATAAGGAATAAACAATAAAAACATACAATGAAAACTACAGGACGTGTAAACGGTATCATCTCCAACATCGTGATCGTCAAGGCCGACGGACCCGTGGGTCAGAACGAGATCTGCTATGTCTGGACGGGCGATACCAAAATGATGGCCGAGGTCATCAAGGTCATAGGCGACGCGGCCTATGTCCAGGTTTTTGACAGCACCCGCGGTCTGAAGATCGGCGACCGGGTCGAATTCGAGGGTCACATGCTCGAAGTCACGCTGGCTCCGGGCCTTTTGTCGCGCAACTACGACGGTCTTCAGAACGACCTCGAAAAGATGGACGGTCTGTTCATCGCCCGCGGTTCGATCACCGATCCGGTCGACTACGATGTCGAGTGGGAATTTTCGCCGCTGGCCAAGGTCGGCGACAAGGTCACGGCGGCGTCGTGGCTGGGCGAGGTGAAGGAGCAGTGGGTGATGCACAAGATCATGGTTCCCTTCACGATGACGGACAGCTATACGGTCAAGAGCGTCGCCGAGGCGGGCAAATACAAGATCACCGACACGATGGCAGTCCTGACCGACGCCGAAGGCCGCGACCACGAGGTGACGATGGTGCAGAAATGGCCCGTGAAGCAGGCCGTGCGCTGCTATACGGAGAAACCCCGCCCGTCGCGCATCATGGAGACCGGCGTGCGTCCGATCGACACCTTCAACCCGATGGCCGAGGGCGGTACGGGCTTTATCCCGGGGCCTTTCGGCGCGGGCAAGACCGTGCTCCAGCACGCCATTTCGAAGCAGGCCGACGCCGACGTGATCATCATGGTGGCGTGCGGCGAGCGCGCCAACGAGGTGGTCGAAATCTTCAAGGAGTTCCCCGAGCTGATCGACCCGCATACGGGCCATACGCTCATGGAGCGCACGATCATCATCTGCAACACGTCGAACATGCC
>PPYF01307453.1_pt1 | contig 13687 bp, 6 predicted proteins | sample 1559871 | NCBI WGS metagenome assembly PPYF01 (sample SAMN08240021, study PRJNA423297) | Human gut metagenome, whole genome shotgun sequencing project. | reverse complement strand
ATTACGGCATACCCGCCCATGAGGTCCGCTTCATCCAGGAGTGCAAGAGCGAGAAGGCACGCAAGGCGGTGATTGACGCAATGAACGCAGGGACAGTACGTGTACTGTTCGGTTCCACCTCCATGCTCGGTACGGGGGTAAACGCACAGAAGCGGTGTGTGGCTATCCATCATCTGGATACGCCTTGGCGTCCCTCTGACCTGGAACAGCGCGACGGCAGAGGGGTGCGTGCCGGCAATGAGATTGCCAAGCTATACGCCGGCAATAAGGTGGACGTGGTGATTTATGCGGTGGAAAAATCATTGGATTCCTACAAGTTCAACCTGCTGCACTGCAAGCAGACGTTCATCTCGCAGCTTAAAAGCGGTGCGATGGGTGCGCGTACCATTGATGAGGGTGCAATGGACGAGAAATCGGGCATGAACTTCTCGGAGTACATGGCTATCCTTTCCGGCAATACGGATTTGCTCGACAAGGCGAAGCTGGAAAAGCGGATTGCCTCGCTGGAAGGCGAGCGTCAATCCGGTCAAGATTGAGGGATTGGATTCCACCGACGAGAAGGTTATCGGGAAGCGTTTGCAGGAGATTGCCAAGAATGCGGCAACGGGCGGACTGTACACGCAGATCGGTGAGCTGTACGGCTTTCCCATCAAGGTAATCAGTGAGAGGTCGGTAAGCAACGGGCTTGAATTCATAGACAACCGCTTTGTGGTCGAGGGTAACTATAAGTACAAATACAACAACGGGCATCTGGCGATGGCGGATACCCATGCCGCAGCAACCAATTTCCTGAATGCTTTGGAGAAGATACCGTCCATCATTGACCAGTACAAGGAGAAAAACGAGGTGCTGGAGCGTGAGATACCGCAGTTGCAGGAGATTGCCGGGAAAACGTGGAAGAAGGAGGAGGAATTGAAAGGGCTGAAATCGGAACTGGCCGCGCTTGACCGCAAGATTCAGTTGGAACTGGCTCAACCTATTTCAGGTGAACAAATTTCACAAAGTTTTAAAATATCCCCAATAATGCAGGAAAACGACAATGACATAGAATCAAGACAACAAAAATCAGAAAGTGCATCATTGCAGTCATCCTCAGTTATTGAGTTGAATCATCAATACATAGCCAATGACTATTATTTGAATGTAAAGAATAAGAACAAGGGTATAACTATTTAAACTTATTCAAGTGTCTCTTAAAAGCATAATGTTTTTGAGAGACACCTATTATTTACGATTATTTATTAGTTTCCGGTATTCAGTTGGAGACATACCTAAACGAGTCTTAACATACTTCCCAAAAAATGACATGGTAGGAAAACCAAGACTATCGGAAATTTCTTTAATAGAAAGCGTAGGGTTGGTTAGTTGTTGTTTTACATCTTCTAATACATATTCATGAATCCAATCAAATGCAGTTTTTCCACTAACATTCTTGACTGTTGTTGATAAATATTTAGGTGTAATACATAATTGTTCGGCATAATAAGAAACTGAACGTTCTTTTGGACTACGACTGGATAGTAATTCTATGAATTTTTTAAATAGACTATTACCTTGCGTATATTCTGTCTCGTCATTAATTGTTTTAAGAGGTGATTTTCCTAAGTAAGATAAAAAATCATATAAAAGTGCACTTATAATAGAAAGTATTACCTCTTTATTGTATTTATTCTTAGGAAGTTTCATCCGATACGTTATCAACTGATAATAATATTCGTATAGATGTAAAAAATCTTCTTCTATATTAATAATAGGATGTTGCCAAAAATAGAAATAATGATTCCAGATATTGTTATCGGAATGAAATACACTTTGAATGATACGAGGAGATAAACAAAGAATATTAGCTTCAAAATCAGGACTTGTCATTAAATCGCTCATCATTGTGTTGGGACTACAACATAACACGTCATTAGGGTGAACAACAATCAATTTTGATTTGATCTTCATTTGCAATTTTCCACGTTTACATACAAGCAAAAGAATAGCATCCAATGTCATAGTATCATCTTCATAATGATATTTCGACAAGTCATGAAAATTATCAATAAGGACTATATCGTCATCCATGTAATCAGGCTGGAATTTATCTACTGCCTTTTGCTTTTGTTCGATACTTCTTATTTCCATTGTATATTATCAAAATATTCGATACAAAAGTAGTCATAAAATAGCACATACAATTACCTATTGTTCCACATTAATGTTCCATTCTTCTTTTTACGATTGTATAAAAGAAGAATCTGACTTTATATAAGAACTTTAGGTAACTACAATTTGCCTATTTATCTTCAATTTTGCAACTGATTTATGAAACTCAAAACATTGAAAGTATGAATAAAAAATTCGTTTTGCTTATTTGGAGCATTTCTGTGCTGTTGGTTGGATGCGAAAAAAAGCAAAATACAGAAACGAACAATGCTTCTGTATTAGTAAAAACAATGGTTGTATCATCCAATTCTTCCATGACCTCATATAACTTTTCGGGGACTATAGAAGAAATGACAAGTTCTGTCTTAAGTTTTGCTGTAAATGGAACTTTAAAGAACATCAGTGTATCGTTAGGTGACAAAGTCAGTAATGGACAATTAATTGCGACTGTAGATGATGCCACATTAAATAATGCACATGAAATAGCAAAGGCTACACTTCGACAAGCGGAAGATGCCTATGAACGCATGAAGCAACTGCATGATGCGGAAAGTCTGCCTGAAATTCAGTGGATAGAAATACAAAGCAAACTGGAACAAGCACAAGCTGCCGAACGAATCTCCCGAAAAAGTGTAAATGATTGTCATTTATATGCTCCTTTTAGCGGAGTAATAGCAGAAAAAAGAGTGGAAGAAGGACAAAATGTATTACCAGGAATGCCTGTTGTCAAATTGGCGACAATAAAGCAGGTAAAAGCAAAAATTTCTGTTCCTGAGAAGGAAATCTCGAAGATACAGACAGGACAAAAAGTAAAGGTTGCAGTTCCCGCCTTAGGTGAAAAAGTCTTTGAGGGATCTATCGTCGAAAAAGGTATTATAGCCAATCCCTTAACACGATCATACGAGGTAAAGGCATTACTTAATAACCCGTTAGAAGAATTGATGCCCGGAATGATATGTAACGTTTCTGTCGATTATGCCACTCAAAGTAATGTAGTAATAGTACCAGCTTCCGTTATTCAATTAGACCAACATAACCACTGCTTCATTTGGATTAACCGAGACGGGAAGGCTCACAAAACTTTAATAGAAACAGGAGTTCCCGATGGAAACGGTATTATTATAACCAAAGGATTATCGTCAGGCGATGAGATACTGATTGAAGGGCAGCAAAAAGTAAGTGAGGGCATGAGTATAACCATTGCAAGATAACAGAGAGACATGGAAAGAAAAAAACTAAACTTAGTGGAGTGGGCTATGCACTACCGTCAGATAATCATATTGATTACCTGTAGTCTCATGGCGTTTGGCATATATGGATTGGCAGAAATGAAAAAAAACGAGTTTCCCGATTTCACTATCCGCCAAGGGATTGTTGTTGCTGTCTGTCCGGGATATACAGTGAATGAAATAGAGGAGCAAATAGCCAAACCTTTGGAAAACTATATATTCAGCTATAAAGAAGTCAAGAAAAAGAAAACACAGTCCACTTGTAAAGATGGTATGGCTGTTATTCAAGTATATTTGAATGATGACCTGAACAATAAAGATGAGTTTTGGAGTAAATTCAAACATGGTATCAACAATTTCAAGGGTGAATTGCCTCTTGGGGTTCTTGCCATCCAAGTAATTGATGATTTTGGAGACACTTCCGCATTACTTATAAGCATGGAGAGTGAAGATAAGACTTATCGTGAACTAAATGATTATATGGACGACCTTAAAGACCGTTTACGCCATATAGATGATGTAGGACGTATGACTGTTTCAGGTATGCAAAAAGAACAAATATCTATTTATGTTGATGCGGATAAACTTTCCCACTATGGTATTAGTGACAAAACACTGGCTTTGAAACTCTTTACAAAAGGGTTTGCTACCACAGGAGGACGGTTGAAAAGCGACGAATATGTATCGCCTATATATGTCAGCCGTTCTATGAATTCCCTACGCGACGTACAAGAAATGATTGTATTTTCTGATATTCAGGGTAACAATATTCGTTTGAAAGATGTTGCCCATGTGATAAAAGAATATCCTATCTCAGACAGTTATATTACCAATAATGGTAAAAAGTCTCTCCTGCTTAGTGTCGAAATGAAAAAGGGAAAGAATATTGTCAGTCTTGGGAATCAAGTTAAAACTGTATTAGAGCATTATGAAAAAGAACTTCCCAATGACGTGAAGTTGTTTAAAATTACAGATCAAAGCCAAATTGTAGGCGATAGTGTCACTACGTTTTTAAAGGAGTTACTGATTGCCATCATTGCGGTAGTCATTGTTGTGTTATTATTACTGCCTATGCGCGTAGCCCTGGTAGCGTCTTCCACCATACCAATCACTATATTCATTGCGCTCGGTTTTTTCTACACATTCGGTATAGAATTGAATACTGTTACATTAGCCGGATTGATTGTAACATTAGGAATGATTGTTGATAATTCCATTGTAATCATAGACAGTTATTTGGAAAAAATATCAGAAGGACAACCACGCTGGCAGGCATCAGTTGATAGTGCAACACATTTCTTTAAATCAATATCCTCAGCTACGCTGGCCATCAGTATTACTTTTTTCCCGTTTTTACTTACGACAAAAGGAATGTTAAGGGATTTTCTTAATAGTTTTCCCTGGAGCATAACATTAATTTTAGCTATATCACTACTGGTTGCCGAATTATTAGTACCGTTTATGCAGTACTTTTTTATCCGTCAGCCGCAAAAAATGCCCAATAAAAGGGAAAAGGCATTTTCGTTATTGGATATTCTCCAAAAGAGCTATAATAAATTGGTTACTGCTTGTTTTGATCATCCCAAATTGGTAATTGCGATCGGAGTTGTAGCTGTTACTGCCGGAGGGATAATGATGACTCAATTGCCCCAACAGATGCTTCCAACCGCAGAACGTAACCAGTTTGTTGTAGAGATCTATACACCGACAGGTACTGCTGTGGAAAAGACCTCATTAGTAGCTGACAGTCTTGAGCATATATTGAGGCAGGACAAGCGAGTTGTTTCTGTAACTTCATTCAGGGGATGTTCCTCTCCACGTTTTTCCAATTTCTATGCTCCGGTAATAGGAGGTAGCGAATTTACCCAGTTTATTGTGAATACCATTGACAATAATGCAACAGTTATGATGTTGGATGAATATTCACCGCGTCTTCGCGATACTTTTCCAGAAGCGGTTGTCCGTTTCAAACAATTGGGATATAGCGAGGCTATTTATCCTATTGAAGTACGGTTGAGTGGTAATGACCTGAATGAGCTGAAGAGTGCTGCCGACACATTGGTTGACAGATTACGTATTTTGCCTTCCGTGGGTGACGGCTTGGCCCACTTGTTGGACGGGCGGTCATACATGGTTCCCGCTTTCAGAAAAATGGAACAACTAAAAAAGAAAGCACACTGTTACGGTAAAATTATCCGGTGGGAGAAAGAATAAAAACAAAGGATTTATTTTCGTATCTCCGATAAAAATGCTATTTTTACAAATGAAGGGGGCTTTAACAGTTACGCAACACGTGAAATCACAGTTTATCGCCAATCACTTACATACATTTAATAACCATCAAAAAACTTTTTATATTCTATTTGTGTAACAACCTCACGATTTTGATTTATATTTGTAGTTTGATAATCTTTCTAAGGAAGTTACTGGATAATGACGGAAATTATCAACAAAATATAATGTAAACTCTTTTTTAATTAGATTCATTTATGACTATTACAGACAAAATAGATATAATAAATAAATTATCAGAAGAAGATTTTTTTGGCATGTTTGAGACTTTAGTAAAGAATCAAAAGTTTGAAAATGTAAAACGGTCAAAAAATAGTGTAATTTGTGACCAAAAAATAATGGGTCATGTAACAGTGTGCTTATTTGTCTTATTTCGACAAAGATTGAGTGGAATTACATCTGACGAAGTAGAATCTGTTTATAAAAAAATTGAATCCCTTCAGAATCAATTCTCAGCAAATTCTGTTTTTGTCGTTTCTTTGCAAACAATTTCTAATGGATTTAAAAATACTCTAGTAAAAAAAAGTATTAATATTAGCCCGACATATATAGAGCGAGATGAATTAATAACTCTTATAGATGAACATTATTCGGATTTTTGGCGTCATGAGGATCAAGAACTTCTATTGTACGAAAAAGAATTATTAGATGTAGTTCAGGAAGATACAGAGTTAAGAAAATTAAATTTTGCTCAAGATAAATATAAGAAAAAATTAGACTTCTTTATAGAGCCTCAATTATCGCGCTGCTATGAGGATAAAAACACTAAAACTATTGTTAGAAAAAAATATAATATTGAAGATTTAATTCAACAACAAACTTCATTATTAATACAAGGGGAAGCTGGTTGTGGAAAATCTACATTGTTAAAGAGAATAGTGAAATATTTAATCGAAGGAAATCCTATTCTGAAAGAGAAAAAGAATTTGCCTATTTATCTCTCAGTTCAAGAAATTGTTGGGGCTGCAAACGATCTAAAACAGCTTATTCAAACAAAATTGCATACAATTTTGGGGGATGCACCACTTGGTGAAATTAAAGACAAATATTTTATTCACCTATTATTAGATAGTATAGATGAACTAGATGAATTACAAAGTTCTATTTTCGAACAATTAGGAAAATTAGAGAAGAACTATGGTATTAAATATTATATAGCATCTCGCAATGCAGATTTGTTACTACAGAATATAGGTATGATTAATTTGGATGTATATGATATACGCCGGTTTAATCTAGAGCAAATTAAACATTTTCTTAATGCATTCTTTTCAGGTGAAGAAATCAAAGCTTCTAATTTATTAGAAGCTTTGAGAGAAAATAAAATAATAGATAGACTTCCACTTACACCACTTAACTTGTCTTTAATTTCCATTCTATTTGAAGAAACCGATTTTGAAATACCTGCAACAATTTCTGATATTTATGATAATTTTAATGCTCTTATTGTTGGACGAGCAGTTGTATCAAGTCGTATAGAGTTTATTGATGTATTTTTTAAAGAAAAAATACTTTCAATTTATGCTTTGGAACTTTTGCAGCGAGCAAATCATCATCCTATGAAAAAGAAAGAGTTTGAGACTTTTTTTGTAGCTTATTTTGCAGATAAATCTCTTCCAATCAAAAAAGGAACTCTTCATGATGTATTAGAATATATTGTTAAAAACACAGGCATATTGTTTATAAAAGATGGTGAATATGTACAATTTACTCATACTTCATATATGGAGTATTATGCATCAGTTGAGATATTCAAATCTCACCGAGATTTGGAGGCTTCTTATGTTGAAAAGTTCTTTGATCCTAATTGGCAAAATTCAGCAATTTTTTATGCAGGGAAATCGAAAGATATGCCAGATTTCTTAATGAAAATCCTAGATAAAGTTAAGAGTGGTCGTAATATTTATGAGTATATGTCTGCTATTCTTGGTTGTGGATATTTGATACAAGCCCTTTATCTTACAGATAATAAAATTCGCAAAGATGTTGTAATAGAAGCTCTTCGCTTATCCCTATGTTCATTGGAAGCATTAAAAGTGCTTGCTATAGAAAATAAATTCTTATATCGCGACTATAAGTTGCCATTAGTACAGATGATGAATTTTATATATTTTTATGAAATATATAATTCTGTAACATTGAAAATTCCTTTAAAAATGGCTTTTAATGAATTATATACCAAATACACACAGTTTATCACAAGTAATAATATACAACGTACAAGCGAAATAGATTCTATAGGTTATAGTTTGCTTGAGTTAGCATTCACATTGGATTCTAAGCGGATTGGTAGTCAACAAGAATTAGAAAAAATGATAGATTCTGATCATATTTTAAAAAATCCAAGTTTATTGTTATTGGCAGATTTTTCAATGACGCTTTTAGGAAAAGTTAAATACGAAACGTTTAGGAATGCACTAAAAAAAAGTATATCTACTTTAGCTCCTACACTAAAGCAAATTATTGAACAACCTATACAGAAACTAAGATTTACTGCGTTAGATTCTGTTAGTGTTCAAGGGAGAGTTAAAATTATTGTGGAAGGGAAAACTGATGCAGAATTTCTTTCTCATGCTTATAGTGTATTGACAGGAGGATTTATGCCTTATTGGACAATCACACCCAGTGGTAGAAAACATGATACAGGTTCTGCAAACGAAGTAAAAGAAACGCTTTTGCATTCATATCCTCTTTTGGAGAAAGAGGATGTCATTATTGGTATTGTTGATCATGATAATGCAGGTTTATCGGCGTATGGCTATTTAAAAAACGATTTTGATGAACAGGAACCGAATACGTGGAAACGACATAAGGATGCGAATATAAATATTCTTTGCATACCAGTACCTGGTGAAATGAGTTACTATCTAAAACCTCGTCAGGAAGATAACTTTTTTGAAATTGAACATTATTTTGGACATGATTTTTTAGTAAGTAAAAATGTAATTCGAGAAACTGCCATACCTAATATATATGAAGTACTTGATGGACGTAAGACAAGTTTTGCGCGTGAAATGAATGACGTAGAGGAACCTCATATATTTGAAAATTTTCTTCCGTTATTTCAACTAATTGATAAGATAGCAGGCGTACAAGTAAATTATATATTGTAGCAAGAGTATTGGTTGGCTGAAAGTTTGCAAATAACAAAATAAAAAACTACTTTTGTATTGTTCCGATTAATCTATCAAAGTTAAGCAGAACAGCGAACTCTTCACGTTGGATTAAACGTTGGACTATGAAATATTTAGCAAATTAAGATATTGGTGCTGAGGAGATTAAGAATAAAGTTCGAGTCCCGTACGCACCGCTTCTCAAGAAAGAAAAATTAGGAAAAGCTCTGATTCTTAACGGAATCAGGGCTTTTTTATTTGTTTGAAGTGAAGCGGGATATAGCGTTTCTGCGAAGTATGTCAGGGTTATTGAACATTCGTCTGTATCAGATTCATAAAGAACTGGTATGTCGTGAAGCTTTGATAAATCGCAAAACGAAATGATTATGTTGGTTGATAGCTTGTTTTATGAATAAAATCGGTTACAATATGTAAAATATCATATAGGTATTTCCCTTGTTCTTTTTAAGGATAGAAAATAGGAATTATGGTCCTTTATAGTAGAAATAAGAGAGTTATATAAAAAATAGCTTGTGAAAAATATCTGTTTTTTTTGTTTTGATGTAATTCTTTATTAATTTTGTAGTCTATTACATTAACGTAGATATTTGTAGATAACACACGCACATTTTTGAAATGAAAAACATTAGTTTCGTATTGATGTTTATTCCTTTAATCTCTTTTGCGCAGACATATAAATATATAGGGATAGAGGATGGACTCAGTAACCGTAGGATATTTGATATCCAGAAAGATTCTAAAGGGTATATGTGGTTTTTGACTAATGAGGGCATGGACCGCTATGATGGTAAGGAAATAAGGCACTATAAGTTGCTGGATGAAAGTAAAAGTTTGACCTCCTCTATTTATCTTGGGTGGTTATATAAAGGAGATGAGGGGCGTTTATGGGTGATTAGCAAGAAAGGAGGTGTCTTTTACTATGATGAATTATATGACCGGTTCAAGGTAGTGTATAAATTGTCCGATGCCTCAGAAGGGGTTACGTGTGGGTATATGGATCATAGTGATAATATATGGTTGTGCGGCAAGGACTCTATTGTACTTTATAATATAAAGGATACTGGTATCCGTAAGGTAGCTAACGTGATGCATGGAAATGTACAAATGGTAGAACAAGTAGATAGCAGCCATTTTTTCATTGCGACTGAAAGGGGAATACGCTTTACGGAATTGAAAAATAATGCATTGAGAGTTATTCCGATAGAATCTTTGTGTGATATCAGTTCACAAGTGAATGAATTGTATTTTCATTCGGCATCTCAAAAATTATTTGTCGGAACCTTTGAGGAAGGTATTTTTGCTTTTGATATGAACACTCGCCAGATTGTCCGTTCCTCTATTGATTTGAGTGATGTAAATATTACCAGAATCTGTCCTTTGAATGAGAAAGAACTGCTGATTGCTACGGAAGGGATGGGAATACATAAAGTGGATGTGAATACATGTGTTACACATCCTTATATTACTGCTGATTATGAAAGCAATAATACAATGAACGGAAACAATATTAATGTTGTTTATATTGATGAAGAAAAACGTATTTGGCTGGCTAATTATCCGACAGGAGTTACGATAGTGGATAATCGGTATAAAAATTATTATTGGATAAAACATTCTATTGGGAACCAGCAGTCGTTGGTAAACGACCAGGTACATTCTGTCATTGAGGATAGTGATGGAGATTTGTGGTTTGGAACCAGTAACGGAATCAGCCTTTATAACAGACAAACTAAAAAGTGGCACTCGTTTTTAAGCTCTACTGATCATCATTTGAAGGATAAAAATCATATTTTCATTACTTTATGTGAGGTTTCTCCTGGAATAATATGGGCGGGGGGATATACCTCCGGTTTGTATAAAATTAATAAAGAGAGTTTGTCTGTAGAATATTTCTCTCCTTTTTTGCTTACTTCTATAAATATGCAGCCGGATAAATATATTCGTGGTATGATAAAGGATTCGCAGGGATATATATGGTCGGGAGGATTCTATAATTTGAAGTGCTTTGATCTAAAGGATAATAGTGTCCGTTTGTATCCGGGGGTAAGCTCGATAACCGCTATTGCGGAAAAAGATAGTCGCCACATGTGGATTGGTACAGTTGCAGGGCTTTATCTGCTGGATAGAGATTCCGGCGATTATCAATATATCGCAATGCCTGTAGAGTCTAGCTATATCAATACACTGTATCAGTCGGCTGATGGGTTGTTATATATAGGAACGAATGGTTCGGGAGTACTGACTTATGATCATCGTAATAAAAATTTTGTACATTATTATACAGGTAATTGTGCATTGGTTTCTAATAATATATATACCATTTTACCTGAAATGGATGGATGTATCATTATGAGTACGGAGGATGGAATTACTAGTTTTCAGATAAAAGATAAAACTTTTCACAATCGGACCAGCGAGCAGGGACTTTTGTCGGCATGTTTTAATCCGTCTTCCGGTACATTATGCAGGAATGGAGGTTTTGTTCTGGGGAGTACGGATGGTGCTGTTGAATTTCCGGAAAAATTGAGATTCCCTACTTATGCTTACAAAAAAATGATATTAAGCGATTTTCAGATATCTTATCAGCCGGTTTATCCTGGAGATGAAGATTCTCCATTGGAAAAAGATATAAATGAAACGCAGGTCTTAAAGCTGAATTATGATCAGAATACTTTTTCTTTGGTATTATCTTCTATTAATTATGATTATCCCTCTAATGTGTTGTTTTCATGGAAATTGGATGGATTTTACAATGAATGGAGCCAGCCGGGAACTTCTAATCTCATACGTTATACAAGTTTGGATCCCGGTAAATACACGCTGCGCATCCGGGCTGTTTCCAAAGAGGAACAACAATTGGTTTTTGAAGAACGTGTACTGACAATTATGATAGCCCGTCCTTTGTGGTTGAGTTTTTGGGCTATATTAGGGTATGTGATTCTTGCGTTATCCCTATTTGTTATTATTTATCGTGTCTTGAATTTAAAGAAGCAAAAAAAAATATCAGATGAGAAAACTCGCTTTTTTATCAATACGGCTCATGATATCCGTACACCGCTTACATTGATAAAAGCCCCTTTGGAGGAATTGTTTGAGAAAGAAAGTTTTAGTGACCGTGGAAAGAAAAGGATGAAGATTGCCTTAAGGAATGTAGATGTACTGTTGCGGCTGACTACTAATTTGATAAATTTTGAACGGACGGATGTTTATTCTTCTGAGTTGTTTATTGCTCAATATGACTTGAAATCTTATTTACAGGATGTTTGTGATACTTTCCGTTCTTATGCTGCTTTTAAACATTTGGATTTTACCTGCGACTGTAATGTGGAGGAAGGACTGGAAGTATGGTTTGATAAAGAGAAGATGGATTCTATTTTGAAAAATCTGATCTCGAATGCGATGAAATATACACCTGAATATGGTATGGTTCGTGTTTCGGTGCAGGAGAATAAGGATACTTGGAAACTGGAAGTGAAAGATACAGGTATCGGAATATCATCTAAAGAACATAATAAATTGTTCAAGATGCATTTTCGTGGAGTAAACGCTATTAATTCGAAAATCACAGGGAGTGGCATCGGGCTCATGCTGACACGAAAACTGATACGTCTGCACGGTGGTGAAATAGAGGTAAAAAGTGTGGAACATCAGGGTACTACTATAAAGGTAACTTTTTTAAAGGGGCGGGAACATTTGCGTAAATGTATTCAGATTGAGCCTGAACGGGAAATGAAGAAAGGAAGGATGGATGAGATTGCGGTTGCAGATCATTCTGGGAAATCTTCTGAAATTGTTGATAATGGTGCTTTACCACGCATTTTAGTAGTGGAAGATAATGATGAATTGCGGACTTACCTGATAGATTCTCTTTCGGATATATATAATGTGCAGGCTTGTTGTAATGGAAAAGAAGCATGCATCATTGTGAAGGAGTTTTGGCCGGAACTTATCTTGTCGGATATTATGATGCCCGAAATGGGAGGGGATGAATTGTGTGTGACTATAAAAGGTGATATAGAAACGTCTCATATTCCCATTTTGTTGTTAACGGCGTTGGGGGACGAACGGAATATTCTGGAAGGGTTGAAAGTAGGGGCGGACGATTATATTACCAAACCTTTTAATTTGAAAATCCTGAGAGCGAGAATTGCTAATCTGCTTGCAAATAGAGCATTGCTGCGCGAAAAATATGGCTCTTTGAATATGGCCGCAGAAATATTGGAAGAGCCGGTAGGAAAAAATTGTTTAAATGCCCTTGATTGGAAATTTATATCGGGGGTGCGTAAAAACGTGGAGGATAATTTGGATGATCCTGATTTTACTGTAGATTCGCTTTGTTCATTGCAAAACATGAGTCGCTCCAGTTTTTATAATAAATTGAAAGCATTGACAGGACAGGCGCCGGCAGATTATATCCGGCTGATACGCTTAAACCGTGCGGCGGAATTGTTGAAAGAGGGTGGAAAGTCCGTATCAGAAGTGGCAGAAATGACTGGCTTTTGTGATGGTAAATATTTCCGTGAAGTATTCAAGAAACATTTTAAAGTGAGTCCAAGTAGATATGGAAAAGAAGAACCTCTCAGAGTGGATGCTGAATAGGAATATGATTATCAGATAGGGAGGAGTTGTAATATTTGGTCTTTTCTTTATCATAATTGTTTTTTAGACAATAAAATGCCTCTGTCTTTTCGTTTGTATGGTTAATAGAATTATATTTGTACATTATACAATATCTATTGACCATGAAAATTTATTCATTATTAGCAGGCATTTTATTGTCTTTTTCGTTATCTATTCAGGCGGGTGATCTGAAATTGTGGTATAAGCAACCTGCCGGAACGTGGGTGGAAGCGCTTCCGGTCGGCAATTCCCGGATGGGAG
>PPYF01525973.1_pt1 | contig 13688 bp, 14 predicted proteins | sample 1559871 | NCBI WGS metagenome assembly PPYF01 (sample SAMN08240021, study PRJNA423297) | Human gut metagenome, whole genome shotgun sequencing project. | reverse complement strand
TGGCAGCAAAAATCTAGACTCAGCGGAGAAAGAGTTATTCTTTAGTCTTTCAAAGGCGTATGACCTTTACAACTATTTGCTAATGCTGATGATAGCATTAACAGAGTATGCACAAAAACGTATTGACGCGGCAAAAGCCAAATTGGCACCTACGAAAGAAGAGTTATATCCCAACACAAAGTTTGTGGACAATAAGTTTATTGCCCAATTGGAGGTCAATAAGCAATTGGTGGAGTTTATCGCCAATCAGAAGAGAACTTGGGTGAACGACCAGGATTTCGTGAAAGAACTCTACGAGAAAATTGTGGAAACCGACATCTATAAAGAGTACATGGCTTCTGACGACAAATCGTATGAAGCGGATCGTGAATTATGGAGAAAGATCTATAAGACATATATCTTTAATAACGATTCTCTCGATCAGGTACTGGAAGACCAGAGCTTGTACTGGAATGACGATAAAGAAATAGTAGATACATTCGTATTGAAAACAATCAAGCGCTTTGATGAGAAAAAAGGCGCGAACCAGGAACTGCTTCCTGAATTCAAGGATGATGAAGACCAGGAATTTGCGCGCCGTTTGTTCCGTCGTACTATTTTGAATTCAGACTACTACCGTCATCTGGTAAGTGAGAATACAAAAAACTGGGAGCTGGATCGTATTGCATTTATGGATGTTATCATTATGCAAACGGCATTGGCAGAAATTTTAAGTTTCCCGAACATTCCGGTTAGTGTTTCGTTAAATGAATATGTAGAAATTGCGAAGTTGTATAGCACAGCCAAGAGCGGTAGCTTTATTAACGGAACATTGGATGGAATAGTTAATCAATTGAAAAAAGAAGGTAAGTTGACTAAAAACTAATACCTTTGTATATATAATAGAAACTAAAACTGATTATTTATGAACGTATTGACTGTATTATTGCAAGCTCCTGCTGCTGGAGGTGGAAGTATGATGTGGATCATGCTGATAGCAATGTTTGTTATCATGTATTTCTTTATGATCCGTCCTCAAAATAAGAAGCAAAAAGAAATAGCTAATTTCCGTAAATCTCTGCAGGTAAATCAGAATGTGATTACTGCTGGTGGTATCCACGGTGTAATCAAAGAAATCACAGATGATTATATCGTACTTGAGATTGCTTCTAACGTGAAGATTAAGATAGATAAGAATTCTATTTTCGCTGATGCTTCAGCGGCTAGCAATCAATCTAAGTAAATCGTTGGTAAAAAAGTGCCTATGTTTGATCGTAGGAAAATAAGATATACGTATTTAAAGCTATCTAAGAGAATTAAGGATTTTCTGCTCAGTGATAAGAGTAGAGAATTCTTAATTTTTTTATTTTTCTTCCTGATAGCCGGTGGATTTTGGCTGCTTCAGACATTGAACAGTGATTATGAAGCGGAATTTTCTATCCCGGTGCGGATTAAAGATCTTCCTAATAATGTAGTACTGACTTCGGAACCTCCTTCTGAACTTCGTGTCAGAGTGAAAGATAAAGGTACTGTTCTCCTTAATTATATGCTGGGAAAGAGTTTCTTTCCGGTAAACCTGAGTTTTCCCGATTATAAAGGGAAGAATAATCATGTGAAGATTTACGCATCCGATTTTGAGAAAAAGATATTGAGTCAGTTGAATGTTTCTTCCAAGATTCTTTCTATAAAGCCCGATACATTGGATTATATCTATTCTGAAGGGAAATCCAAATTAGTACCTGTTCGCCTTCAAGGAAAAGTGACAGCCGGACTTCAATATTATGTGTCGGATACGATTTGCAGTCCCGACTCAGTATTGGTCTATGCCCCGGAAGGAATTTTGGATACGATAACCACTGCTTATACTCAAAAGATAAACCTGGAGAATATATCGGATACCACCCGTCAACGGATTTCTTTGGCTTCGGAAAGAGGAGTGAAGTTTGTTCCGGGTTCGGTTGAAGTGACATTTCCAGTGGATATTTATACGGAGAAAACAGTGGAAGTACCCCTGTATGGAATCAATTTTCCGGCAGATAAAGTATTGCGTGCCTTTCCTTCAAAGGTTCAGATTACTTTTCAGGTAGGACTGAAGCGATTCCGCAGTATAAAAGCAAGCGATTTTGTGATTAATGTTTCTTATGAAGAATTGCTGAAGCTAGGTTCGGATAAATATACAGTTAAACTGAAATCATTCCCGAGTGGAATCAATCAAATCCGTATTATTCCCGAGCAAGTTGATTTTTTGATAGAACAAGTAACTTCAGATGTCGATTAAGATTGGTATAACCGGTGGTATAGGCAGCGGAAAGAGTGTAGTTTCCAGACTGCTGGAAATAATGGGAGTCCCTGTTTATATATCGGATATAGAAGCAAAGCGTATTACACATACGGATGAAGTGATTCGTCGGGGACTTTGTGACCTGGTCGGTAGCGACGTTTTTCAAGATGGCGAATTAAATCGCCCTTTGCTTGCATCCTATATGTTCGGACATCCCGATCATGTGAAAGAAGTGAACAGTATCATTCACCCGCAAGTAAAAGAAGATTTTCGTCAGTGGGTAATCCGGCGAGGGAGTGAACCATTGGTAGGCATGGAGTCCGCCATTCTCATTGAAGCCGGTTTTAGGAATGAAGTCGATTTCCTGATAATGGTCTATGCGCCGTTGGAAGTAAGGATAGAGCGTGCTATAAAGCGTGACTGTTCATCAAGAGAATTGGTGATGAAACGCATCGAGTCGCAAATGAGCGATGAGACTAAGAGAAATCATGCTGATTATGTGATTGTGAATGATGATGAAACACCGTTAATTCCGCAGGTTTTGGAGCTTATTTCTTTGCTATCTAAAAATAATCATTACCTTTGCCCCGCAAAAAATAATTAATAAACAAAAAGATACATACTATGTTGAAGACTATCTTGTCTATCTCCGGTAAACCGGGATTATACAAACTTATTTCGCAAGGAAAAAATATGTTGATTGTTGAATCGATCAATGCTGAAAAGAAACGTTTCCCCGCTTATGGTAATGAAAAAATTATCTCACTGGCAGATATAGCAATGTACACGGATGATGCAGAAGTTCCTTTGTACGATGTGCTGGAAGCAATCAAGGAAAAAGAACAGTCAGCGGCAGCTTCTATCGATCCTAAGAAAGCTACTCCCGAACAATTGCGTGAATATTTGGCTGAAGTACTGCCGAACTTCGATCGCGAACGTGTGTATGTAGCAGACATCAAGAAGTTGGTTGCCTGGTATAATCTCTTGGTTTCTAATGGAATTACAGAATTCAAGTCAGAAGAAGCTAAAGAAGAAGAGACGGCTGCGGAATAATCGGTGCAGCTTATTTTACGAGACTAAAAACATGATAATCATTTATATGATTGTCATGTTTTTCTTTTATATAGATGCTTGTTTATTAGCTAAAAAATTAGTATTAATTGAGTAATCTTTTCTTTAAATAAATATCTTCTACTTATATTGTAAATAATGATGCTTTTTTATGTATCTTTGCAACGGTTCATAATATCCATAAATTTTGGGCGTGGATAAATTAATAGTAGAGAAAAATAGAATTATATAAGGGGATGGAGACGATAACAAATAAAGGAGTGAATGTCCATTTGGACAAAGAAGCAGGAACATTATGCCTGACTGGTTTGCTGGCGGGTACAATGGTATTCTTATATGATTCTCAAGGTGAGCTAAAGGGGAAGCATCAGTTTGCTATCCCTTCACTTACCATAACAATACCAAAACATGGTACTTTTGTTTTAGTGATGAGTCATCCGAACTGTCAGCCTGAAGTTAGAAGAGTTATATATGCATGAATATAAAAAAGTCGGTAGGTTTCTTTGTATACCTGCCGACTTTTTATTTATGCCTGGTGTTCCTTAATTTCTGAATATCAGTCCGTTGCCGCCTGCGTCAACGATGATTGCTTTGCTTCGATCCACTTCCTGGGAAAGTAGCTTCTTGGACAAGTCATTCAACAAGTAACGTTGAATAGCTCTCTTGACCGGACGTGCTCCGAATTCGGGATCGTATCCTACCTGGGATAAGAAGTCCAAAGCGGCTTCCGTCATTTCCAGTTCTACTCCGTTTTCAGCAAGCATTTTCTGTACACTCTTAATTTGCAAAAGTACGATTTGCTTGATTTCCTTTTCCGTTAACGGCAAGAACATGATCGTTTCATCAATACGATTCAGGAATTCGGGACGAATGGTCTTTTTCAGCATATTCATCACTTCCTTTTTCGTTTCTTCGATTACTTCTTCCTTATTAGTGCCATTCAGTTTTTCCATCTGACTTTGTATATAAGAGCTACCCATATTCGAAGTCATAATGATGATTGTATTCTTGAAGTTAACCACCCTTCCTTTATTATCTGTCAATCGTCCGTCATCCAATACCTGCAACAGGATATTGAAAACATCCGGATGGGCTTTCTCTATTTCATCAAACAGTACAACTGAGTAGGGTTTCCGCCGGATAGCTTCCGTCAACTGACCACCTTCATCGTATCCTACATATCCCGGAGGTGCTCCGACCAAGCGGGAAACACTGTGTTTCTCCTGATATTCACTCATATCAATACGAGTCATCATCGTTTCGTCATCAAACAGGAATTCAGCCAAAGCCTTTGCCAGTTCGGTCTTACCCACACCGGTTGTTCCGAGGAAGATAAATGAACCTATCGGACGTTTTGGATCTTGCAATCCGGCACGACTACGACGTACAGCATCTGCAACCGCTTCAATTGCTTCATCCTGACCGATTACCCGTTGGTGAAGTTCTTCTTCCAGATGCAATAACTTATCTTTCTCACTTTGCAACATCTTGCTGACAGGAATACCCGTCCAACGAGATACGACATCCGCAATATCTTCAGCATCTACTTCCTCTTTAATCATGGCTTTATCGCCTTGCATCCCACGAAGTTTCTGTTGCGTTTCTTCTATCTCTTTATCCAGAGCCTGAAGTTTACCATAACGGATTTCGGCTACTTTTCCATAGTCACCTTCACGTTCAGCCTTTTCTGCTTCAAATTTCAGATTTTCTATTTCTACCTTATTCTGCTGAATCTTATCCATTAACGTCTTTTCGCTCTGCCACTTAGCTTTGAAGGACTTTTCCTGTTCTTTAAGCTCGGCAAGCTCCTTGCCGATGATTTCCAGTTTAGGCTTGTCATTCTCACGTTTGATAGCTTCGCGCTCAATTTCCAACTGCTTGATTTTACGGGAAATTTCATCCAGTTCTTCCGGAACGGAGTCTACTTCCATACGCAATTTGGCGGCAGCTTCGTCCATCAGGTCAATAGCTTTATCCGGCAGGAAACGGTCGGTAATATAACGGCTACTCAATTCCACGGCAGCGATAATCGCATCATCTTTGATACGTACATGGTGGTGATTCTCGTAGCGTTCCTTCAATCCGCGGAGGATAGATATAGTGCTTAAATTATCCGGCTCATCCACCTGTACGATTTGGAAACGACGTTCCAGCGCTTTATCCTTCTCGAAGTATTTTTGATACTCGTCGAGAGTTGTAGCACCAATGGAACGTAATTCTCCACGGGCCAAGGCGGGTTTCAGAATGTTGGCTGCATCCATGGCGCCTTCACCTTTTCCAGCTCCCACCAAAGTGTGGATTTCATCAATAAACAGAATTATATCACCTTCTGATTTTTTCACTTCATTGACAACCGATTTCAGTCGTTCTTCAAATTCACCTTTATACTTTGCACCTGCAACAAGTGCACCCATATCTAATGAATAAACCTGTTTATTCTTTAGGTTTTCAGGTACGTCCCCACGAAGGATACGATGTGCCAAACCTTCTACGATGGCAGTCTTACCTGTACCCGGTTCACCAATCAGAATCGGATTATTCTTTGTACGGCGACTCAATATTTGAAGTACCCGACGGATTTCTTCGTCACGACCAATTACTGGATCCAGTTTGCCACTACGGGCAGCCTCGTTCAGGTTGGTAGCATACTTTTCCAGTGATTGGTAGGTATCCTCACTGGATTGTGACGTAACCTTTTCTCCTTTTCTCAATTCGCTGATAGCATTGCGCAGTTCTTTTTCCGTCATACCTGCATCCTTCAGGATGGTGGATACGGTACTTTTTACAGTCAACAATGCTAGTATAATATGTTCCAATGAAACGAATTCATCCCCCATTTCTTTGGAATACTGTGTTGCTTTCTGCAATACTTCATTCGATTCACGGCTCAAATATGGCTCTCCACCGGATACTTTCGGCAGTGAATCAATCTGTTTATCGACAACAAGAGCTACTTGCTGTCCGTTCATGCCAAGCTTTTGGAAGATAAAGTTGGTGACATTCTCACCTACTTTCATCACTCCCTGCATGATGTGGGCAGGCTCAATAGCCTGTTGTCCCCGGCTTTTTACGAGGTTTACGGCCTCCTGTACCGCTTCTTGGGATTTGATAGTAAAATTGTTAAAGTTCATATTGTTGTTCTCCTTTCTTATTTCACGTTTCTAATAACACTTAAACGGGCGCAAAAGATTTGCCAAGTAGAAAAATATGACAAAATAGCATGAATGTTAGGGAGTTAAAGGACAAAATGACCTCTTTTATTTGATATGAACTGACGAATTTGCAAAATATCCCGCAGAGTAACAATTCTATAGAGTGTTATGCTACTCTGCAGAGAAATAATTATTCAGAGATTGCTATCGGGAAAACATTTATCTCCTTTTTTACTTTCTTTACATTAAATTTTTTAGGATTGAAATCCTTTCTCAACCATTCCCGGTATTCACGAGCGGCTTTTGTGCGCGGTTGTTCTAAGGTTTCTAATATTTTGTGATAACTCCATATTCCTCCGCAATCTTCGGGGGGACAAGCATTGGCTCCATCTATAAGGACAATGCTACGAATATCGTCTTTTTTATAAGGCTCTTGTGATTCCAAAGTAATCATATGCATCCAACTGTCACCGAAGTCATATTCATATTCTATCCACGAGCCTTTTTTAGGTAGAAGTTCTCCTAATGAAATGGAATAAGAACTTTTTTCAGTCTCGTCAGTTACCCATGCTGGGTCATCATTCTCGTAATCGGGTGAATATGTGTTTTTTCCTTTTTGAAATTGATGCATATGATATCCTTGCCAACCCATAGCAGTTTCTATAACCTCTGCAAAGCTTTCTAAACGGATGTTTGAAGGAACTTCGAGTGTGCGCCATATTTCCGGAGAGGAATCTGTCAAAGTGATTTTCAATTTGAGCTTTTTGGGAGTTATTGTCTCAATATAGAAAGAGTCCTCGTCATCAAACTCCTCGTCATCAAACTCCTCTTCATCCCATTCGTCATTATATACTATGTCTATAAGGTCTTCTATGGTTTCAAACTCCAACCCATTTAGGTCAGTGTAAGGCATTTCCTCTTTCAACTCTTTAATGCCTCCTCTTACTAATATATTGGGAACTTCATAACGCTTATAAATTTTCTCCAATATAGGTAATGTTTCTACTGCGCGGATATTTTTTAATAGGTATGCTATATAGTCTATGATAGAGATATTATTTTTTTCCGCCCCATCCAAATGGTCGTAATAATAGTTCAGTACTTGGCAGAACCATTTGGTCACTTCCAACCTTTTGTCAAGATTGGATACGGCGATTTGAGCGACGGCACTACAAATATTCTCTTTGCCGATAAAAATGGTTTGGGGCTCTTTTATAAAGTCTAGCAATACAGGTAACTGATTTTTTCCGAGTTGGTATAAAATGATAGGAGTGATATTGTCGGGTATGGGACAATAGCAACTGAGGAAAGTGGGGCTTTGTCGCATAATCTCCAGGACTATTTCCAAACTTGATTCCATTTGGTAATGTTCCATTATCCAATAAATATATAATAACTTCAAGATCTTGTCTTCTTCATCCTCGGCATTTTCCTTGAAATGAATAAATAAATTCAGAATAAAATTGCGCAGCTCTTTTTCAAGCTCGTCTACAGGCACTAATGCGCAATCCATCTGTAGTTCCTCTATTATATAGTCTTCGTAATTTTTCATATCCCAAAGCCTTTTCAGGAAAGGGGCGATGGGCTTGGCTTCTTGCGCATAATCAGGCTGTTGGTAGCAATAGATGTCTTCCAATTGCTGGTAACAATCTTGTATTCCATCGTTCAGGAAAAGATTTAATAACTCTTGTTGTTCCTGAGTTGTGAACATCTCTAACGCTTCTGTGACTGTTTTACCAAGGTCTATCGGAGTTTTGTCTTGTTTTTTACTCATTTTGTTTTTTTATTGAATGGTTTATTAGTGATGCAAAAATAATGTAACTTTTTGATGAAATATCCAGATCCTTTATTTTTCTTTTCCAAATCTGGATATTTCTTGAGTTTTGCATTAAAATTCTTAATCGAAACTATCTTGTATTATTCTGCCTTACCTTTCAATTTTTCTGTTTATCTTTGTGACGGATAAGAAACTTTCCTTTATCTATCTGAATAACAGGACTAAGTAGAGAAGTAAAAAGTTAATGGTAACCCTTAAGTCGCACCGTTTTTAAGAGTTAACTTTACCCAGAAGAGTGACTATGAGTCATAATTATAACTCTTTGCTATTTGTAAAGGGGTTGAGCCGTCTTGGTCGGTTACATTGCTTTCCCATCAAAGATAATTTCATCTCCATCCACCCACTTGTCGTCTTTATCCCATGTTCCTCCACAATGTGTTTGGATACTGCCAACAATGACAGCACTTTGTTCAAGGTCTATTATATCACACTGATAATTTTCATATAACGTTTTTTCATCTCCGTCTTCTATGTAGCCTTTTATAATATTATCCAGTACAACAAATCTTTTATTTGGAGAGACGCGCAGATTCAGTTCGCTGCCATTTTCATATGAGAATTTCGCTATTTTAACCGTATCTTTCTCCTTAAGGCGTATGATGTACGGATCATACCATAATTTAAAATCATTATCATATCTTTTGTATAAAAAGGAGAAATATTCTGATACTTTGATAACAGTGTCTTTTAACTCAATTTTTGATTGTTGAGGTTTTATCTCCAAAGAAACTCTATTGCTGTCAAAGCTATAAATTGACAAACTTAATGTAATTGTTACAAACCACATGTTTACTTTCATAATTAGCTATTTAAAGTGCTCATTATTAACCATTTTTTTATATCTGCCCGCCATATCCGTACCTCTTCTGTTAACGCCATAATCATCTAAAATTGTGATTCACAGTTTAACTGGTCTAATCGGTTGCGTAAGTTATTCTAATGAAAGCATTTTTGTCTTTCTGTGTAATTTCAAAACAAGTGACCCCTCCTTGGTAATCTATTTCTATAAGAAGTTTATTTGCTGTTTTGTACTTGTAACAAACTTTGATATATGTATCTACTTCAGAAATGTACTCCATGTTTTTGGGTGGTAGTGTGTCTTTTAGATTTTCATTGAATTGCTTAATGATATCATACACTTGTGCCATGTTGGCATTAGGGAAAACACACTCTTGAATAGTGGTGTACCCATCGTCTTCTGAATATTTTTTACATTTTACGCCTTTCCAATCTGTTATGTCCACAAATAATTTAGGTTCATCACTATTCTCTGTACTGGGGAAACTGGTTATTTCGGAGTCTAAAGTGCTAATATTGGCTTCATTATCTTTGCTTTCTGTGGATGTATCTGTTCTTGTCTGCTTATCTTGAAATGAACAGCATCCGCTAAACATTATTAGTCCAATGTATGCTAAAAAATATATTCTTTTCATTGTAGTCTATTTTTTGAATGTATTATTATAACCTTCAATCAGGATGTCCAGTGGATCTTGAATGTCCAGTCGTCGTTGAAACTTATTGGTTGAGCTCTTGTCTGTTAAAGGATGTTTCGTTATCTCATATTCAACACTTTCGGAGTGTAATATTATTCTGTATATTTAATAGCAAGGTGTTGATACCAATTACGACGAATTCTTTCAAAGGAATTATCCACTTTATACCTTATGTTTCACTGCCGTCACCTAGCGTCATCGAAGAATCAGCTTGAATGACGATATTCTTGGATTAGAACTGGATTACACTTTAATTCCGCATCAAATGTACGGATAATTAATCGTTTATTCAAATAAAACAAGAATAAATCTTCAAGCAGTTAAGAACAGGCACCTCGACAGGGGAAACTCCCCGTCGTAGAGCGGGAAGGGGCAGAGAGTTATCTTTTGTCCGGTAAATCGTGTCGGCAGAGCTTACTCGTTCGTCCCTGCTCCCCGGCAATTCTGATTCTTGTTCTCAGCATCATTCGACTTCGGAGGACGATTACTCCCTTTAGGGCAAGGCTTTTGAGGGTAACTCAAAAGGTATCGAATAACCCGATAAACACCTCGCTGAGTTCCTTAAATTTCTTTGCCATACTGCTTTTGTTGTAATTGGGTTACTATTATTTTTTCTTTTCGGATTGGATTGTCGGGGTGTCATTGCCATTTCGGAGGCTTCTTGCGTGAAAAAAACGTAACTATTTTAGCCTCTGGAATGGAAATGAGCGTTCCGGCTCTTAATTGAAAATTACTCTTTCTTTAGCTTGTTTCATATCCGTACTCACTTGCACAAGTATTGTCGGTGTACTCACCGTACCGGTTTTACCTACTATATACTTTTTTTACTTTTATTGATACGCAAAGCGCTGCCAATCAGTGCAAAAGAATCGTATTTGTTTCTTTTTTGTGTAACCTCTTTCGTTTTCCGCAATTTGGGTTACATTTACAGCCACAGTGACCGTTGAAAGCCTGTAAATCAGTGCACTGAAAACCAATCTAAAACCCCTTTATCTGCCGAGAGAGAGTAACGGGATAGTGACGTAACTTCGGTTTTACTTGGCTTTTCGATGGTTTTACTTGGCTTCTCACTTTTCTCAACTCATCACCTAAATCGCTCTTTGACAACCTTCTTTCTGCACTCTGCTCTCAGTCTCATTTTTATTTCGTATCTTTGTGACAAAATGAAAAAAATAATCTGATTGATGGTAAATAATATATGAACGATAACCCTCAAATAAAACTGTCCGAAACAGTAGTGCTGATTGATGCAGCTTTTCTGAACTTTGTAATTACGGATATGAAAGGATACTTTGAAAAGACTTTGCAACGTTCTTTACAAGAGATAGACCTTTCGATACTGACCACCTGTCTGACTTTGGATGCAGGGATTACGGAAGGGAAAAATGAAGTGCAGTTTCTTTTTGTTTACGATAAGGAGTCGGGACGACTTGTTCACTGCCAGCCTTCCGATTTGGAGAAGGAACTGAATGGAGTTGCTTTTCAAAGTCCTTATGGTGAATATTCATTCGCGAGTGTTCCTTCGGAGGGAATGGTGTCGAGAGAAGATTTGTTTCTGGATTTGTTGTCTATCGTTGCCGATTCGGCTGATGTGAAAAGAATGATTGTGATTTCTTTCAATGAAGAATACGGAAAGAAGGTGACTGACGCGCTGAATGAAATAAAGGGAAAGGAAGTTATTCAGTTCCGGATGGACGAACCGGACGCCCCGTTGGCATATAAATGGGATATGCTGGCTTTCCCCATTATGCAGGCATTGGGAATTAAAGCTGATGAGCTCTAATAAAACCTCTGTCCGATACTTATCATCTAATACTTACTACTTAAAATTTAGCCTGTGTCCGATTTTCGTTTAAAAGTATTTCAGAGTGTGGCGAAGAACTTGAGTTTTACAAAAGCTTCGCAAGAGCTGTTTGTTAGCCAACCTGCTATAACCAAGCATATTCAGGAGTTGGAGACTTATTATCAGGCTCGTTTATTTGAGCGTCAGGGAAGTAAAATCTCGCTGACCGATGCCGGCGAATTGCTGTTGAAGCATAGTGAGAAGATTCTGGATGATTACAAGCAACTGGAATATGAAATGCATTTGCTGCACAACGAGTATATTGGCGAATTGAAACTGGGCGCCAGTACTACGATTGCCCAATATGTCCTTCCTCCTTTATTGGGAAGTTTCATTGCTAAATTTCCACAAGTCACCCTTTCCCTAATCAATGGAAATTCGCGGGGAGTGGAAACTGCTTTGCAGGAACACCGGATAGATTTAGGCTTGGTGGAAGGTATTTTTCGTCTGCCTAACTTAAAATATACTTCATTCCTGCAAGATGAACTTGTGGCAGTAGTGCGCGCGCATACCAAACTAGATATTCAGGATGAAATATCTCCGGAAGACTTGTTGAACATTCCATTAGTTCTGCGTGAAAGAGGATCGGGGACGCTGGATGTATTCGAGCGTGCTTTGTCGCAGCATAATCTGAAACTGTCTTCTTTGAATGTAATGATGTATCTCGGCAGTACGGAAAGCATCAAACTTTTTATCGAACATGCTGATTGTATGGGGATTGTCTCTATCCGTTCCGTACACAAAGAACTTGTCGCCGGCAATTTGCGTGTGATTGAGATTAAGGAAATGCCTATGCAGCGCGAATTTAACTTTGTGCAACTGCAAGGGCAGGAGGGAGGGCTGTCCCAAGTCTTTATGCGGTTTGCGGGACATCACAGCAAAAGCTTGTAAGGTCGGCCTTAGCTGAATTCAGAAATTTACTGCTCACCTTCCAGAAAGGAAAAAACATTTTCATTTCTCATATTCTCATAGTTTTGCTGTAAATTGCCTGTAATCAATAGATTATTGTATGAGAAATGCTTTTGAAAAAATGCATTTCTCATCATTTTTAGGTAAATTGGCTCTTAAAATGGTTATTTCTCATACCCTTTTAAGGTATTTCTCATGCTTTTATTGCCCTTCTTCTACTGTTTTCTTCTTTATATATACTCTATGTGCTCCTCTACCGGTGATTTCTATTCCGGAGTCAGGTTCGTGTCCCCACTGTCTCAGTTCATTGGTAGCTGCGGTTTGAAGTAATCCTGTTAGTCTGCGATAGTTCAGAACGGTGAGGAAAGGATGTTCGTCGAGATATTTTATTGCTAATGCCAGCCGTTGTTCCGGTGTGAATTTTTCTGAGGAACGTTTTCGTTTCCAAGGTGCTCGTTCCAGTCGGCATCTTTCACCAATGTTTCTGACCATTGTTCTGTCTACCCGGAAATTCACGCCTTTTATAAAGATACTTTGTGCGTTACGATGTTTTCCGCCTTCCGCTTCTTCCCGTTCCTTGTCTCTGCCCAAAGTAAGTGACGGAGTAAATGTCCCTATTCCGTCTATCTTTACCGAACGTCCTTCTGCCATCAGGCGTGCCATTTCAATGGCTGTCTGAAGCAGTACGCCTTCTATATCTCCTGCGCTGAAACCACTCACGTCGCCCACCCGTTGCGCCAACTCTTTCATGCTTGCATTATCTATCCGCGCAAATTTGGGATAAGTAATTCTTTTGCCTGTTTTCTGGATGTCGGGCATCTCATCCATAATGTATCGTGCCATACTATACTATCTGTTGTTTAAAGTATTAATAGATAAGTTCTTTTGTATTAAGAGTAAACTTCCTTTCCTCTAATAGCAAAGTTCCTTTTCGTTAAATATAAACTGTAAATGAAAGTTTTGTTTTTATAAACGCAACTTGCATTTATAAAAATGAAGCTTTTGTTTTTATAATCAAAGCTTGCGTTTATAGTTTACTCTTATGCAAACAGGGAAAACGCACGAGCTAAAACGCTTTAATAAAGGTGTTTATCAAATTAGTTAGATACTCATCACTCCATCC
>PPYF01546649.1_pt1 | contig 13691 bp, 10 predicted proteins | sample 1559871 | NCBI WGS metagenome assembly PPYF01 (sample SAMN08240021, study PRJNA423297) | Human gut metagenome, whole genome shotgun sequencing project. | reverse complement strand
CTAACAAGGTACTGAAAGAGGCCTTGAAAGTGAGTGGCGATCCCATGATACTAAATATTATCGGGAAAAATGAACAGGAAATGAAGCACTATGATAGTGCGGAATATTGGTTCATGCGTGCTGTCCATCGGTTACCCGGACGAATTTATCCTTATTATCTATTGGCTCATTTATATGCGGAACCGGCTTTTTATCAGTGTGACAAATTGGAGCAGATGGTACAGACGGTATTGGAGAAAGAACCGAAAATTCAATCTACCGCTATCAAGCAGATGAGACGGAAAGCACGGGAACTATTGAAAAAAGTACCCGAAAATTAGTTTTTTCAAAATAAAAAGTTTTTATTTGTTATAGATATCACAAAATATGATCATGAAATTACACATATTTGCATCAGGCTTATTATTAGCCGTTTCTTTCACTGCCTGCTCGGGAGAAAAAAAGGAAACAACGGAAAAAGAAGGGGTGGAAACAGTTCTTCCTTCTTTACCCAATGAGGTGACGGTGATGCCGCTGAAAAAGCAGGTTTTCAATCATGAATTGATCAGTAACGGGAAAGTGACGGCACAGGATTATGCCGACCTGTATTTTCGTACCTCGGAAGTGGTGGCGAATATCTGGGTAAAGAACGGGGATATAGTGCGGAAAGGTCAAAAAATAGCCCAATTGGATTTGTTTAAGTTGAACAATACGTTGGTACAGAATAAAAATAGTTTGGCACAGGCTACCCTGGAGATGCAGGATGTGTTGATAGGACAAGGATATGCTCCCGATAATCTGAAGGTGATACCTGCTGATGTGCTGGAACTGGCAAAAGTAAAAAGCGGGTATGAGCAGAGCAAAGCTCAATATGAATCTGCTCAATATGATATGGAACAAGCTACGTTGACTGCTCCTTTCGATGGAGTGATTGCCAACCTCTTTGAAAAGAGATATAATATGCCCAAAACTTCCGAGCCTTTCTGCCGGGTAATCAATGCCGGAAATATGGAGGTGGATTTCACCGTACTTGAAAATGAGCTGCCATTGCTGAAAGTGGGGGATAAGGTGGAGATTACTCCTTATGCATCGGCAGCAGGGGTGCGCCAGGGAAGTATCAGTGAGATTAATCCGCTGGTGGACGAGAATGGAATGGTACGGATAAAGGCGAGAGTGAACGGGAGTAATAAATTGTTCGACGGCATGAATGTAAGGGTAAGCGTGAAGCGTTCTGTGGGCGAACAACTGGTTATCCCCAAAACGGCGGTTGTACTACGTTCCGGCAAACAGGTGGTATTTACACTGAAAGAGGGTAAAGCTATGTGGAACTATGTGCATACGGGATTGGAGAATATGGAGGAATATACTGTCACAGACGGACTGGAAGAAGGTATGGAGGTGATAACTACCGGAAATGTGAATCTGGCTCATGAAGCACCGGTGAGGGTGATTAAAAATTAAAAGTATGGTTAAGTTCTTATTACAACGTCCTATTGCGGTGCTGATGGCCTTTACCGCCTGCTTTATTGTTGGGTTGGTGACTTACTTCTCGCTGCCTGTATCTTTGCTGCCCGATATTGCCATACCGCAGATTACCATACAGGTGACGGGTGAGAATTCATCGGCACGGGAATTGGAGAATACGGTGGTTACCCCTGTGCGCAGGCAGTTGCTGCAAGTGGCCGGACTGAGAGAAATAAAAAGTGAAACTCGTGACGGGGCGGGCGTTATCCGTCTGGAATTTGATTTTGGTGTGAATACCGATCTGGCATTTATAGAGGTGAATGAGAAGATAGATGCCGCTATGAACAGTCTTCCCAAGGAAGTGACGCGTCCCAAGGCTATCAAAGCGAGTGCAACGGATATTCCTGTACTTTATGTCAATATGACTTTGAAAAACGACGGTGCTTATCAGGAAACCGACGAGCAACAATTTCTGGAGTTGTGCGAATTGGCGGAGAATGTGGTGAAACGCCGCATCGAACAGTTACCCGAAGTGGCTATGGCGGATATAACCGGAGTGCCCGGAAGGCTTTTGCAAATTGTTCCTGATAAAGATAAACTGGCCATGACGGGTATCAGTGTGGAGGATATAGAGAATACACTTTCCGCCAATAATGTAGAGCCGGGAAGCATGTTGGTGAGGGATGGTTATTATGAATATCAGCATGGTTACTTCTATTGTAATCACATTCTTTTTCTTTTATTTCTGTCATGTGTCGCTGAATGTGATATCACTTTCGGGCTTGATTCTGGCAGTAGGTATGATGATAGACAGCGCCATTATTGTAACGGAAAATATTTCGCAGTATCGTGAACGGGGGTATTCTCTGAAACGTTCGTGTGCCGTGGGCACGACGGAAATGATTACACCGATGCTCAGTTCGTCCCTTACAACCATTGCGGTATTTGTGCCTTTGATATTTATGAGTGGCATAGCCGGAGCTATTTTTATGGATCAGGCTTTTTCTATCACGGTGGGATTGATGATATCTTATATTACGGGTATTATGTTGCTGCCCGTATTGTATCTGTTGTTTTATAAGGTCGGTATCCGCAGTAAGGGATTTCTTTCCAGACGTTTTGACAATCTGCTGAAAAATGAGTGGCTGGAAAGCTTTTATGATAAAGGGATTGACTGGGTGTTCTCACATAAAAAGCTTTGTGTGACCGGCACGCTGGCAACCCTTCCACTGTGTGTGTTTCTTTTTTATGTAATGGAAAAAGAGCGTATGCCGCAGATTGACCAGAATGAACTGGTGGCAAGGATAGAGTGGAATGAGAATATCCATGTGGACGAGAACAACCGCCGGGTGGATGATTTAATGAAACAGGTGGACGACCGGGTAACGGAGCATGCTGCTTATGTGGGTATGCAGGATTATATATTGAACGGGGGCAGTGAACTTTCGTCTACCGAAGCGGAACTTTATTTCAAGACGGAAAAGCCATCCGGAATCTATTCATTGCAGGAATTATTAGAGAAGGAGATAAGAGAGAAATATCCGTTGGCTGTGGTTACTTTCTCACCTCCCGAAACAATCTTTGAAAAATTGTTTGTGACAGGAGAAGCGGATGTGGTAGCGGAACTCCATACGGCGAATAAGTCGCAGGCACCGGATGCGGAGCATTTGCAGCGGTTGGAAAAGGAAATTACGCGGGTGGCGGGTAATGTTCCGACGGGCATCGCTTTCCGGAATCAGATGAATCTGATAATCAATAAAGAAAAACTGTTGTTGTATAACGTATCATATGATGAATTGACGCGGGTGCTCCGCACGGCTTTCAAAGAAAACAAGGTTTCCGTTTTACGCTCTTATCAGCAATATCTGCCTATTAGTATTGCCGGAGAGGAAAAGAGTGTAAATAGTGTATTAAGTGAAACTTTGGTGCGGACGATGGCGGATGGTAACGGAGAGGTGAATCATATTCCTTTGAATAATCTGGTGACGGTAGTGCCCGCCGAAGATTTGAAGAGTATTACGGCGGGAAAGAACGGAGAATATATTCCTTTAAGTTTTTATGATGTGAAGGATGCACCGGAACTGATGCGGAATGTAAAAGAGGTGGTTAGTGAGGAAAAGGAATGGGAAGTGGATTTCTCGGGTAGTTTCTTTTCGAATGAAAAAATGATGGGGGAATTGACTGTGATTCTTTTTGTTTCTTTGTTGCTGATGTATTTTATCCTTTGCGCGCAATTCGAGAGTTTCCTGCAACCGCTGATTGTCTTGATGGAAATTCCTATTGATACGGCTTTTGCTTTGCTGGCATTATGGGTTTTCGGTCACACGTTGAATTTGATGTCTGCCATAGGCATTATCGTGACTTGTGGTATTGTGGTGAATGACTCTATTTTAAAAATGGATGCCATCAATGAATTACGGAAAGCGGGGATGCCTTTGGTGGAAGCCATTCATACAGCGGGCAGGCGCAGGTTGAGAGCGATTATCATGACTTCGCTGACAACTGTCTTTGCAATGGTTCCGTTGCTGTTTACCTCGGATATGGGGTCGGAGATGCAGAAGCCTTTGTCTATTGCCATGATTGGCTCTATGGTGGTGGGAACTTTGGTCAGCTTGTTTATCATTCCTTTAATATATTGGTTTATTTATAGAAAACATGACAAAAATGAAGTACATTAGCATATGGATGGTGGGGTGTATGCTGTTGTCTCTCGGAGCAAAGGCGCAGCAGGTGGTGAAGCTGGATTTGCAACGCACGATAGAGATTGCGAATGATAGTTCCTTGTCCGCTTTCAGATATCAGAATCTTTATTTGTCGGGATATTGGGAATATCGTACTTACAAGGCGAACCGTTTGCCGAGTCTTACGCTGGATCTGACTCCGGCTAAATATTATCGCTATATCACCCAGCGTTATGATTCGAATGAGGATATGGATGTGTATCGTGAACAACAGATGTTCAGCGCATCGGGTGGATTGAGTATCAAACAGAATCTGGATTGGACGGGCGGTACTTTCTATATTGATTCGGAACTGGACTTTATGCGTAATTTCGGTGACTCAAAGTCTACACAGTATTCCAGTATCCCTGTGCGTGTGGGATATCAACAGAGCCTGTTGGGATATAAGTGATTGAATTGGATATACCGGGACGTCCCACAGGAAAGATGATTCCCGTAGATGATGCGTTGATGCGGGCCAAAGAGAATAATCCTACTTTCCTGGAACAACGGCAGAATGTGCTGGAAGCGGAACAGAATGTGGACAAGACAAAGAAAGAATCCCGTTTCAATGCTAGTTTTAATGCCAGTGTGGGTTTTAACCAGGTGGCGGATAAACTGGGAGATGCCTACAGACATCCTTTGCAACAGGACTTGGTTTCTGTCAGTGTTTCTATTCCTTTGATTGACTGGGGGGTGAGAAAGGGTAAATATAATATGGCGAGAAATAATCTGAATGTGGTGAGGATTGCCGCCCGTCAGGAAGAACTGAGTGTGGAGGAAGAGGTGATTATGACGGTGAATGATTTTAATATTCAGCAGAGTTTGATTGCGAGTGCGGAGGAGGCTTTGGATCTTGCCGTAATGGCATACGAGCAGACACGCCAACGTTTTATCATCGGAAAGGCGGATGTGAATAGTCTTACTCTTTCGTTGAACCGCCAGCAGGAGGCGCAGAAAAATTATATTTCGGCTTTGCAGAATTATTGGTTGAATTATTATAAGATACGTAAACTGACGCTGCACGATTTTGAGTCCGGTTTTTCCCTTGCGGACAAGTTTGATTTTAATACAGGAATTTATCGATGAGTAATCCGCGTAACCTCTCCTCGTTTACCTTGATAGTGACATTTGTCTGCCTGTCACTGATAGGGGTGGTATTAGTACCGCTGTTGCCGGTTAAGCTGGCGCCGTCGCGTACCTTGCCCGGTCTGACTGTTTCTTTCAGTATGCCCGGCAATTCGTCACGGGTTATTGAGGCGGAGGTTACCAGTAAACTGGAGGCGATGATGGCCAGAGTAAAGGGTATCAGGAAGGTGAACTCTACTTCGGATAACGGCAGCGGCTCAATTTCTTTGGAACTGGACAAGCATGCGGATATTGACGTTACCCGCTTTGAAGTGTCTACCATCATCAGACAGACCTGGCCTCAGCTGCCCGAGGGGGTGAGTTATCCTCAAATCAGTACGCGACGTTCGGATGATAAGGCATCCAGACCTTTTATTACTTATACACTGAATGCGCCTGCCAATCCTATTTTGATTCAGCAGTATGCGGAAGAGAATATCAAGCCGGTATTGGGACAGTTGAAGGGGATTTATAAAGTGGAACTGAATGGAGCTACACCTATGGAGTGGCAGTTGGAGTATGACAGTGACCAGCTTTCACGTTTGGGAATCACACTGCAGGCTGTGCAACGGGCCATTAACCGCCATTATGAAAAAGAGTTTCTGGGGATCTGTTCTATTGAAAAAGGTGCGGAGGGCAGAGAGTGGATCAGACTGGTACGTACATCTACTGAAAAAGAAATGGAATTTGAACCGGGAGCCATTCAACTGCAAGCCGAAGATGGAACGATGGTTACGCTGGATAAACTGATAAAGGTAAGGCATGTGGAAGAACGACCGCAAAGTTATTACCGGATAAACGGGCTGAATTCTGTCTACCTGTATATCACGGCCGAGGAAACTGCCAATCAATTAAATTTAAGTGGGGAAGTGAAGCACCTTATGGGTGAGTTGCAACAGAAGATGCCTCCGGGCTATGAGGTACATATCAGTTATGACGCTACGGAATATATTCAGAAAGAATTGGATAAGATTTATTTCCGTACCGGACTGACCGTATTGATTTTATTGCTGTTTGTAGCGTTGATAACACGAAATCTGCGTTATCTGTTCCTGATTGTGACCAGTCTGGCGGTTAATATATCTGTTGCCGTCATTCTTTATTATGCATTTGGTCTGGAAATGCAGCTTTATTCATTGGCGGGTATTACCATCTCATTGAATTTGGTGATAGATAATACGATAGTGATGACAGACCATATTCTGCATCGCCGCAATCTGAAGGCGTTTGTTTCTGTACTGGCGGCCACGCTGACTACTATCGGGGCATTGGTTATTATTTTCTTTCTGGATGAGAAGATACGTCTGAACTTGCAGGATTTTGCAGCGGTGGTCATTATCAATCTGGCAGTATCTTTGTTTGTTGCATTATTCTTTGTTCCGTCCATGATTGATAAAATAGGTTTGGAGAAGAAAAAGAGAAGAAAAAGAAGACGTTTTCTGCTCAGACCCACTTTTATGAAACGGTTGACTGTCTATTTTACCCGTTTCTATCAAGGGGTGATTTATTATTTATGCCGTTTCAGGGTGATAGCTTGCCTATTATTGCTGCTGGGGTTCGGTCTGCCTGTATTTATGCTGCCCGAGAAGATGGAAGGAGAAGGTAAATGGGTGGAATATTATAATAAGGTATTTGATAATCCTACCTTCAAGGATAAGGTAAAGCCGGTAATCAACAAGGCTTTAGGTGGCAGCCTCCGTCTTTTTGCGGAAAAAGTATACGAGGGAAGTTATTTCAATCGTGATGAAGGTGAAGTGGTGCTTTCCGTTTATGCTACGTTGCCTAATGGCAGTACATTGGAGCAGATGAATGTGCTGATTAAGAGGATGGAAACTTATCTGAGCGATTTCAAGGAAATCAGGCAGTTTCAGACGTATATCTATAATGCGCGTCAGGCTAATATCCAGATTTATTTTACAAAAGAAAATCAGCGGAGCGGATTCCCGTATACTTTGAAAGCTAATATAATCAGTAAGGCACTGACTTTGGGAGGTGGTAGCTGGAGTGTATATGGTTTGCAGGATCAGGGCTTCAGTAACGATGTGCGTGAGAGTGCGGGAAGTTTCCGTGTGAAACTGTATGGATATAATTATGACGAACTTTCTTATTGGACAGAACAGCTGAAAGAGAAGTTGTTATTACACCGTCGTATTAAAGAGGTTACGGTAAATTCGGAGTTCTCTTGGTGGAAAGATGATTATAGCGAGTTCTATCTGGATTTGGACAGGTTGAGGATGGCGAAAGAGCATATTACAGCCACGCAGCTGTTCGCCGCTTTGCGCCCTGTTTTCGGAAGGGATATTTATTGTGGTAACGTGTTGTTTGATAGTCAGACGGAGCAATTGAAACTTTCATCGGTTCAGGGACAACGATATGATGTATGGGGATTGGTCAATATACCCTTTTTTATTGATGGCCGTTCTTATAAACTGGCTGATTTCGCTACTGTCCGGAAGGGACAGTCACCTCAGAAAGTCGCTAAAGAAAACCAGCAATACCGGCTTTGTCTGCAATATGAATATATCGGTTCTTCCGAACAAGGAAAAAAACTGTTGAAGAAAGACTTGGAAGAATTTAATAAGATATTGCCTATGGGATATACAGCCGAAAATGAGCAGGATTACTGGTCATGGAATAAGAAAGATAACAAGCAATACGCATTGCTGTTGATTGTAATCGCCATTATTTTCTTTACGACGGCTATTTTGTTTAATTCCTTGAAACAGCCTTTGGCTATCATTTTTGTTATTCCGATATCCTATATCGGCGTATTCCTTACGTTTTATCTTTTCGGACTGAATTTTGATCAGGGGGGATTTGCTTCTTTTGTATTACTTTGCGGTATTACAGTAAATGCCAGTATTTATATTCTAAATGAATATAATGCGATAAGAAAAAGGTATCCTCTGTTATTACCGGTACGTGCCTTCACCAAGGCATGGAATTCGAAAATTCTGCCTATCTTTCTGACGGTCGTTTCTACTATTCTGGGATTTATTCCTTTTATGGTGGGAGATGGAAAAGAGGCTTTCTGGTTCCCTTTGGCAGCAGGTACTATAGGCGGGTTAGTTATGTCTATACTTGGAATATTTTTGTTTTTGCCTATATTCTCATTGAAGAAACAAAAAAGATAATAAAGGTTTTACTTTTCTTTTTCAATAGAAGTGTTTACTTTTGTTGTTACAAAAAAACGTTGAATAAATATTATCTAATACTCGCTAATCATGTTGACTCAAATTATTAACGGCAAGATTTTTACTCCGCAAGGTTGGCTGGACGAAGGCTCTGTACTGATACGGGATAATAAAATATTGGAAGTGACTAACTGTGACCTGGCACTGATCGGTGCAAAATTGATTGATGCTAAAGGGATGTATATTGTACCCGGATATGTGTGTATGCATGCTCATGGCGGTGGTGGTCACGATTTTAATGAATGTACGGAAGAGGCGTTTCGCGCAGCTGTAAAAGCGCATCAGAAGCATGGGGCGACCAGTATTTTCCCAACTTTGTCTTCTTCTCCTTTTTCAGAAATCCGTAAGGCGGTAACTGTGTGCGAAACCTTGATGAACGAGAAGGACAGTCCTGTGTTGGGGTTGCATGTAGAAGGTCCTTATCTGAATCCGAAAAGAGCAGGTGAGCAGTTTGCCGGGAAATTGAAGAATCCTGATAAAGAGGAATATACTTCTTTATTGGAAAGTACTGACTGCATCAAGCGTTGGGACGCTTCACCTGAACTTCCGGGCGCGTTGGAATTTGCCCGCTATTTGAAATCAAAAGGTATATTAGTGGCTGTGTCACATACAGAATCGGAATACGAGGGGATAAAAGCTGCGTTTGAAGCTGGGTTTACTCATACTGCCCATTTCTATAACGGTATGCCGGGATTCCATAAATGTCGTGAATATAAATACGAAGGGACAGTGGAAAGTGTTTATCTGACAGACGGAATGACCATTGAATTGATTGCCGACGGTATCCATTTACCTGCTACTATTCTTCGGTTGGCTTATAAGTTGAAGGGAGTGGAAAAAACTTGTTTGGTTACGGATGCTTTGGCATATGCCGCCGCTGATGGAATGGAAATAACAGATCCTAATGTGATTATAGAAGATGGTGTATGCAAAATGGCTGATCATTCTTCATTGGCAGGTAGCATAGCAACCATGGATGTATTGGTACGGACAATGGTAAAAGCTGGTATTCCGCTGGCCGATGCCGTGCGGATGGCTTCTGAAACTCCGGCACGGATTATGGGAGTGGATGACCGGAAGGGGGCATTGCAGAAAGATATGGATGCCGATGTGTTGATTTTGGATAGAGAACTGAATATCCGGGCGGCTTGGGCTATGGGCAGGCTGGTGGAGGATACGAATACTTTGTTTTAAAATAGAAGATAAAGGGAGAATTAGTATCCTTATTGTGTGGACAAGATGCCTTGACTGTTTCGGAAAACAATCAAGGTATCTTTTTTTCGGGTTTAACTCGTCATTATCAAGAGGATTTGCTACATTTGCAACTTGTTAAAATGAGAACCAAATAATAAAAAACGATATGAACGGAGATTTTAGAGAGGATTTGAAGAGAGCCTGTGAAGTGATGCAGAAGGGAGGAGTGATTCTTTATCCTACTGATACTATTTGGGGAATAGGTTGTGATGCAACTAATCCGGAGGCGGTGAAACGAGTTTATGATATAAAGAAGCGTGCTGACAGTAAGGCGATGCTTGTATTGGTGGACAGTACGGTAAAAGTAAATTTTTATGTTAGTGATGTACCTGCGGTAGCTTGGGATTTGATTGAGTTTACCACAAAACCATTGACTATTATTTATGATGGGGCACGTAATCTGGCTGAGAATTTGCTGGCTGAGGACGGCAGTGTAGGTATTCGTGTTACGGCTGAGGAATTCTCCAAACAACTTTGTTTCCGGTTTCGTAAAGCTATTGTGTCGACTTCTGCCAATATCAGCGGTCAGCCTTCACCTGCCAACTTCAGTGAAATCAGTGAAGAAGTAAAACAAGCTGTAGACTATATTGTGGAGTATAGACAAGATGAAGTGGGGCATCCCAAACCATCCAGCATTATCAAACTGGGTAAAGGGGGAGAAGTGAAGATTATTAGAGAGTAAAAAAAGGAATGGACGCAATTATAGACGAAAATAAGAAAAGTTGGTTACAGCGCTTTATCTTATGGCGCGAAAAGAAGATAAAAGAGAAACACTTTATTCTTATATTAAGTTTTCTTGCTGGTATTTTTACGGCATTGGCCGCATGGTTTCTGAAGTTTCTAGTAGAATGGATCAAGGAATTTCTGACTGAAAATTTTGATTCTACAGGAGTCAACTGGTTGTATTTGGTGTATCCGGTTTTTGGTATTTTTCTTACCGGATTGTTCATTCGTTATATTGTGAAAGATGACATCAGTCATGGGGTGACGAAAATATTATATGCCATATCCCGTCGCCAAAGCCGCATCAAGCGGCATAATACATGGTCGTCTGTGATAGCCAGTGCCATTACTATCGGTTTTGGTGGTTCCGTAGGTGCAGAGGCTCCGATTGTGCTGACCGGATCGGCTATCGGTTCTAATTTGGGAAGTGTATTCAAGATGGAGCATAAGACCCTGATGCTGTTGGTGGGGTGTGGTGCGGCAGGTGCTGTGGCCGGTATTTTTAAGGCTCCTATTGCAGGCTTGGTTTTTACTTTGGAAGTCTTGATGATTGATCTGACGATGGCATCATTGTTGCCTCTTCTTGTTTCCTGTGTCACGGCAGCTACTGTTTCTTATATTCTTACCGGTCCCGATGCCATGTTCAAGTTCCATATGGATGAACCGTTTCTGATGGAGCGCATTCCTTCGGCAATTCTGTTAGGCATTGCGTGCGGATTGGTTTCTTTGTATTTTACGCGGGCTATGAATTCTGTGGAGAATATATTTCGTCGATATAGTAATCCGTATATCAAGCTGGCTATAGGCGGTGCAATGCTGAGCATATTGATTTTCTTGTTTCCTCCATTGTATGGTGAAGGATATGATACTATTAATTTATTGCTGAATGGCGTAACCAATCATGACTGGAATACAGTAATGAATAACTCTATCTTTTATGGGTTCGATAATTTGTTACTCGTTTATTTGGCCATGATTGTACTTTTCAAAGTCTTTGCTTCCAGTGCAACGAATGGCGGTGGTGGTTGCGGGGGAATTTTTGCTCCCAGTTTGTTCTTGGGGTGTATCACCGGGTTTATCTTCGCTCATTTCTGTAATGAACTGCATGTAGGTCCTTATATCCCGGAGAAAAATTTTGCCTTGTTGGGAATGGCGGGATTGATGTCGGGAGTAATGCATGCTCCGCTGACTGGTATTTTTCTGATTGCAGAACTGACTGGCGGGTATGATTTGTTCCTTCCGCTGATGATGGTATCTGTCAGCTCTTATCTTACCATTATGATATTCGAGCCGCATAGTATTTATTCTATGCGTTTGGCTAAGAAAGGTGAATTGATAACGCATCATAAAGACAAGGCCGTATTGACTCTGATGAATATTGACAGTGTGGTTGAAACTGATTTTGAGAAAGTGCGTCCTGATATGGATTTAGGTGAAATGGTTAAAGTCATTTCGCAGGCTAAACGCAATTTGTTTCCGGTAGTGGATGTCAATGGAGAACTTTTGGGCATTGTGGTATTGGATGATATCCGTAATATTATGTTCCGTCAGGAATTATACCATCGTTTCAAGGTGGAAAAATTTATGATTTCTCCTCCGGCACGGATCAATGTTACTGATTCAATGGAAGAAGTGATGAAGAAGTTTGATGATACAAAGGCCTGGAACCTGCCTGTGATTAATGAAGAGGGAAAATACAAAGGGTTTGTTTCCAAGTCCAAAATATTTAATTCGTACCGGCAGGTGTTGGTTGATTTCTCTGAAGATTAAATAATGTAAGTATATGGAAAAGAAAGATTTGCGGATCGTATATATGGGTACTCCCGATTTTGCGGTGGAGAGCCTGAAAAGATTGGTTGAAGGAGGCTATAATGTAGTAGGTGTGATAACTATGCCCGACAAACCGATGGGACGACATGGCAGTGTGCTGCAACCTAGTCCGGTGAAAGAATATGCTGTTTCTCAAGGTCTGAGGATACTTCAGCCGGAGAAATTGAAGGATGAGGCTTTTATAGAGGAACTCCGGTCTTTACAAGCCGATTTACAAATTGTAGTTGCTTTCCGTATGCTTCCCGAAATAGTATGGAATATGCCGCGTTTGGGCACATTTAACTTGCATGCATCTTTATTACCTCAATATAGAGGAGCTGCTCCTATAAATTGGGCGGTGATAAACGGAGATACGGAAACTGGTATTACGACTTTTTTCTTGAAACATGAGATAGATACCGGTGAGATTATCCAACAGGTGCGCGTTCCTATTGCTGATACGGATAATGTGGAAATAGTACATGATAAGCTGATGTATTTGGGGGGAGATTTGGTTTTGGAAACCGTGGATGCTATTTTGAATGGAAGTGTGAAACCTGTTCCTCAGGAAAGTTTGATCCGGCAGGAAACGGAGTTGCGTCCGGCACCGAAAATATTTAAAGAGACTTGCCGTATAGACTGGAATAAAGGTGTGAAGCAGATTTATGACTTTATTCGCGGGCTGTCTCCTTATCCGGCTGCATGGACCGAACTGTGTGTGGCTGATGGAACACGTCAGGTTTTAAAAATATATGAAACGGAGAAAGTTTTTGCTTCACATGAGATGAATATAGGCGATATCCGTACGGATATGAAGACCTATTTTCAGGTGGCTGTAAAAGATGGTTTTATTAATGTGCTTACTTTGCAGCTGGCAGGAAAGAAACGTATGAATGTGGCTGATTTTTTGAGAGGCTACAGAACTTCGGATAATAATAAGGTGGAATAAATGATAAAGGCTGTATCGAAAGATTTTCGGATACAGCCTTTTCGTTACAATAAGACAAGGAGTTGTTAAGAATCATTTAGTTTTTGTGTTGGATATACCTTTCTGTATGAACGGAAAGTTTGTAGATTTACTTTTATTATAACTTACTGTAACGGTTTCTTCGCCATTGTTAATGGTATTCATTTTTATTTTAAATCCTTGTAGCTTACCCTCTTTATATCCGGGAACATCCAATAAAGGGAAGGATACATAACCGGAACTCGGATATTCCTGTCTGTCACCTTCGGCATTGTGGCGTAATTCTACGGCCATATATCCGTTTGCGTCAGGAACAGTTCCTTCTGTGGCTACAAGGCTGATCCGATGTTTGATATTAGAGTTGAAACCTAATATTTGGAACATAAGGGTCAGGTGTGTCTTACCCATAATGGGAGTGATGAGGTTGATTCCATCATGTCCGTAAATATCTTC